>ENA-UESE01001135-UESE01001135.1-human-gut-metagenome-genome-assembly--contig:-NODE-1135-length-22630-cov-130.350729_pt1 | contig 22630 bp, 19 predicted proteins | sample MGYA00242995_ERZ507996 | MGnify/ENA primary metagenome ERZ507996 (study PRJEB26167, sample SAMN06115489) | human gut metagenome | host: Homo sapiens | place: China:Sichuan | collected 2015-04-15... | reverse complement strand
TGTTGTGTGTGTGATAAGTGTGGATACCTGACATAAAGACGCGGGAAGAAACGTCCCAAGCCGGATGACTTGCAGAATAAACGTCTTCCGTATAACCAAATAAGCATACGGTTGACAACAGTATCACCTTGGAAAGTTTCATCTCTACATCCTCCTTTTCTCGTCATCACAAATCTATTTTAACATATATTATTGTAATGTTCAACCATTATTTTGGCCGTGAAAAGGAAAAATTCGACGAAGAATTAAAAAGCCCCTTGAGAACCAAGGGGCTGAACTTTAGGAAGGTTTTATAATTATATCTGCGCTTTTCGAAAAGCCATCACGACTATGTCATTCTGGTTAATTCATCAAGCATTTCGTCTGCCGTTGTAATAATCTTGGTTGCGGCAGAATAAGCACGCTGGGTAACAATCATGTTTGAAAACTCGGTTGCAAGATCGACGGTTGAATTTTCAAGAGCATTGGATGAGATTTCACCGGCGCCGTTTGTTCCCGCGCGTTTCAACAGAGCCTGCCCGGAACTGTCGGTTTCAATCCAGGAGTTACCGGTCAGGGCTTCCATGCCGTTCGGGTTGGAAAACGTAGCCAAAGGCAGAATAGCAATCGGGCGGGTTTCACCGTTATCAAACAATGCCGTTACAACGCCGCTTTCATCAATATGAACACCGGCATAGCTTCCGAACTTGGCACCATCCTGTTTCATAAAGTTGGTGGTAAAATCACCGGACAGGTTGGTCAAACCGTCATTAGTACCGGCATTACCCATATCCAGTTTTATTTTGGTGCCATTCCCCGGCGTGCCATCCATATTTTCAGCACCATTCGCCCACTGAATAGACATTTCATCGACATTGAAATATTTCGGCGTACCATCAGAATTAAAGCGAACGGCCGGAACCAGGGATCCCTGTTCGACCTGGTGGTCTCCAACATCAAATTCGCTACCCAACGTGACATTTGCATTCTGAACAGATACCCAGCCATTGGTTTTATCGCGAACAATACCGTCAATAGCATTGCCCAATCCCTGCGTATCAATTGCAATGTCGCCTCCCGTTGCAGACGGCAGAATTTCCAAGCTCATGCCACTGGCAATAAAACGTTCCGGTTCTGTGGCATTTTCCTTCAAAACATTCCCCAAAATGGTAACCATCTTGGCCGGGTCAACATTTGCGCCGCTAATGGCATCTTTGATATCTACGGCTATAGCCGGAGGATTTACGGTCGGATTGCCATTGTTGGTAAAGGTATAAGTTTTGCCGTCAAGAACAATGCTTTTTCCGGTATAATCGGCAGCAGTTGTTGAATTGAAGTCAATACGGGCAGCGTTTTTAATGTCATTATCAATCTGCGGAATATTGAACACGCCGGTCGGAATGCCATTATCCTCACGCGGATTGCAGGCACTCTGAACACAAGACAGTGTCTTGCTGGCATCAATCGTTAAACCGGAACCGGCGGTAGACTGGACGATGGAAATTTTATTTCCATCCGCGCTGAAACGGTTTGCAGAAGGCAGATTTTCCTTAATTGCCGCGGCAAAAGCCTCTGTAAAGTCATTTACAGAAATAATACCGGTTGAAAGGTCAACGGCAATATTGCCCGGCTGAACGCCGGCAGGATTGTTGGTAAATTCAAAAGTATAAGTTTTACCAGTACCGGCATCCGTAATCGAAATTGTCGATCCGTTTTGCGGAATGGAGGTAAACTCCAGTTGTCCGGCAGCGGCATAAACATCCGGCGTACCATCAAGCGTATTGCTGTTGCCATACAAAATGCTGTTAGCCGCGCCACTCGGCACACTGGCCGACATATCCCAGCCATTGGCACTGGTTTTGGTAAAGTTCAGGCTCAGATTGCTGGCATTTCCCAAGCTGTCATAAATCAGGGCTGAAACTTTCTGTTGAGCTCCTATTTTATCCGAGCTGGGCAGATTGGCTCCGAATTTAATCTGCTGGGTCGGTGTTGCCGTTCCGCCGATTGTCGCCAAGTTAATCGGTTTCAGGTTACGGTTGTCAATAATATTGTCATTGATATAAACCGTATTGCCGTTGCCGTCATAATAGGCTTTCATATAATCAATGCCATTGATATTCACGACGCTGGCATTCGGGTTTCCGTCCCACGGAAGCAAAGACCAGCCCTGAGCATAAAAACCGCCGGTATTGACCAGATAGCCGTTATCATCAATGTTAAAATCACCGGCGCGGGTATAAGCCCACAAGTCGCCCTCTCCAGGATTGGCAGCCTGATTGACAACGAAATATCCGTTGCCGCTGATTGCGCAGGCGGTAGATGAAGAGTTGGATGCCAGAAGCCCCTGAACATTTACCCCCTGTTTGCTTACAGGCTGAACACCGCCCGGGGAATAACGACTACTGGTTGTTTGTTTGGTTACCAAGGTCTGAAAAGATGTTGTATTATTTTTGTAACCAACAGTATTTACGTTCACGATATTATCGGAAATTGCCCCCATCGCGGTAGACTGGGCGGCCAATCCCGAAATACCAGACTGCATTGCGCCAAAAATACTCATTGTTTATCTCCTAAAGTTTTATTATAATAATCCTAACGTCGCGGCAGCCATTGCTGTTTTAGCGACTTTAGCCATTGCATCGGCGACGCCGGAATCTCCGTCTTCGCCTTCTCCCTCACCGGGAACAGTTTCACTGTCCCCGCCTTCGCCCTCTCCTTCATCCGGCGTTTCGGGAACATTGTCTTTATCAAAATAATCATCATTGCGGATGGTGAGAATATCGCCCAGATTAGCCGTAACAGAATCGCCCAAACCGATGTAGACGCCGTTGCTGTCACTGGCAACACCGGTAACCTTGCCAAAGATTGTCGTTGTCACATTGGCAGCGCTTTCGCCATTTGGAACCGTGGTACTAACGACAATCTGGTAAGCGCCGTCTTCCAGCTGATTGCCGTCCGAATCTTTGCCGTCCCATGTAAATTCGTGCGTTCCGGCAGTTGTTTCCGCCGTTTCGGAATAAACGATTTTGCCAGACATATCTTTGATAGTAATAACGGCGCTGCTGACATTTTTATCCAGCGTATAGGTCGCTTTGGCATGTCCGCCTTCCATCGGCATGACGTCACCCAGAACCTGCGCCACTTTGCCGATATAAGATACGGCCTGAGCTCCAAGATTGGACATACTCATGTTCAGCAGCGTATCCAGCTTGGTATTGGTTTGAATCGCCTGTTCAACACTTGAATATTGGACGAGCTGATTGGTAAATTCAGCGGTATCCATCGGATCAAGCGGATCCTGGTATTTTAACTGCGTTGTCAACAGGGTTAAAAAGGTATTCATATCTGCGGATAATGTCTGAGAGGCAGAATTGGTCGTAGATGTTCCGCTTTGGGTATAACCGTTGATGGAATTTATATCAGTCATGACATTTCTCCTTTACTATACTCTTATGTTAAGGGCGGATTTTCCATCCCATGTTCCATAAGCCGCCGTTTCTTCGGCAAGATTTTCATTTCCGGCTTCCTTATCAAGCACATCGCCAAGGAAGCTGCGCAATCCGCGGCCGCTTTCATTCTGCTGTCCGGCCTGCCGGTCTTCGCGGAAACTGAAACTAAAGCTGCTGCCATCCGTTTCAAAACCGGCATCGTTAAACGCTTTTTCCAAAGCGGGCATTTCCTTTTGCAGCATATCCATTGTTTCGGCCCGGCTGGAAATAATATGCGCCTGCAGTTTGCCGTCCTTGGCAATCTGCATTTTGATTTCGATATGTCCGAGTTCTTCCGGCTTTAACTGAACGTTTATGGTGTCAACGCCTTTAACCGCGGACTTGGTTATATTGACTTTGATTTGCTCAACGGCTTCCCTGCCCATTCCTTTGTAAACATCTCGGAGAGCTGTTTTATTTTCAACTTCCGCCCGGGCTTCGGTTTTTACGGCCGCAGACATATCTGCCGACAATGCGGAATGAGATGCTGAGGAAGATGTCTGTTCGCTGACTGCCGCAACACTGCCGGAAGCATTTTCCGCCGCCACGGCATTATTTTGGTTTTGACCGGCAAAAGCAAACAAATTCAACTGTTGCGCCTGATTTTGCTGCGGTGCGGCCGTTACGGTCTGCGGGGCGGAAGCGGATGACGGCAGTTCCGGCATATCCTGAACAACCGGTTCATCAGATGCGGCTGACTGCAGAACTTCCTGCGCCGAGAAATCAGACTTGGCAGCGGCATAGGAAAATTTTTCCTCACTAACTGTTACCTTGACTTCGGCTTTCCGGCCTTCTCCGACAGCTTCTCCGAGTTTGGCGGCTTCTTCGACAATATTCGCATTTTCCAGCGGCGCTTCGACAATATTATTCTCAACAATATCCTGCATAATATTTTTATCGCCGGCAACTGTTGACTTGTCTGAAACATCCGGCAGGGACGCAAATTCTTCGCCGCCATCGGCAATCTGCATTGCGGAAATATCAATACCGGACGTTTCAACCGCGGGAGCCGTATTCTGCGGCAGAGCATCTGCCGGAAGCAGCGTGATATCCGAACGGCCGTCCAGACTCATAACCGGAACCAGCGACATTTCTCCGGATGACACCATTTCAGCCAAATCGGAACCGGTCATAACCGTATAAGTATTTGTTGCCGCATTAAAAACGGTAACCGCACCCATTTCAGAAACTTCGGCCAAAGGAATTTCCTGACCGAAAACATTTTCATTAATGATATTTTCAGAGCCCAAATCAGCGCCGTCTTCTACCGGAGAAGCTGCGGAAACATTTTCCTCGGCAACAGTATTTTCGCCTTGTATGGCAGTTTTATTCTCCTGACGAACAGGCTTATCCGTTTGCGGCGTTTCCGCTTTTTCTTCCGGCTGGCGTTCCGGTTTAGAAGCTTCCGGCTTATTTTGCGTTTTTTCGGCAGAAGACGGGGAATCTTTTGGGGAAGATTTTTCTTCTGTTCGGGGCTGATTTTCAGACGCGGCATATTTTACCGTTTTATTTTTGGTTTTGCGGGATGTTTTTTTATCTTCTATCCGGCCGAAAACCGTTTCTTCTGCCTTGTCATCAGCAACAGAACCGCCAAAGAAATCCTTGTTATTCAACAAATCAATAAACTCAGTTCCGGCTGACGGCTTTTTGTCGTTCTCTGACGACACAGCCTGAACCGAAGCAGTTTTGCCCATAATCATGTTGGTCAAATTGTTTATTTCTTTAATTTCCATAACAGAATCCTTTTTGCAAAATTCATTCTGATGTACTTATGCAAATTCCGTGCCAAAATTTAATTATTTAAAAGGAGAAAAGATAAAATTTCTTATATTAATAAAGAGGCCGTCATCAGAAAGCCTCTTTTTTGGGAAATGACAATAGATTTAGAATTCAATTACCGGACGAATCCTGAAAGAAGCTCTTCTATCGCTATTTCCAAAATAATCAGGATTTAGCAAATCAGAACGATATCTCCAATGAATCGCGTTTGAGGAACCTGCCGGAGTAGATGTCCAATATTGATTATCAAAGTCCGTTGTTTTTGATAGAAGCTCCCCTCCTGCCGCTGACATCCCCTGATTAATTCTGTCAATATATATGACAATCATGCGACCAACTCCGGAGGACGGCAAACACCATTTGCCTTTTGTTTCCGGCGCTGTGTTTGGCGCATAGTTTGCCGACGCCCGTACTGCCGGAAAGGCTGTATCATCTCCCTGTGCTACTCCTTGCGCTATTATTTTTTGTGTATTACCACAGCTGTCGAAATCTATTTCTCCTTCTATGGTGTTTCGGCTAAACTCGAAGGAAACGCCATATCCTCCCCAGTATGCTTTACCATACTCTGTCAAAGCCAGGGCTTGCCCTTTGTTGTCTTCACCAATATAGACAACAATGCCGATTGGTGTTTTACCTGATATTTTGTTATCGGAACAAGTACCGTCGCTGTTCAAAATCTGTCCGATACAGCAGTTTCTCCCATCATTTGTGCAAGTTTTAATCGGCCGGCATTTACCATCATTTTTATTCCATATATATTCACCTCTACAGCCACAGATTTCAAAATACACCGTACAAGAAGCACCGTATCCTCTTTCATTCGCCCCATTACAATCGTATTTATAACTATTTTTACAACACTTATTTATTGTCCAAAAATATCCTATACGACAATTGCAGGAAGTATACTTCCCGTCACAGGATTCTGACGATGGTTTTGTCTGATTACTGCCCGTGCAGTCATATTTATAACTTGCGGCACATTGCGACGTACAGTTTTGCGTTGTTGCATTCCAGTCATAACCGGACTGACAGCCGTCGACCTTGTAATATTTGTTTGTACACGCCTCATATTCACATCTATAACCTGTTGGACAAGATGTCAGCGTTCCTCTATTCTCACAACAACTTTTGCAGCTTGAATAAGTCGTCACGCCATTCACTGTACAGGATGTAGCTCCGGCAGCGCCGCCGCATTCACAGGATTTGTACGATCCCGGACATTGGCAGGACGCATATTTCCCGCCGCAGGCCTCGCCCACGCCGCTCTGCGGATAGGTACAGGTCACAAGATCACTGCGGCAGACGCATTTGTCATAATAGCCGCTGTTGTAAGAACATTTTTTGTTGGGCGTCTGTACCGAAGAACATTGCGCCGTTTGTCCGTAGCCGTCTTCCTTGCAGGCTTTATCATCATCGCGTTTGCATGAAGCATATTTACCGTCACAAGACGGCCCAACGCCGTAATAAGGTTTGGTACAGGTTTGTGTCATGTTGGCGTCGCAAACGCATTTCTGATAATAAGAACTGTCAGCAGGACAGGGATTGTCACCATGTGACCCGGCCGGACAAGAAGTCACGCCATATCCAGCTGCCTGACATTGTTCCTGCGGCGTGTCATAATCCGGGATACCGCCGGGATTGCCACTGCCATTTCCCGGCGTTTCGTCATTGCTGAATTTCTCTCCCGAACACGCCCCCGTATCGGTGATGAAGCAGACTGAGGCTGTTTTAAAAACATTCAGCTTATTATCCTCCCCTTGAGGTAGGGGGAGCAAGAACTCCCCAGACTTTAGTCTGGTTAGGAGTTCTCGAGGGGGTATGAGTCCCGTAAGGGACATTTTCTCTATATTAGAAGAAAGAGAAATACTCGCTTCGCTCGTCACACCCCTCCTGGCCTCCCCCACCTCGGGGAGGGAATTAGATAATGTCTGTGGCAGGCACGATGTAAGCATCGCGCTTCTTTCTGTACGGGACATTCCGCCGCGAACCGATCGCTCACCTCGCAGGTGTGGCAAGTGTGGATAAGCAAGGTAAGGTGTTGTGTGTAGTGTGTTGTGGGTACCTGACTTAGGGATACCGGAAAAAACATTAACAGAAGCACAAACATTGTCCGCTCCATACCAAATCAGGCACGAAGTTGACAGCAATATTACTTGGGAAATATTCTTCATCGTATCCTCCACACTTGTCATCACAAGGATACTATAGCATAAAAATTCCCACTGTTCAACCACTATTTTTCATAAGAGGAGAAAAAAATGACACAAAAAAACCTCCGTTTTTCGGAGGTTTACAGAAATGAAAAAAATGTTACAGGCGTTTCCAGGTTGTTCCGGCGGGAGAATCTTCCAAAACAATACCCTGCTCTTTTAATTCATTGCGGATTTTGTCGGCCAAGGCATAATCTTTGTTTTTCTTGGCGGCGGCACGTTCGGCAATTTTGGCGTCAATCTCAGCCTCAGACAAACCGCCGGCCGCAGCATTGCCTTTAAACCAGTCGTCAGCATCCTGAAACAACAGGCCAAGCATATCGGCACTGGCTAACAGCAGTCCCTTATATTTTCCTTTTTCTTCGGCGGTTTCTGCCTTATTCAGATTATTGACAATTTCATGCAGATAAGACAAGGCCAGCGGCGTGTTCAGATCATCAGCCAAAGCGGCAACAACTCTTTCATCCGGTTCCGCCTTTTCAGCCTTAACATCTTTATTATTACGCAAGGCATTATAGAACTTGTCCAGAGTCAGTTTGGCATTATTCAGGCCTTCCATGGTAAAATTGAACGGCTGGTGATAATGCGTTGTCAAAAACAAGAGGCGCAGCGCTTCGGCCGGAGCTTTGGCCAATATTTCATCAACGGTAAAGAAGTTACCCAGAGATTTTGACATTTTAACGCCGTCAACCATCAGCATGCCGCCATGCACCCAATAGTGGGCAAAATGCGATCCCTCAAATGCACAGCAAGACTGCGCGCATTCATTTTCATGATGCGGGAAAATCAAATCAGACCCACCGCCATGAATATCAAAATCATTGCCAAGCAGTTTTGAACTCATTGCCGAACATTCCAAATGCCAGCCCGGACGGCCATAACCCCAGGGGCTGTTCCAACCCGGCTGGTCGGCTTCGGAAGGCTTCCACAGCACAAAGTCTGCCGGATTTTTCTTATAATCGGCCACTTCAATTCTGGCGCCTGCCAGCATTTCCTTCATGGAACGCCCGGAGAGATAGCCGTAATTCGGCATCGAATCTACCGAAAACAGAACATGGCCTTCCGCTTCATAAGCATGGCCGTTGGCCAACAAACGTTTAACCAGTTCTATCATATCCTGAATATATTCCGTCGCGCGGGGACGATAGTTCGGGTCAAGGACATTCAGTTTTTTCATATCCGCAATGTACCAGTCATAAGTTTCCTGCGTAATTTCACGGATAGGTTTGCCGGTTTGTTTATGCTTATTTAAAATCTTATCATCAACATCGGTGATATTGGAAACATAAGTAACGTGTTCCGCTCCGTAAACATGGCGGAGCAAACGATACAACACGTCAAAGACCACCGGAGTCTTGGCATTGCCGAGGTGCGCTTTGTCATAAACCGTCGGACCGCAGACATACATACGAACATTGTTACAATCAATCGGAACAAATTTATCTTTCCGACGTTTCAGCGTATTGTTCAAATATATGTCTACCATTTTAATCTACTCCTTATTTTTTATTTTAAGCTTTTTCGCCTTTGAGGCGTTTGTAAGCGCGTTCCCGGCCAATAAACGGCAGCAGGATTTTTAATTCCGGACCGTTTTCTAAAGCCGTCAGCGCCTTGCGCAACGGATGAAACAGCTCTCTGCCTTTTTTGCCGCTTTGAGTTTTAACCTCATTCAGCCAAGCGCCGAAAGTTTCTTCGTTCCACGGTTCCGCCGGCAGAAGTTCTGCCGCCATGTTTGTCAGTTCCGCATCTTCCATAACCGGGGAAAGCTCCGCAAAACAAATGTCCGACCACATTTTAATATCAGACAGCTTATCCAGATTGCCGCGGACGGCATTCCAAAATTCTTCCGTTACGGAAAAACGCTCTTTAACCATTGTATAAGGCATAGCATGAATCAGACGGGTGTTAAAGTGTTTCAATTCCTCTTCGTCAAATTTAGGCTGCGCGCGGCCGATTTTGGCAAAATCAAGCGTTGCGGCCAAATCTTTTAAACTATAAAAAGGTTCAACCGGGTCTGACGTTCCGAGCTTGGCCAGAAATGAGCTGATCGCCATTGGTTCCACTCCGTCAGCGCGGAGTTCTCTGACGCCCAGGCTGCCCAGACGTTTGGAAAGTTTCCCCTCTTTTCCGGTCAGCAGCGGCAAGTGCGCAAAAGCGGGAATCTTTCCACCGACAGCTTCAAACATCTGTATCTGCGCAGCCGTGTTGGTTACGTGGTCTTCGCCGCGAACAATGTGGGTGATACCAAAATCAGCATCGTCAATGACTGACGGCAGGTGATACAGGAAACTTCCGTCTTCACGGATAACGACCGGATCGCTGAGATTTTTTTCAGAATAACGACATTCGCCGCGGACAAGGTCATGCCAGACGATGTCACCGTCCAACAGTTTGAAGCGGTAATGCGGGCGGCGCCCTTCCGCTTCATATTTGGCAATCTGCTCTCTCGTCAGGTTAAGAGCCTGACGGTCGTAAATCGGCGGCAGACCTTTGTTTAACAGCCGCTTGCGCATAAATTCCAATTCTTCCGGCGTTTCATAGCAGGCATAAATCCGCCCGTCGGCCTTGAGTTTTTCCGTCACTTCGTTATAGCGTTCAACGCGCGCCGACTGGCGGGCTTCTTCGCTCCATTCCAACCCGAGCCAGACTAACGCGTCGCGGATGGCGTCCTCATATTCCTTTTTGGAACGCTGCGCATCGGTATCATCAATACGAAGCATGAAACGGCCTCCGAGCTTGGTCGATAAAAGCCAGTTAAACAACGCGGTGCGCGTATTGCCGATGTGCATAAAGCCGGTCGGACTGGGGGCAAATCTTACTTTAATGTCGCTCATTTATAAAAAAATCCACTTCAGCATAAAAAAACTAAAGTGGATAATAGAAGCTTTGCCTTATAAATTCAACAGTTTTTTACAGATTACACATTATAAGGGTATTCGCCTTCCAGACGCAGCTGATTGGTTCTTTCCAAAGATTCTATCTGAAGGCGGAAATCTTCCAAAAACCAGGGAATTTCACCGTCATCCGACGCAATCATCTGATAAAATTTGTTACGGTAAGACAGAATCAGGCTGCTTTCCGCCAGTTTTAAGTCGTGGATTTTAAGGCCGTCCGTTCCTTTGTGCAATTTGAAACTCAGCAGAAGATTCTGCAGCGTCTCATCCTGCGGCGCGCCTTCAAAATGAATTTGTGCTGTTACGTCAGCATTGTCGCCGTTGACAACGGTTTTGACAATCTGAAATTTTATCGGATAATTGAACTTCAACGGAAACCCTTTGTACACTCCCAATGCATAACGGCGAAACAACTGCCGGTACTGCGTTTTTTCATTTGTTGTCATGACCTTCCAGTATTTGCCAACAACAAACTGCGCAACATAGTCCAAATCCACATAACTTAAAAACAAATTGTCCAGCTCTTCATATTTGACCGGCAGGTTGTCTTCGGCAAAGGCTGCCAGCAGGCGGTTTCCCTTATCTTCGGCCCAGAGGGACGCTTCCTGCCGGGTCAGCGGAGCGGCAAAAGCCTCTGCCGTCAAAAAAACAGCAAAACAAAATATGATAACTCGCAAAAAATTATTACTTTTCATAAAAAATACCTTATGATGTCCTTAATTGGTAATTACTATAATACAAAATTGGTTAATAAAATGAAACTGAAAATTCTTAGCAGCCTGTTATTATGCCTTTTTACCCTCACGAATGCCGCGGCCGCCGTTACGGATCCGGGGCTGCGTTACATTAATGCCAGAGGAAAAATTAAATGCGGCACAAACCTTTCAGCTCCTGCCTATGCTTCCCGCGATGAAGAAGGAATGTGGAAAGGGTTTGACGTTGACATCTGTCAAGCTTTTTCCGCGGCGATTTTCGGCTCAACGGAAAAATTTGAAATGGTAGACGTGCGGGCTGACCAGGTCGGCGCGGCCTTGTCAACCGGGCAGATTGACATTATGCTCGGCGGACAGACGCTGGCTGCCGGGGCAGATATCAGAGGCAAAGCCGTTCCGGCCGGAATTTTGTATTATGACAAACAGGTCTTTCTCGGACGGCAGGTCAGCAAATCAAATTCTCTGGAAGATTACCGTTTTGCAACGGTATGCGTTGTTGCAAATTCCAATGACGCCAATAACGTGGAAGAATTCAGCAATAAGCATAATCTCAGCTTAAAAATGCTGTCGCTTAATTCCGAACGGCGGGCCAAAGAGGCGTTTTTGCTCAACCGCTGCCAGCTTTTAAGTGGCAACCAGATTTATCTGCGCGGCATTTGGGAAGAAAACTTTCAGGAAAACCCCGATGTTAAAATTATTCCCGACGTTTTGGCGCTTAAACCGGTTTATATTCTGGTCGCCAAGGACAATCCGAAACTGCAGGCCATCTCCCGTTGGGTTGTCAATGCTTTGCAGTTGGCGGAAATGTATGGCATAGACTCCAGAAACGTTAAAGTTCAAATCGGTTTAAAAAACACTTCTCAGCGCAATCTTCTCGGCGCCAACGCCAAATTGTGGAGCGGTTTTGGCCTGCGTCCGGAATGGATTAAGCAGGCTCTGGCGAGAATCGGCAATTACGGCGAAATATACGAACGCAACTTCGGACAATACAGCAATCTGAAAATAGACCGGGCGGAAAACCGCTACCTGAAAGACGGCGGCTTGCTTAACCCGCAGCCTTTTTTATAATTTCCGGCGTTCTTTGCCGATTGATAAAACGAAGCGCGCATTTCAGCCCGTCAGGCGTAATACGGTGTTGCCCTTCCCTGACAATGTGCGTATTTACCGGGCAGCCTATTTTTTTCAGGTTGCGCCGGGTAAAATCAAGAGCAGCAAAACGCACCAGATTATCTGCGTCGCCATGGACTAAAAACATCGGCGGCGTATTTTTGTAATGTTTTAACAAATAGGTGGACGGCGCCAAAATCCCGCTAAAACTGACACAGCCGGCAATTTCGTTCTCACGCATCAGCGAAGTATACAAAGCCAGCATTGCTCCCTGAGAAAAACCGCAGATATATAAATCCCGATCATCCAGCTGATATTCATTGAGCAAGTTGTCTATATAGGGATTTAAATAGTCAAAGGCTTCGGCAAAACCCAATGCCATTTTATTGTAAATTTCTGAACACTCTTTCATTGTCGGGACGGTTTTGCGGCTGTCTTCAGGATCAAAACGGTGCATGGAATACCATTGGCGCTTGCGCTCATGAATTTCACAGGGAATCGGTGCCTGCGGAATATGGACAGCGCAATCTTCGAGCTTTTGAGTCAGTTCTTGGGCAATAACTTTATCAACCGCCTCGGCACAATCAATATAACCGTGCAAAAACACAACCAGCTTTTGCGGGATACCGTTAATATGAGCTATTTCTTCAATAATCTCCGTCATGCGACTGACCTACATTCTCAATTTGTAATTACGGGCGGATTTTAATGTGAAATTATTAAAATAAAATGAACGCTTCTCTCAACAATCACAATCTAAAAACCACCACTCATACCGCAAATTTACACTTACGGAAACTCCCTGAAAAAAATCCCCTTTACTTTTTCCCTCCTCTCCTTTACAATAATAAATGCAGACAGGCGTTCTGTCTGTGGTGCCTAGAAAACACCCCAAGTATAAAAATATCCACTCTCGGAGTGGAGTGTGGTTAATATATTGAATACCCACGCCTGTGTACTTGCAGTTTTCTAGCTCCACTCTCCTTTGTTTGTTGACATCGGAGAGTTTGTTTTAACAAAACAAAGGAGCTTGATGATGAATATCAAATTTTTACTTATAGGGACGAGTCTGTCCTTAATCCCAAACTTTACCCAAGCCCAATGTGTCGCTACAACCGACTGCGCCTCTCTGGGTTATACCGAAACTTCCTGTCCCAACGGTAAAGGCTTAAAATGTCCTTTCGGTACGACATTCGCCTGTCCGGCAACAGACCAAAGCGTTTGCGAAAAGTACGGTTTCAAGTATGACTGTAGAGGAACCGGCTATACTTCAGGTATTGGGCAAATCTGCAACAACAAATACACTTCCTGTACTTGTAGCTCCGGTTACGAATGGAAAAGCGGAAAATGCGAAAAAGTAAACACTCCATCAAACGGAACTTTGGGAACTTGTACCGGGTATGCTAAAAACTGTTCTATCGGTGATATTTTAAACAGCGACGGTACTTGCTCTTCAGATAAAGTTAGCGGCAAAACGCCGATCGGAATAGTAGTTTACATTAGTCCTGATGGATGCGGACAAGCCATGTCTCTGGATAATGTATTTAGAAATATAAACAGCGGAGGTGCAATACAAGGGTGTAGCTTTGTAGAAGATTCGTCTTTAAGCGCTAGAGTTTGCAGTAATTTTGTTAAAGATTATTATTTTTCTTCCGTTAAGAAGCATGATGAAGCTCTTAATGATTTTGACAGTTGCGGCAATACTAAAAAATTAAATGAAGTCAATAACAAAATTGATGCTGCCGGCTATCAGGGAATTTATCCTTACGGCTTTTTCGCGGCAGCAAGAAGCGCCTCAGAATACATACCGCAAAACGCACAAGATACAAAAGGCAAATGGTGCCTTCCCGCTGCCGGAACAGGACGCAAAATTTATGAAAATTATAAGAACTTTAATGACATTATAAGAAAACTTAATGGTGATTTATTTAAAGAACCTTCATCCTTCTATGCTTCCTCAACACTTGGAAAAGTAGAAAAAAGTGAAAACACTACAACATCCACATCCTTTACCACAATATATAACTGGGGATGGCTTTATAATGCCGGTGTACTATACCCCCTGGGATATATTTCTTATGATGCTTATTATTTGGGATTAGATAGACAAACCCTAATTCGACCGGTTATTGAATTTTGACATTACAACATCAGCAGAAATGACAGGAAAAGAATAGTATAGAGCAAAACACCGTGCGGATAAGAAAACGCAATTTTGAAATCCGCACGGGAGGGAACGGCATTTTCAATGATTATGGTTTGCAACAAGACGTAAAGCACATAGCCTAAAATAGAGTGCGGCACATAAGGCAGCAGATAACGGTTGATGTAGAAACTCAGCGGCAGTAGCAAAAGCGGCGCCATGCTTGACGGAACGGCATTATAAAAGGTTATGTTGCGAAAGCCGACGCTGCCCATGACATAATCGCCGGTATAAACGTTTTTTTTTGGAAAAACAGTAAAATTACACGGGTGAGCATTCAGAACCAAACCCACAACAAAATGCATGATTTCATGCAAAAGCGTTCCCGGGATATTAACCAGCGCGCTTAACCACATACTGCTGTAGGTCGAGTACTTCATGCGCATCAGCAAAACAACAGAAAGAATGGTAAAAAAACGGTTATCAAAAAAACTGCCAACAACATCTTCCCGGTTCAGAAAAAGGAGCAAACGGTCCAGCGCTTCAATAACGGCATCCATTTTTATCCCTTTCGCAAAACAGCCAGACCGGCAAGGTATGTATTTAACAACAATTTACAGAGATTTTTGCGGCTCACCAGGCCTAAATCATCAATAGCTTTGGTTGTCAGAAAGGAACTTACGGCAAAAAGGCTCAGCCAAAGAACCTGCCTGGCAAGGCGGCGCTTGCGCGGATTGAGGCGGGAGTAGACCGCATTGAACGACGGCTCCCACAAACGCAGCAGACGGAGAATCGCCTCTTTATACTCATGCGGCAGCTTTTCTGCTTTCAGATGAAAATTATACAGCAAGAACCAGCGGTTTGCATTGGAGAGGACAAACGCAACAAAAGCATCCAGCCAAGTGTTGAGGTTTTTATAGGCATTCTTTTCCGGCTGGAAACGCTCCATCCGTTCCTGCAATTCCCGCAGCGTTTCAAGATTAAGCGCGCAGATAAACTCATCCATATTGGCAAACTGGTTATAAATTGTGCCGACAGAATAGCCCGATGCCTCTGATAATTTGCGCGCCGTAAGATATTCGGCACCCTTTTCCTCAACCAGACGACGTCCGGCAGAGAGAAGCGACGGACGAATGTTTTCTTTATTTTCCAACATGATTTATCTTAACAAATTATTTGTAATTTCAACTCTATGATATTACATATAAAACAATTCTGAACAGTGTTCAATTTTTTTGTTAAAGGATTTGGATAAAATGAAAAATAAAAAGCTGATTTTAGCAGCCGGGCTGGCGGCAGTTCCGTTTATTGCCGGTTACAGTCAAGCGCAACAGGAAAATATGTATAAAGACATTCTCTTTTCTGACGAAGTCAAACAACAGGCTGTTGAAGACAAGGCCAAGAACAGTGCCGCTCAGCTGCTCGACCGCCAACCGGCTGCATTGACCGTAGACATTGAACAGCCGGAACGCCGCAGTGCAGAAATTGAAAAAGTCAAAGAAGCCTACGGACAAGCGCCATTCGGATTGGTGTGGGGTGCAAACAAAAGTGAAACGGAAGCGCTCGGCGTTACGTTCACGCCGACAGAACTTAAAGATTATGTCAGCGCCTATGAAGTTCAGAACCTGCCCAACGCTTTAAGCGGTTTTGACAAGGTGATTGCCGTTTTTGGGATGGACAACCGTTTATGGCGGGTTTTGGCTTATGGTAATGCTATTGAAGACACAACGCCAAATGCTGCCAAGATTATGAAAGTTTATGATAAATATTACAATATTCTTGCTCAGAAATACGGCAATGCCCAACAAAATTATACCGGAACAGGAACATTGCAAAACAATATGAAATTGCAACAGGAACTTGTCAACGGTACGGCCGACGTTTACGCGACATTTGAAGGAAACGACATCGGGGCGGCACTGGCCGTCAATATTGAAGGAAACAACAAATTTTATCTGGTGATTGATTACAGAAATTTAAAGATTCTTAAAGAAAATGAGCTAAAAGAATTACAAGCTTTGTAAGAATCGATAAATAAGGATAATTAAATCATGAATAAAGTTGCTTTTTGTGCCGTTTCCGGCAACGGAATGAGTGCTTTGGCGCAGATTATGCTCCAAAAAGGATATGAGGTATACGGCTCGGATCAGAGTTTTGACGCCGGGCGCGACCATGCCAATCTCAAAGCCCTGACAGCGGCAGGTATCAAAATCATTCCTCAGGACGGCAGCGGTATCAGCAGTGATATGGAATTTTTGTGCATTTCCTCGGCTATTCCCGACAACAATCCCGATGTCTTGGCGGCAAAGAGCAAAAATATCCCTATCAAAAAGCGCTCCGAACTTCTGGCTGAGCTTTTTCACCAGTATGAATACAATATTGCTGTCGGCGGCACCAGCGGCAAGACGACAACAACGGCAATGGTCGGCTACATTCTTGACAAGCTTGGAAAGAAACCGTGCATGATTAACGGCGGTATGCTTCGGGATTATGAAGGCGACAAAGGTCTGCCGAACATTATTTACAATGAAGGCGACATTTGCGTGGCAGAAGCGGACGAAAGCGACGGTTCCATTCGCAATTATCGTCCGTATATTGCCTTAATCAACAACATTTCGCATGACCATGTTTCCATTGACGAGCTGGTCGCTTATTTTACCGATTTTGCCAACCACGCGCGCTACGGCATTATTGTTAATGCGGACTGTCCGCTGGCCAGTAAACTGGAACATAAAAACAAATTTACCTTCTCAATCCAAAGCCCGGACGCGGATATTTACGCAACGGACATTAAGGCCGAAGCAACCGGCGTCAGTTACAAAATTGACGGACAGGAATTTCATCTGCGGCTTATCGGCAAGTTTAACGTATCCAATGCTCTGGCGGCAATCAGCGCCTGCATGATGGTTGGCGCAGACAAGTATGAAGCGGCAAAGGCTCTGGAGGGCTTTACGGGGATTAAGCGCCGTTTGGAAATTGCCGGAACCAACGGCCGCAACATTACCCTGATTGACGACTTTGCCCACAATGCCAGCAAAATCGAGGCTTCGCTTTCCGCTCTCAAGGAGTATCCGGGACGGCTGATTGTCATGTATCAGTCGCACAAGCCTTTTTCCGCTCGGACGACCGGTGAGGAAGACGGCGTTGTTTTCGGCAAGGTTCTCAGCAAAAACGATATTTTGCTGATGCCGGAGATTTATATGCGCGACCCGGTTAAAGATGCCGATATTTCCGGTGCAGATTTAGTGCAATATGCCGTTAACAACGGTGTTAACGCCAAGTTTCTCGGCACAAAAGAAAAAGTGCGTGAATTTATTTTGAAAAATGCGCAGGACGGTGACAGAATCGTTATTATGGGTGCCAGGGACAATTCCCTGCCCGATTTCAGCCGTCAGCTTTTGAAGGATTTGTAAAAATGTATTATTCCTTAAATCCCGGAGATAAAATCGGTTTGGTATCCCCTTCCCGCAGTGTAAAACCAGCGGAAATAGCTCATGGTGTCAACTATTTGAAATCTCTGGGATTTGAGGTTATCTTCGGAGAACATGTCTTTGACAAGTTCCGTTATATGGCGGGAACGGCGGAAAACCGTGCCGCAGATATTATGCGTTTTTACAAAGACGAGGAAATTAAAGCTGTTTTTGCGACGTCCGGCGGGGACGGCAGCCAGTTTATTCCGCCTCTTTTAGACTGGAATATTATCAAAAAGAATCCTAAACCCTTTATCGGTTTCAGCGACACAACAGCTGTGCAAAATGCCATTATCGCTAAAACCGGTCAGGTTTGCTTTACCGGACTGACATTGAATTATGACTTTCACAGCGGCTGTTTGGACAGACAAGTTGACTCATCAATCAAAACGCTGCTGTTCGAAGAAAAATTCTGCTTTAAGGGCGGAAAAAAAGTTATCGGCGGCACGGCCGAGGGTAAGCTTATCGGCGGTTGTCTGAGTTTGTTCCGCAATCTCTGCGGCACGGAATTTATGCCGGATATGAGCGGGAAAATACTGTTGATTGAAGATGTGGAAGAACCACTTTACAAACTGGATTTGATGCTGCAACAGATTTCGCAGAATCCCGGTTTTCAAAAAATTAGCGGTATTGTTTTCGGCGGTTTTCCAGGATGCACAATTCGTAATAAAGACGACGGAAGCGTCGACGAAATGATTAAACATTTTTGTTCAGGCCTGACTGTTCCGGTTATTAAAGATTATCCCTACAGCCATAGCTTTACGCGTTATGCCCTGCCGCTCGGCGCTAAAATCCGTTTGGATGCCGACAAGAAACTGTTGGCTTCCGTTTAAAAAAACCGGAAGCAAAAACTTCCGGTTTTTTCAGTCTTTTTTACCTTTAATTAAGCTGCTTTTGAGCTTTTCTTAGCGGCAAATTCGTTCATCTTGCTGATGACATAGTCCTGAGCTTCCGCGCTTAGATACGGGTGCATCGGGATGCTTAAAACAGTCTTGGAAAGCTTTTCGCAAACCGGCAATGAACGCGTGTTCCACTTCTGGTATGCCGTCTGGGTATTAACCGGGCGCGGATAATAAGCGCCGCAAGGAATGCCGTTTTCTTTCAGGAAAACCATCAATTCATCACGGTCATCGTTATTGGCGCAAGTAACGGTATACAAAGCGCGGGCTGACTTGCAGTTATCAAGAACTTTCTGCTTGCCGAAATAGCTGCTCAATTCATTGTTATAACGCTGGGCAACTTTTTCGCGGTCAATCAATTCCTGTTCAAATACTGTCAGTTTCTGCAGAACAACGGCGGCCTGGAAAGAATCCATGCGCGCATTCAAGCCCATGCGGACGTTGTCATAGTGATCTTCCGGACTCATACCGTGAACACGGCAGGAAACCATCAAATCGCGTTCTTCATCACTGTTGGTAAATACGGCACCGCCATCACCATAGCAAGCCAACGGTTTGGTCGGATAAAAAGATGTGGAAGTCATGTCGGCGATATTACCGGCTCTGACGCCTTTATATTCTGAACCATAAGCCTGAGCAGCATCAGACAAGACTTTCATGCCGTTGGCATGCGCAATACGCTTAATCTCGTCATAGTCGCAGGGGTTGCCGAAAATATCAACAGCAATAACAGCCTTCAAATTCAGTTTGCCTTCTTTTTTGACATTTTCAATAGCTCTTTCCAAATCTTTCGGATCCATATCCCAGGTTTCAGGATCAGAATCTACAAATACAGGCGTTGCACCCAAAATTGCCGGTGCTTCGGCTGAAGCAACAAAGGTGAAAGATGAAACAAATACGGCATCACCCTCTTTTACATCCCAGGCCATCAGCGGCAAAATCAGGGAATCTGTGCCAGATGAACAGGTAACGCAATGTTTGCACTTTGAAAAAGCTGCTAATTTAGAATCAAGTTCTTTTGTTTCCGGACCCTGGCAGTAACCGCCGTGTGTCAAAATCGTTTCAAATGCCTTAAGAAACTTTTCCTGTCCGATGACTTTCTGTGAGCTCTGGACATCAAACAAATTGATTGGGCAATTCGGTTTATTCATTTTTCATTCCTCATAAATGTTTCAACTGAGGAGGATATTAGGGCAATTTATGAATTTATGCAAAACACAAAAGATTACCAGTTTGTAACATTCCTACGGCACGGTCACGGTATAAGTCGTAATGCGGTTTTCTTCAATCTTGTGAATTAAATAGGCCAAGGGCCGGGAAGCGTCGCGTTCCGGCGTGCTTTTTTTATAATTTAACAGACTTTCCGCCCAGTTGGTGCTGAATCCGGAAACAATCGGCACGCCGAAGATATCAGAATGCAGGGAATTGTGCAAATGGCCGCACAGTATGAGTTTAACAGTAGAACGATATTTTTTTATAATATTGTTAAACGGGACAAACCAGTTTCCGGGATGCAGGTCAAAAAAGCCGGAACCGGTCGAAAGCGTAAACTGATGCAGCAGGACGACAACCGGTTTTTTATCAGGATTGTTTTCCAGCTGCTCAATAAACCAGCGTTCTTTTTCTTCGTTAAAATCGCCGCCGCCATGGCCGGGACGAAATGTATCCAAGGCAATTATCTTTACAAAATCGATGTCAACGGCATATTGCAGATATTTATCCATTTCCGGACGGGGATGCGCCGGAAGGTATTTTTCTATTGCGTCAATTAAACCTGCAGACGAATCATGATTGCCGGTTATCAGCAGATAAGGCGCATTGAGTTTGTTCAGTGCCTGAAAGCAGGGTTCATAATATTCATTATGTTCTTTCCAGACCAAATCTCCGGTCACAACGACAACATCCGGCTTAACCGCCTGAGAATTAATCGATTCAACGATTTTGGCCAACTTGGCCTGGCCTTCCGGATTGTCTGTGGAATAGTGAATATCAGAGATATGAAAAATATACATACTGTTTAGTCCATAAAAAAAGGGGATATCTTTAATATGTCTTGCGAAATCTTAATTTTTTGTTAATTATTCTTATTGATTTCATAATAAAAATACTGTATGTTGTACCAAAATATTTAAGTATTTAGAAACCAGAAAGGATTATCCGGTGTTTAAAAATCTGTTTTTTGCCGCAGTTTTCGCCTTAGCCCTCACAACCGGCCATGCTTATGCCGATGACTCCATGGACGATTATACTCAGGATGAGGGGATGCTCGAAAGTTACAACCGGGCAATGTTTTCTTTCAACAGCGGCTTTAACGATTATGTTCTGATACCGGTCAGCAAAGGCTATCGCGCTATTACGACACCTTTTATCCGTAATCGCGTCAGCGGCGTTCTTGCCAATCTCAGAGAACCGATTTCAATGGGTAACTATATTCTTCAGGGAGAGTTCAAAAAAAGCGGTATCGTTTTGTCCCGCTTTGTAATCAACTCAACTTTGGGGTTACTTGGTATGTTTGACGTTGCCGAAGGCTGGGGGCTGCCGAATGACACAACATCCTTTGACGATACCTTTGCAACATGGTGTATTCCTGACGGGCCATATATTGTTCTGCCGTTTTTCGGTTCATCTACGCCGCGTGCCGCTATCGGTATGTCGCTCGGCTTTGCCATGGATCCGGTTTTCTGGGCAACCAACCATGATGCAAACATTAATTCCAAAATTTCTTACAGTTATGCTGCAATGCAGGCTATTTCTCTCATGGAAAGAAACGTAGACATGTACGAAGACTTGGAAAGAAATTCCGTAGACTTTTACGCAACAATGAAATCTGCCTATATGCAGAACAGACAAAACAAAGGCTGCGTCAGCAGTGTGTCCGCCTCCCCTGCCGCAACTTACGACTTTGATTTTGGTATTGAGGAAGAAGAGGAAGACGTTTTCAAAGAACTTTTGGTAAAACCGGCTGCTCATCACCGGATGCCTGGCCAAAAGCCGGAATTATTAGTTAATCCATAGAAAAACAAACGGGTTTAAGGAGTTAGTTTTTATGAAAAAATATTTAATTGCAGCCGCATTGGCTTTAGGCTTTTTATTTAATACATTTTCCGCAAAGGCAGACGTTAATGCCAACGGCGCTGAACAGTTTGTTAAAAATGTTACAAAAGACGGCATTGAAAATATTATTAATGCCAATATCCCGCAAAAAGAAAAAGATGCCCGTTTTGAAAAACTGTTTAACAATGCGCTTGATTTGAAATTTATCGGGCAATTTGTTCTGGGGCGCTACTGGAGAACAGCGTCTCCGGCGCAGCGCGAAGCATTCATCGACGCTTATCGGGAATTGAACATTCAAACCTGGTCCAAACGTTTTGATGAATTTAAAGGCAGAAAGTTTATTTTTCAGGGAACAACACCGTCTAATTCTGCCAATCAGGTTTTTGTTAACACGGAAGTTCCCATGGATCAAGGGGCTCCGGCGAAAGTTGTTTGGCGTGTTAAACAAACCGGAGACAGCTACAAAATCGTTGATATCATTATTGAAAATGTCAGCTTAGCAATTACGGCACGCAATGAATATTCGGCATATATCAAAAAAGCACCGAATGGTGTTGATGATTTGATTAAAGACTTACAGAAAAAAACAAAATAATATGTTTACTCAAAAATCCCCGGGAAATCCCGGGGATTTTTTTTGAAACAGGAAGTCATTCGCGAGGCAGGCTCTGCCTAAGCGCACCGACGCGGTGGGCGGCGGGGAGCCCCCGCGGGGAAGCTGGGGCAGCTTCACCCCATCGGTTAGCTGCTGATTGATGGTGCATAATGAGGCGCGCTGCTCAGATAGTGCTTTTTCTTTGTCGTTTTTTTCCGCATTTCGTTAAAAATATTGATTGAACAGCAGGAATTTTTATGCTATAGTATCCTTGTGATGACAAGTGTGGAGGATAC
>ENA-UESE01001127-UESE01001127.1-human-gut-metagenome-genome-assembly--contig:-NODE-1127-length-22772-cov-12.156466_pt1 | contig 22772 bp, 17 predicted proteins | sample MGYA00242995_ERZ507996 | MGnify/ENA primary metagenome ERZ507996 (study PRJEB26167, sample SAMN06115489) | human gut metagenome | host: Homo sapiens | place: China:Sichuan | collected 2015-04-15... | reverse complement strand
TATTATGAGAAGAACTGTATTAGGTAAATAACCCGCACTAACTAAAAATGAATGCCAGAATAAGCACAAAGGCATAGCCCCATTACGGGTTCTATGCCTTTGCGTTTTCCGGAAGCAGCATCCGGATATCCATATCAGTATTCATATATATGCATCTCCAAATTCAGAATTGTTCAGGTCTGTTCCGCTATAATAATTCTACAGTTTTAAGTGTCCCAAAAAAAGGACTTATGAAAGAACACGGCCGAATATTTTGAAGGAACTGTTCTCTGTAACCGGAATCGGATCATATTTTTTATTCAGTGATAAGAGGTAGGTTCCAAGTCTGTTATTCTGAAATTTCTTCACATATGCGTTTCCATCAAGATAGAAGATACCTATTTCGCCATCATCAAGGCATGCCGTCTGTTCAATCCAGAGGACTTGACTCTGCATCGCCGCCGAAGCCATACGTTAATACGAAGAGTACGACGGACACAAGGGTGATGACACGCAGTGCACGGACAAAAATATCCAAAGTACGTTCAAATGTAACATAAAGGGTGTTACGAACATTCGGTTTATGATAAGGCGGAAGCTCCATGATCATTCCCACGCGTTCCTCTTTCGGAGAAAGCTTATTTCCAAAAATCTTATATACGATCCAACTGCCAACTCTGTATTCTGTAGACCTTGTAAATATGGACACCTGTAAAAATGAGTTATTACTGGAGGATATCAGACAATATGGACGAGAAATTTAACAGACGTTTTTTATCTTTTTGTAAATCTTTGGACGCATTGGCAGAGGCAAGACAGAGAGATTTGACAGACTCGTTTGTATTAAGCGGAACCAGTGCAAAGTACAGCATTACCTTTGATTTGTCATGGAAAGTAATGAAGGATATTTTGGTACAGTATTATGCGATTACCAATTTTGTCGCAGGTTCACCGAGAGAAGTACTCAGAGAGTCTTTTCAGGCAAATTTAATTTCTGATGACAAGTGGATGGATATGCTGAAGGTCAGGAATGAACTTGCACATGATTATGACAGTGAAATTGTGAAAGAACATTGTAATGAGATTGTAGAGAAATACATTGATTTGTTTTATGCTTTTGAAAAGCAGGTAAAGCAGATGATGGAGTTGTAGGCAGGCGGTAATGACGAAAGGTCATTGCCGCTTTTTGTATGCCCAGTAAGCAAATGGTTTGGTCTGAAATTAATTTTTTTTTATAACTTAAGTTTGCTATACAAATAACTGAAATACAGTTAGAATAAATTTAGTATAACGATAGTTTATGCAGGAAATGAGAGAAATATGACAAAAAAAGAAAAGCAGATATATCCACGCTCCAGAAAAGAAATGCTGCGTATCATGAAAACCGCAGAAAAAGAGGGGAATTTGCTGGAAACGGCATTGGAGGAGTTTACAATGCATCCTTTTTCCATGCCTGCGTTGTGGGATTGCCGTGATTATATTTTTCGGATAGAGCGGGAGAACTATGAAAAAGCCCCGTTGCTTATCTCTCTTCTTGCCCTGCTTTCTGCCATGGCAGGGCGGCTTGATGAGGCAAAGGAATATGTAGACATTTTAGGGGAAAACCCAAGGCACTGGCAGCCACAGGATTTTAACGTTAACGATTTTTGCCGGGTCAGCACGGAACTGGTTATGCCGTATACGGAAGATTTTATGTTTCTGCGGATTGTATTCTTTCTGGTAAAGGTCGGTGCAGTACCGGTCAGGAGTCTTACCCTGTCAGCATGTCGTCCGAGTATTATAAACGGATTCCGGGATTTTACAAGGTTCGGTTCCTGTTTGGAACGTTACAGGAATATCATTACGGAAACGGTTGAAAAGCTGTATGGAAGCGGTGGAAAGGGTGTATATGAGATTGTCCTTGCAGAATGGTATTACCAGAATAACAACTGCTTTCAGGCACTTGTGCTTGTAACAGGCACAATACCGCTCATGGAACAGGAGAAGGATATGCGCTGCCTGTTTGTGGCATTAGCCCTGCAGATGAAGATACTGCTTGTGAACGGGCAGACGAGGACGGCGAAGCCATTGGTGGAGAAGATTCGTGACCGGATACACCAGACAGGATGGGAGGAACTGACCAGCAGCCTGAACGCCTTCGAGTGTCTTGCTGCCTGCTATGACGGACGGCTTGATGAGGTTGAGGAGTGGCTTGAGAAAGCAGCCCCGGATGAGAATAAAGATATCTACATGATGGACATGTATGCCTATCTCATAAAGGTGCGCTGTTATTTACAGACAGGAAAATATATGGTTGCCCATGTGTTGGTAAAGCAGCTTATTATTTTGCTGACACCGGGAAAGCGTCATATGGATTTGTGCGAGTGCTATATGCTCTCCGCCATGATTTTCCATAAAGCAAATGATAAGAAGCATCTTTGCGAAGAACTGGAAAAATCTCTGGAGATAGCGGGGAAATATAACTATATCCGTCTGCTCGCGGACGAGGGGAACTGCATGGTACAAATGCTTTCCATTTACCAGAAGGAAAAGGGAGCGGATGATTTTACCAGTCAGATTATGGAGCTTGCGGCAGAGGTTGGCATGCATTTTCCTGATTACTTAAAATCTCCGGCAGAGTATTTTGAGCCGCTGACTGCAACGGAGAAAACGGTACTGCACCTGATGGCACAGGGAATGAGTAATGATGAGATTGCGAACAGGATGGGAAAAAAGACGGGAACAGTGAAGTTCCACAGCAATAACATTTTCCGGAAGCTTCAGGTACAGAACAGGCAGCAGGCGGTCAACCGTGGCAGAGATATCAACCTGTTGTAGAAGTGAAATCAGGGCGAAGCAGGGAAATTAACCTGCTGCAGAAAGTGAAATCAGGACGGAACAGAAATGGAGGGGTGGTTTTGAAAAAAGTATGGATAGGACTTTCAGTTGCCTGTGTTTTGATTGGTGTGCTGGGGACGATAGAGGATGTGATGTCAGGGACTCCTTTTGAGGAGGCGGCAGTTCTTCTGTTTTTCTTTGGGCTGCTGGCGGCGCTTTTTGCATGGCTTGCGTGGCTCTGGCGGATTCGCTCGCCATTAAAGCGCACGGCGGAGCAGATTGGAGCAATAGCGGATACGGCGAAGGAGAACAATAAAGCTTACAGGGAGCTGTCAAAGTCATTAAAACGCCGTGTGTGGAAGCATCGTATCGCAGGTGCGGTTATTGCAGTTGTTGGAGTATGGCTGTGGGTGGCTGGAAACTGGGATACCTTCTGGCTTGTAGTTGGAACGGTGGTTCTGATTGCAGGCATCGCCATTTTTATGATGGGTTCCCCGGCGGATTATAATTCCATGACAGACGGGATGACAATGCTTGGTTTTGACAGGAAACGGAAGATTGAGGAATTTTATCAGGCTTTCCGGGAAATACAGACGCCTTTAGGCTCCGGATGGCTTGGACGTTTCCGCACTTCGCCTTATGATACGCTGATATTCGGACCGGACGACAGAGGACAGTTTATCTATTTTTATCTGAACGGGAGCGGAGATGTAGGTTTTATCGGCTATTCCTTTTTAGATAACTTTATCAGTAAAAAGCTGACAGAGCCGGTTTATCCACCGGAGGAGAATCTGGGCGCGGATACGGCGGAGCATCTGTGCTACCACACGGACGTATTCTTTTTCAGGGACTGGTTAGAGGAGAGCATCAGGCAGTATGCAAGGACGGGGCAGCCGCTGCCGTTTAAGGCTTCAAGCCCTTCGGATGTCTATACCTTTACGGAGAACTTTAAGCTTACGGGGCAGCATTTTGAGGTGCAGGATGCAAATCAAAATACAGTTTACATAGTGGACGGTACAATTCCTCTCATCAATCTGCGTATTTTTGACACAGAGCAGAATGAGATTTTCAGGATGACAAAGGAAATCGGTCATGCGCTTGCTACCTATAGCTTCTTCTATAAGGGGGAGCCTTACGGAGTACTGGAGAAGCAGCTTACCTTTGTGCGGGACAAATTTGCGATGGAGATAAAGGACGGAAAGCTGGAGCTTATCGAGTACGCGGGCACAATAGGACATAATTTCAGGGTTATGCTGAATGGACGGATGATTGGCGCAATCATGGATAATATGGATATCACCATCCAGAATGTGCTATGGGACAATGCATTTTTAATTGTCTATGAAAAGGAATATCTGCCGCTTGTGACTGCTATGGCGGTCATGGTGACAAGGGAGCTTGCCCGGGATGAAGACGGCGGATTGACAAACCGCACGGGCGGAGCAACAGATATTATATAGGAGAGGATGTGAGCAGATGAGGAAGAAAGGACTGAGGGGATTGTTTCTGGCAGGGGTCGTGGCAGCAATGTTTTCCGGCTGTGGCGAAACTTCTGTGGTTACAATCTCCGATGCGCAGGAGGCAAAGGAAGCACTGGATACCGCTTCAAGTGTCTGTTTCAAGGGGGATTTGGAGGCAGTCAACCAGGAAACGGATATTTTGGCGGACGGAGCAATCGCGGGCCGGATGGAGGAGTCGGGATTTATCAACACGAGATGGACGGTTACGGTGGGCGGCGAAACGTGGTTTTATATGAAGATTGTGACGGACGAGCCTATCAATGAGGACACGGATGAATATATTGCCGCGGCGACATATGGTTACTATGATGAGAATGACAAGTGTCTGGGCTATGCACAGAAGCGGGCGATAAAAGGGGACGAAAGCCACGCGTATTATTTTTATTTTATGGATGCGGAGCAGAATCTGAAGGACTACCGCATGGAGGAAAATGGGGAGTATTTTACAGATATGGATGGCAATATGCTTGCAGAAGCGGACAGCGGCGAGGATGTTGTAGGAAATGGCTGTCATATACAGATAGACATGGAAGAGGGCTGCGATATACAGATAGACTTCATGGATAAGATGGAAATGTATATTCAGCAATATGATGAACTGCGTTTCTGGCACAGCAGTTAAATAACAAAGGATGTTCACGATTCTTATGTAACATTCTAATCTGCTTATCCGTGTAAATTACTAACACATTATGTACAAGAGCATGTACAGGAATGGAGATTTTTAAGATGCGCAAAGAGCGTGCGCAGGGGTGGAGATTAATATAAAACGGGAGGTTTATATATGGGATTTGGAGAAATGATGGGCGTTAAAAGCGTCAAACTGGAACTGAAAGGAAACTATGCTTCTCTGGAAGAACTCTTAGAGGCAATGAAGGATGTCAAATTTGAAGCGGGTGTTCCTGAACTCACAAAGCATGGTATTGGCAGCGTGATTGTATTTCCGCCGGTTGACCGGAACAATCAGGTCTGGATTACAGGGGCTAAGGGGAAGTTTACCATACTGCGCAGCGCTGAGGTAGCAGGACTTGGAAATATGGCAAAAAATGCGGCGCTTGACGTTTTGACGGACGGATGGAGCAGCATGAGCGGCGCCTTCGGTAATAAGAAAAAGCGGTGTATGGAACTGGTGGATATTACCGCTAAGGAAATTCAGACAGCAGGGATTTAGAGTCTGGTTGGATTGATGAAGTAAAAAGCAGATAAGCAGATTTGAATGTTACATAAGGGAAGGATTAGAACAGTGAAATTAGTAAAGAAGTGGTTGGGAGAGGATAAACCGTGTATAAGAAACAGCAGTAATATTGCTTTGATATTCGTCTTGATGCTTGGGGCATCTGTCACTCTGACAGGCTGCGCAGATGAGGAGTATGTAGATGAGGCATATTACCAGGAAGAGGACGGAGAATACAGCGGGGGAGATATTGAGGAAAACGGAGAGGAGTACACAGGGTACGATACTTCCGTGGAAATTGGAGAAAGCGTAGATTCGGCGGCAGACTTCGGAAATGGTGTTGTAAACGGAGGAAGAAGCACGGTGATGCGCTCAGTGAGGAGGGGAAGCGCAGGTACCCGTTACGGTTCTTCCGGGAAGCTGGAAGGAACGATTGCTGTTGTGACAATTCTGGCGGATGATACCACAAGCCAATGGAACCTTTCGGAGGATGCCGATTTCAGGATGTACAGCACAATCTATAATAACCTGAAGATTGGCTGCGGATGGATTGAACAGGCATGTGCGGAATATGGCAGGGATGTGAAGTTTGTCTGGGACTGGGATGCCCATGGAGAACTGATTTACCGGGCATCCTTAAACCGGAGCATTGGCGATAACTATTATGGTGCATATAATGATATGCAGGATTTTATAAGCAACAATATTGACAGTGAGGGAATCAAAAGTGCGTTTGGCGCAAACGGGATTATCTATATGGTCTGCGTGGACACTCCTTCTTCCAATACGACGGCGAGCAGTACTTTTTCATGGGAAACAAGCTATCCCTGCGAGTATGAGATGTGCTTTATGCTGATGAATTATAAAGGGCAGATAAATGCGCCGGCTACCTTCTCCCATGAGATGCTCCACACCTTTGGTGCGCCGGATTTGTACTATGCGGGGAAGCGCGGGATTACACAGGAATATGTAAGCTATGCGAAGTCAGCAGGAACCAATGACATTATGCGGGTGACATGGGATTTAAACACGAATTATTACGTGTATGACAGTGTGAAAAATGAAATCACGGATATCACGGCATATTATCTGGGGCTTACGGACTACAGCTCGACTGTGCAGGAGTGGGGACTTGGACAGAGCGATTATGCCTGCTATGGGGATAGCGCAGAGCAGGCGGATAATACGGTGCTGACTGATAATTACGAGGCGGACAATTACGGGGAGGATGATGACAGCTCATATGGCTGGTGGAATATGCTTGATTCCAGGTGGGAGATGAGCGACTGGACATATGAGGACGGCGAATGGTATATTTATGACGAGGAAACGGGATATTTCTATATCTACATGGAAAGCTATGAGCTGTTCGCGGCATTGGATGAGGACGATAATCTGTACTATTTTGATAATGAAACAGGAGAGTGGGTTGAAGAATGAGAACGAAATTTTTTGCTTTTCTGCTTACGGGTATGCTGGGAGCAACCTTACTGAGCGGATGTGCTGATGACTGGGACGAGGAGCTGACAGAAGAGGTCAGTGCGGAATATGAAAACACAGAGTATGGAAGCTCGAAGGATGGAGGAGCGGACAATGAAGGTCTGGAGCTGGGAAGTGGTCTTGAGGCCGGCACAGCGGAAGGAGCCCTCGATGAAAATCCCACCCGGTCGATAAGGCGCAGCGTGACGCCCGTCAGTCAGGTATTGATTACAAAGCTGGATGGAACGAGAGTTCCTGAGGACTTCTATATGTACCGCAGTACACTGGATTCCAAGGGACAGCGTGCGTATGACCAGATTTGTGCAGGATGTGCTTCTGCTCAGGATACAATTGAAATGTCTGTCCTTATTACTGAGGACGAGCTGGAAAATATCTTTTATTCCGTAGTGTATGACCATCCGGAGTTTTTCTGGCTGAAGCCGTCTTACCGCTATTTTTATAATGATGACGGTTATATCACGAAGGTCTGCCCGAGCTATTATTCTCAGGATATTGATAGTCTGACGGCGGATGTGGAGCAGAGTGTAAACGGTGCGCTTGCAGGTATGTGGGGGCTTTCGAGTGATGTGGAAAAGGTAAAATATGCCCACGATTATCTGACACAGACCATTGATTATATTAAAAATGATATGGACCAGTCGGCATACAGTGGATTTGTGTGGAATCAGACGGTATGTACGGGATATTCCAAGTGCTTTGCCTATATGATGCAGAAAATGGGAATCCCCAGTGCAGTAGTGATTGGAAGCACAGACGGCATAAATCATGCCTGGAACATCCTCGAACTGGACGGCGAGTACTATCTGATGGATGTGACATGGGATGACCCGGTGGGAAATCCTGCTGACACCTATTATTATAACTATTTCAATATCACCGATAATCAGATGGCAAACGACCACTCAAAGGGAACCTCTGCTAACGGAAGGGGAACTTATATAGATATCTCCCTCTCTCTTCCGACAGCAAACGGAACAAGGTACAGCTTCGATAATGCTTTCGGCGGAAATGCTTACGGTACGGATTTTGAAGCAGTGAATGCTGAGGAGCCGGAAATAGCAGATATTTATGTGGATGAAGGGGATTCCACATCCGATGGGGCAGATACCTACGTGGAGAGCGGGGATGATTACGAGTGGTGGAATCTTCTGGATGACAGTTGGACAAAGGATGACTGGGAGTATGACGAAGGATACTATTTTATCTGGGATGAGGAAACCGAATTTATTTACGTGTATGCTCCGGAATTAGATTTGTTTGGTGCAATGGAGGAAGATGGCGATGAAATATACTGGTATGATAAGGAAAGCGGTGAGTGGATTGTTGAATAAAAAAAGGTTTCTGGCACTGGTGTTAATACTGGCGCTTGCTTTCTCCTGTATTGGATGCGGCGACTACGATGAAGAGGAAAATCGGACAACGCAGGAAGCACGGCCGCAGGAAACAGAAGGCAGCGGCGCTGCGACAACTTCTGCATCGGCAGTCCGCGGGCTTAGTATCAATGTTGACAATACGACAGGAGAGTTACTTGTCACAAGAAAGGTATCGGAGGTTGCCGGAGAAACGGGTGATTCTGGCGTCTGGACAATTTTTGTCTATCTGTGCGGAACAGATTTGGAATCCTTTTATGGAATGGGAACAGGGGATTTGGAGGAAATGTGTGCCGCATCGGGGAGCGAGCAGGTTCGTTTCGTTGTGGAAACGGGTGGTACATATGAGTGGAAAAGCAGTTCTGTAAGAAGCGAGAACAGACAGCGGTTTCTGGTGCAGAATGGCGCGATAGAGCAGGTGGACGAACAGACCCGTGTCAACATGGGAAATCCTTCAACCCTTACTGAGTTTTTGGTATGGGGTGTGGAAAATTATGCTTCTGAGTACATGGGACTGGTTCTGTGGGACCACGGCGGCGGCAGCGTTACAGGTGTCTGCTTTGACGAGCGGGAAGATTATGATTCTTTAAGCCTGGCGGAGCTGGACGAGGCGCTTTATACCTATTATGAGCAAAGTGGGCGCAGATTTGATTTTATCGGCTTTGATGCCTGCCTGATGGGAACGGTGGAAACAGCGAACATTCTCGCAACCTATGCCGATTATATGTACGCTTCGGAAGAAACGGAGCCGGGAAGCGGCTGGGATTACACTGCCATCGGAAACTTTCTCGCCTCAAATCCGGGTGCAGATGCACTGGCACTTGGAAAGGTAGTATGCGACAGCTTTCTTGAAGCATGCAGGGCACAGAACGATGATAATCTGACGACACTTTCTGTGGTTGACCTTAAGAAAGTTGACACGCTCCTTAAGGACTTCAACAGCTTCGCCATGGGTATGTATCAGGAAAGCTCGGATGAGGCTGTCAGGGCGGAAATGCTCCGGGCAATCGAGCAGGCAGATAACTTTGGCGGCAACAACAAATCGGAAGGCTATACGAACATGGTTGATATGGGCGGTATTATAGCTGCCTGTGCAGATTATGTGGAGGATGCAGCGGCTGCCCTGCAGACTCTGGAGGAAACGGTTGCTTATTCTGTCAGTGGACAGGCACACAAGTCGGCTTCCGGGCTTTCCATCTACTATCCGCTCAGCGTCCAGGGTTCGGCGGAACTTTCTGTATGGAGCGGAGTATGTGTCAGCCCTTATTATCTTTCCTTTGTGGACAGAAAGAATCAAAGCAGTGTTTCGGGAGCGGGCAGTACCTACGATTCCTATGATGATGACCAGTGGTTTGATGATGACGGAAGCTGGTTCTGGGGCTGGCTGCTTGGGGATGATGACTATTGGGATTATCTGGACGATTACGAGCAGACGGGAGAAAGCCCTTATATTACCTTTGCGTCTGAGCCACAGTTGGACGAGGACGGTATTTTCTGGTTTGAACTGGATGATGAGGGCTATTACAATGCGGCAGACGTATATGCGATGATTTATATGCAGTCTCCGGACGGCGAAGATATCATTGAGCTGGGAGAAACCTACGATATCAACGGCGACTGGGAAACCGGCGTTTTCTATGATGATTTTGACGGTTACTGGCTCTCGCTGCCGGATGGACAGATTCTTGCCACATATATCGTGGAGGATGCAGAGGACTACACAATCTACACTTCACCGATTCTCTTAAACGGTGAGGAAACCAATCTCCGGTTGAAGCTGGATTATAATGAAGCTGAGATTATCATAGAGGGAGCATGGGACGGAATTGACGAATACGGTGCAGCGGCAAGAGAGATTATCAAGCTGCAGGACGGGGATGAGATTATCCCGCTTTACTATGCCTACGCACTGGAGGGCGATGATGAGTTTACCTACTATGGCGAGGAGTATGTCGTAAGCGGCGAGCCGGAGATTTTCTATGATATGCTTTATGATGGGGATTATTATTATTGCTTTTGCATTGATGATATTTACGGCGATTATTACCTGACGGATGTTACAATCTTTTATGTGGACGGCGAGGAAGTAGGGTTCTATACGGAGTAGGGGAGATATTAGAAATTCGCGAATATGCCAGTGGCAATGCATATAACAAAAGTTCTTTGACTATTTTTAGGGCAAGATGTATAATTATTATATAAAAAGAAAAAAACCATTCCCATTGCAGAATAAACTGTGAAAAATTAGTAGAAGGATGACTGCGAGGTCATCCTTCTACTTTACTATATGGAAGTTTAATGGAAGAATAAATAGTTATAAAAGCGTAATGGAAAGAAGAAGGAAAATGATAGAAGCACTCTGGGATTTCTTTGGATTGTATAAGGCGGGTTCTGATTATTTACCGGGCTTTTGGCTCACGATGCTACTTCTTTATCTGAATGCAGGTCTGTATCTTGCTGACCTCTACCATCTGGTGAAACGTAAGTCAAAAGCGGAAACAGTCAGTCTGATGGCGATACCGGGAATCTTTGCGATACTTTTGGTGTCGGTGGCATCGTTTTTCACACATGTGCCGAATCTTCTGAGAGCAACTTCACGAGCAAAATGTCTGAGTCTGCTTATAACGACAATGTTGCCGGAAACGAACCTTGCGCTGCTTCTTGTTGTGTTTCTTTATCCGGTTCTATGGGGAATCGGGTTCTGGCGTCAGCGGAAGCACGAGCATGGCAGCCGCAAACGCTGGGCGCTGTCCTGTATTCCGGATTATATTGCATGGATTATACTGGTGTGTGGTATAGGCTATCACCTGATTTTCGGGAAAAATATCCTGCATAGTGTTCTGGAAAATGCAAAGGACGGAGATTTGCTGGCTCTTTATGGCTCATCCCACGGAATAGGGTTATACATATGGATGTATGGGACTTATATACTTGTGTGTAAGGAAGTGGTGCTGCTTGTCGGTCTTTTGTCTGAGCTTTTGCTTATGCGGATTCCGCTTCGCTACCGCAGTGGAAAAAATGCTGTTACCTTTGTCGGCTTTTATTATCTGTTTTGCCAGAATGCCGTTTTTCGGGGTACCTTTCTGATGGAAGCCGCGCTGGTGATTCCCCTTTGCGGAGTGATGCTCAGGGAAGCGGCGTCGCCTTTCAGCGATAATGCATCAATTATGCTATACGCAGCCTTTTTGCTGCTGACAGGAGCAGTGTTTGTCGTTCTTATTGTCATTCGTCCAATCATGCGGACACTTTCCTGCTTTGATGCCTGGGGACAGCGTAAGCAAATCAGAGAGCTTTTCTGTACGGAATATTTTCTTATGCAGCCGGTTTTCAGGAACAGATTGTTCACGGTCACTTATCATTTTATCATTGATGAACAGGACGCAGCCGGTGTGTACTATCTTCCGCTTCTCACAGACATCAGCGGATGGACTTACTCGAAAAATAAGAATGGAAGATGGAAAAGGATCACCTTTGCAGATGGCAGGACGCTTGAGGTGTCGGAGCAGGAGGCAGAGGCGGCAAAGGAAATGCTTTCTTATGCGTCAAAGCGGCTCTGTGCTCAGAAGGAAACCGGAGGAAATCGGAGCAATATGAACAATATGCCGGGAACAGAGGAAACATGGAACCCGGTCATAAATCCGGCGAAAACGACATACCAGAAACTGGTTAAAGTATTTATGTGTATGTTGATTATTCTTTTCATGATGAGTTATCAGATATTGAAATAATGTCTGAAAAATGACTATATTTTCGTTGCTATCAATCTGAATACTTTCAGTCAGCTTCGTTCAACAGATTCCAAATGTCCGAGTATGCAGATTACGTTTACCAACGACATTAACGTTCTGTATCTGGCGGCAAATATGCTGGAACAGGACACGACAGGCAGATTTGATACAGAGGAACTGGCATTGTATTTGAAGAAAAGATTCGTGCACTGCGGGAGGAAATGCAGAAGCGGAAAATCAGCATTTCCATGGGAGCTCTGTGGAAGGAGCGGTGTGAGGATTTGGACGGACTTTTAAGAGAAGCCGACCAGCGTATGTATGAAGAAAAAGGCTTGCATTATCAGGAATCTTCAGCGGAAAACAGTGGAAACTGATATGTAAACAATCAAAAAATCAATCGTAAATTTTTACGATTGATTTTTTGCGTATTATTGCACATAATAAAATCGGAAAAGATGAACATAGTATGCACTTTTGGCATTGATGAGTAGGAGGCAAATACATGTTAATTACAACTGCGATGGAAAAAATGATTGATTTTTATAAAGGAAATACCCATGATATAAATCATTTTCTTAAGGTATGGGCATTTGCAAAGACCATTGGTGAGGCGGAAGGACTTGATAAGGAAACACAGGAAATTCTGGAACTGGCAGCAGTTGTGCATGATATTTCCTGCCCGTTGTGCCGGGAAAAATACGGAAATGCCGATGGCAGGCATCAGGAGGAAGAAAGTGCGCCGTTAGTTGCCGCATTTTTTTCCGGGCTGCCTGCGGGAACGCTGAATGTTGCGCGCATCAGTTGGCTGGTAGAACACCATCATACTTATACAAACGTGGATGGCATGGATTATCAGATTCTGCTGGAGGCAGATTTTCTGGTGAATGCAGACGAAGGCGGATATTCAAAAGAGGCGATTGAAAATGCCTGCAGGAATATTTTCCGGACGGATACAGGAATCCGTCTGTTAAAGAGTATATATCTGGAAGAAAAATAATCCGGCAGTCCGCCGCGAACCTTTTGTCAGGGATGCAGGGGGAAAGCTTCTGACGCTTCTGAAATGCCTTTGCGGAGGATGCGCAGAAGTGCCGCATGGCGGGTATGAATGAACATTTGTCGAAGCCGCTGGAAATGGATAAGGTTGTTTCCGCTATTGCGAAATACAGGGGGTAAGGGAAGATGGAGAAACTGTTGTTTACGCTTATACTGGTTCTGGCTGTCGGTATCATTTATCTGATAACGGGCAGAAACCGGCGGCAGATAAATAAAATCCCGGAGGGAATGGCAATATTATGTCAGCCGCCGGGGAAAAGGTATGTCGTATATGCGCTGGGAGTGCTGGCGGTTGTTTTTGTGGGAATTTTCAGCATCCTTTACATAATGGACGGAGCCCCCGGGGAGGCGAGGGGGATGTGGAGCCTGTGTGTGGCAATGGCAATTCTGCTTTTGATAGTTACCATATTTGCGGGAAATATCATGGCGAGGGAATGTATTTATTTTAATGGAGATACAATACAGATAGAAAAAGCCTTTCAGAAGCCCCGGACAGTCAGATGGCAGGAAATCCGGAAAATAGACGGCAGCTTTGATAATATGGTTAATTTATATCTTTCGGATGGAACAAAAATCCTCACAGTGGGTATCGGCATGGTGAATTATGAGCTATTCTGTGACGTACTCAGGAAGAAATGCCCTGAAACGGTTGCCGTGTATTACCGCTCTCAGGTCTACGAAAGTCCGCAGAAGCGGATTCTGCGATACGGGACGGAGTACTATATTCTGGCAGGATTGGGAATTTTAATCCTGCTGGAATATCTGGCAATGCTGTTGCTTTCGGGGGAGGAAAATCCATTGCGGAGTTTTTCACAGAGTGAGCCTTCGGAATGGTTTTCCCTGTTGTTTGCGCCGATTTACGGTGTGGCAGGTCTGATTTTTCTGTTTATCATGTGCAACACAAGAGTGCGGTATTCAGAAGAAAAAATGATGATAAAACATCCTATGCGAAAGGAAACGGAGCTATACTGGCGGAACATACAGAGAATCGAAGCAGTTACAGCAGTAAAGCAGGGGAAAAGAACCTGGAAAAAGCTGCGGCTTTACACAAAGGAGGGGGTATACAGAATTAATTTTGCATACCTTACCCATGGAAAAGATGATTTTATGGCGGAGGTTCTGAAAATGGTTGAGAAATATGAAATTATATTTATTCAAATTGATTTTAATAAAAACGATTTGAATAAAGTGTAAAACGAGCTGCTATATTTTAAAGTGCGCAGCAGTAAGGCGTAGAAATGGGGATTAGAGTGAAACACGGAATATTCCATAAATACTTAATCAGTTTTGCTTCTTTTTTATTGTACCATTGGTAGTACTGGCGATATGTCTGCAATTTACAATGTATAATAATCTGAGCAGGGAAATAGCAACCTACAATAAAAATGTACTGGAAAGATTAGGAGATGAACTGATTGATATTAACGGACGACTGATGGAGGTGGGAAATTACATCAGTTTCCGTACTCCATCAGTGTCAGAAACGGAAAATCTGGCTGTACAGCTTGATTTAATTGATTTACTCAGAATAAACAGTACTTATGATTCCAAAAAGTATTTAATTTATAAAGACAATGCGGAGTGTTTTCCTCTTCCGGTGTATACAACAGGGACTATTTTATTAAAAATGAGCTGAGAGTGGATACGGAGCAGGGAGATGCCTTTTTTGAAAAACTGTATACCATAAAAAAGCCGTTCTATATGACAATACAGAAGCAGTACAATTTGAAAAACGGACCAGCTTATCGTCCACAGGTTCTGTTTATTTATCCGGTGAGGAATTACTCGGGGCTGCAGGATGCCTGGGTAATTGTTGAAATGAAGGATAAAGACCTGAATATGTCGGTTTCGTCCGGAGGATACAATAACGGAATTACTATTTTAAATAAAGAGGGAGAAATACTTCTGGTTTCCGGAAATCCGGTTTCGGTGGATGAAAAAATGAATAGTCTGATATCTATGGATGACGGGATTGTGGAATTGGATGTGGATGGAAAATCAGGAAAAAGGGAACTGGCATATGTTTTATCAAATCCGGATATGATTATATTAAATGAAATTATGCAGTTTTATGTTCCTACTTATATCAATATGAAGCAATTGTTATCATAGTCGGAGGAGAAAAGACAGAGGAAGCTGACCAGAAGAAGGTGGAAAATACTGTTATAGAAATTCTGGGAGGGGAAATGATAACAGGTATCGGAAGTATTTATGATAATTCCGAAGGAATCCATATTTCTTTTCTGGAAGCCCTGACAGAGTTAAAATTTCGTCCTATGAATTAAAAAATGCTCCAAAACATAAAAAGCATAGTGTTTCATGAAAGTATCATTCCGAAACACATGAAAGTATCATGAAAAAAAGAAGTGAAAATTGACGTTGGCAGGTAAAAATATCATAATCGAGGTGTACAAAGCAATGAGCGCTCAAACACAATTATAAGAAAGACAGGGGTTAATTTATGAAAACTAAAAAAGGTATTTTGTTACAATTTTTGTTTCCAACCTTGCTTCTAACGAAAGACGTTATATGTTGGTGGAGGAAGGCAGAGCGTTAGGCTGGAACCGTTACTGGAATGGAGAAAATATGGACCGCGAGGCAGGAAATTATGTTTCCGGTTTAATGGGACCGGTAAGGATTTTAAAGGAACTTGCATAGCAGTATAAAAACAGCGGTATTGCATAGACGGCAAATCTGTGCAATACCGAATGCTTATCGGAGGATGAAACGGAACGACCTACAGTAAAAACATCCAGACAAGCATGGATATCATAGCGGAAATATGCAGCGTGCCGATAATCCGGAAGGGAAATAGAAGGATAAATACCGGTAAAACGGTGAAAACAGTCAAACTCATAATTTTTCCCTCCATAAAAAATAAAATGTTCTTAAATATAGGTTAGCGGTATCTAACTTCACTGTCAAGAAGAAAAAACACGGTGTAATCTGTTAAAAAATCACTGAATTTTTGAAAAACAGTGATTTTTTGAAATTTCTGTGGTAGAATTTCACTATAAATAGAAGGAGTGTAGAGATATGGAACCTTATAAAGCAAAAAAAATGCCTTTAGAGTACAAAATTGATAAAGAAATGCTCAGGTTGATTTCTGAAGCGAATGTAAAGTATGGGGAATATAAATCTATGTTGAAAACACTGGAGTTTGATGCAGGTTTCTTTCTGGATTCCGTTATTTTAAATGAAAGCTATAAATCAACCCAGATAGAGGGAACCCAGATTTCGCAGGATGAAATGTATTATCTGAAATATATGGAAAAAACGGATGATAACCGGGAAATACAGAATTTGAAAAAAACAATAGAATATGCGACGGCTTATTTGCAGAGGGGAAACCAAATAAATTATGAACTTGTAAATGAAATGCACAGAATTATTCTGGATAGTGTGAGGGGAGCACAGAAGACACCTGGCAGGATAAGAACAACCCAGAATTGGATAGGACCAAGGGGATGTACAATAGACAGTGCAACATTCATCCCTCCCGTTCCGGAGGAGGTCTATGGATTACTTATCAATTTGTACGAATATATGAATGATGAATTTACAGACCCGTTGTTAGTAAATGTTGCTTTATCCCATATGCAGTTTGAAACAATACACGCTTATAAGGATGGGAACGGTCGATTGGGAAGGGCGTTAATTCCGGTGCAGATGGCGATGCTGGATGAAAGTACTCCTGTTTTGTATATGTCCGAAATTCTTGAACTGTATAAACCCTCTTATCAGCGGAATCTTATGGAGTGCAGAAAGGGAAATGTAACCGGATATATCAAGTTCTTTTTGCAATGTGTTATTGACCAGTGTAATTCCTATATCAATAAGATTGAAAGAATTAAGGAAATTTACAGAGAGGACATGGAAAAAATTAAAGTAATAAAGGGAAATTCCGTGTACAGAATTATGCCCGTTATTATGAAACAGATTGTATTTACAAAAAAGGAAGTACAGGAAATGTCCGGGGTATCTGTTAATGTTGCATCTAATATTATCAGTCAACTGGTAGATTTGAAAATAATTATTCCAGATTCTGCGATTGTGAAAAAGGGATATCGATATCAGAAAATTTATGAAGTATTTGTCGGGACAAAGGATTTACTATTTTAATTATTTTATTTCTGTGGTATGCTTTAAAAGACTGCATTTACTTTATTCCGACAAGTATCTACATTTAAATACAGTCAGAAACAGGAGTGTAAATGAAGAATTTTATCTGTGAGATGTTTTATAAGCAGCGGACGGAGTTTGAGCGTAGCTATGCTTCCAGAGGAAAAGAGTATCCGCTGCCGGAGGATGTGTCCCTGCAGAGCGACATTTTTTATGATAAGAAGCATCTGCCGGCGCATCGGCTGGATGTGTACCGTCCGAAGAAGCGGGAGGGAGAGGTGCTTCCCGTTATTGTCAATGTCCATGGCGGCGGGCTTTTAATGGGAAACAAGGAATTTAACCGTCCCTTCTGCGCAGCCTTAAGCCAGGCTGGATATCTGGTATTCAGCATTGAATACAGGCTGGTGCCGGATTGCTTTTTTTATGACCAGTTAAAGGATTTGCATCTGGCATTTGCCTTTATTAAAGAACATCTGTCAGAGTACGGCGGGGATATTTCCCATGTGTATGCCTGCGGTGACAGCGGGGGCGCCTGTCTTCTGGTCTATGGAGCAGCCCTGCAGAAAAACAGGGTACTGGCTGCGGCTGCCGGAGTGAAGCCCTCCGGTTTACCGGTTCTGGCGCTGGGACTGGTCAGCGGTATGTTTTATACAAACCGTTTCGATAAGATAGGTTTGTTTTTGCCCAGATATCTTTATGGAAAGGGGTACAGAAAAAGTGCGTATGCCCCTTATATTTCCCCGGAGCATCAGGGCATTGTGACAAGTCTGCCGCCCTGCCTTCTGATTACCAGTGGAAATGATAATCTCCGGAAGTATACGCTGGATTTTGAACAGGCGTTATTCAGGTATCAGATGCCCCACAGGCTGATTGATTTTCCGAAGGATGAGCGGCTGCCCCATGCGTTCAGCGTTTTTTATCCGGAGCTGGAGGAAAGCGCGGAGGTTATCCGGAAGCTGATTCATTTTTTTGAACATACAGAGGAAGATTGCAAGGGAGGGTATGCAAAATGACATATGATGAAAATGTCTTTAAAGAAAAGGCAAACCGCAAGGCACGGAAAATCTGGATTATTTTTGCTGTTCTGCTGAGTGCCAATTATGGTTCGGATGCTGCCGGTGGATTATATCCTGCAAATTATTATCTGATTTTCCTGACCCTGTGCTGGCTGCCTCTGATTGCAGGTGAGATTTTACTGCGTGTCAGGGGCTGGGCGACAGAGCTATACCGGCACGATTTGGTTATCGGCTACGGTATTTTCTATACCTTTGTCATATGCACGACGGAATCCCCCATCGCATTTACCTATATCCTGCCGGTAACCAGTCTTCTGGTGCTGTATAAGAACAGGAAGTTCATGATTAACTGTGGTCTTGCCAATTCCGCAATTATTATCGGCGCGGCGGTTTACCGCTATATGCTCGGCTTTAACAGTGCGGCGGATATGAAGAATTATCAGTTACAGCTTTCCTGTATTATCCTCTGCTATATCTGCTATGTAATGTCCATCCGGCATCTGAATGAATCCGATGGTGCCATGACGGACAGCATCCGGGCAGATTTGCACAGGGTGGTAACAACGGTGGAGCAGGTAAAAACCTCCAGCAATACGATTCTGGAGGGCATTACCGTTGTCAGGGAGCTGGCTTCCGAAAATAAGCACGGCTCCGATATCGTTATGCTGGGCATGAATGAATTGACAGAAAATAATACAATCCTTCAGAACAGTACGACCTCCTCTACCCAGATGACCTCCGAAATCAGGGAGCAGGTGGAAAATGTGGTGTCCCTTATCGGGGAGATGGTAAAGCTGGTGGAAAAATCCGAATCCCATGCCAGCGTCAGCGCAGAGGACTTAAAGAGTCTGGTAAACACTTCCCGGACCATGTCAGAGCTTTCCACGGAGCTGGAAAATGTTTTGCAGGATTTTAACCATGAATTTGATATGGTAAAACAGGAAACAGGTACGATTGAGAAGATTACAAACCAGACGAATCTGCTGGCACTCAATGCCTCCATAGAGGCGGCAAGAGCCGGGGAAGCAGGCAGAGGCTTTGCTGTTGTAGCGGACCAGATTCGGACCTTGAGTACAGAAACCCACGCTTCCTCAGGACAAATCAGGGAAGCACTTTCCAGACTGGACAGCACTTCTGCAAAGATGACTGCTTCCATTGAGGAAACCTTAAAGCTGATTCAGGTTACGCTGGAAAAGGTAACACAGACCGGTGACAACGTAAACCAGATTACCTCCGATTCCACCCAGCTTGGAAAGCATATACAGGTAGTAGATAATGCAATCAAAGAGGTGGAAAGTTCCAATACACAGCTTGTATCCAACATGGAACAGGTATCTGATATTGTGGAAAAGATTACCGACTGCATCACCCATTCCAGCCGGACCAGTGAGCGGATGCTCAGCAAATATGAAGAAACCGCTGACAATATCAACATCATTGAGGATGTCATGGAGAACATGATGTGCGATTTGGGTATTGGCGGATTTATGGGTATTGAGGATATCCGGCCCGGCATGAAGCTGGAATTACAGCTGACCGGACAGGGAGAGGAGAAGTATCTGGGCGAGCTGATTCAGCAGATACCGGAGGGACTGATGGTATCCTGCCAGAAGAAGCTGACCCTGAAGGAAAAAACTTCCTGTTCCCTGCAGATTATTGCCGGAAATATCCTGTACTGCTGGGATAAGGCAACGATTGTGCCGGATACGGCAGATGGCCCTCATACCTTTAAGATTACCATTGCTACCAGACCCCGTATCAACAACCGCCGCAAGTATCCCCGCATGGATTTGAACAATCCCTGTACCATCAGATTCAAAGGTTCTGACAGGGAATATCCGGCAACAATGGATAATATCAGTGCCAACGGCTTTGCATTTGTTGCCACAGACCAGATTTTTGCCCAGAGTAAGGAAGCAGAGATTCTGGTGACAATACAGAATTTTGATTTGCCTAACCATAATGTGCTGGAAGGACGGATTATCCGCTGCTCCGATGATAACGGATTGTATATCGTAGGCTGCCAGATGCCGGAGGATAATTTCTACATTTATGCGTATGTGGAACAGAGGATAAAGAAACAGGCATGATAAAATTCAAAATATTGTACAAAACTAGGTGCATTGCGTAAAACTGTTGACACCTGGTCTGAATAAGTAGTACACTTTCATTGTAAACAACAGCAGGTAAATAAACTTAAAAAACCCTGTTGATAATATTATTGTTTTTACCAGAAGGAGGTAAATTTTCATGGCAGAAGCATGGAGAGGCTTTGTGAAAGATGGCCATTGGGATGTTGACGTGAATGTACGTAACTTCATTCAGAGAAACTATACCCCGTATGATGGCGATGAGAGCTTTTTGGAGGGACCTACCGAAGCTACTGATAAGCTTTGGGGAAGACTTCAGGAGTTACAGAAGGAAGAGCGTGAGCATAACGGCGTTCTGGAGTGTGAAACAGAAGTTGTTTCCAGCCTGACCGCTTATGGCCCTGGCTATATTGATGAGTCTATGAAGGATCTTGAGCAGATTGTCGGTCTTCAGACAGATAAGCCCTTAAAGAGAGCATTTATGCCTTATGGCGGTATCAAGATGGCTGAGGAAGCAGCAAGCACTTATGGTTATGAAGTAAATCCCAAGTTCCACAAAATCTTCAACGATTATCATAAGACACACAATCAGGCAGTATTTGATGCATACACAGATGAGATGAAGGTTGCACGTCATACTCATATCGTAACAGGTCTTCCTGATACTTACGGACGTGGACGTATCGTAGGCGACTACAGAAGAGTTGCTCTGTACGGTATTGACTTCCTGATTGAGAAGAAGAAGGAAGATAAGAAGAACTGCGGCAATGGTACTATGACTGAGGAAGTTATCCGTCTGAGAGAAGAAATTGCTGAGCAGATTAAGGCTCTGCAGGGAATGAAGGAAATGGCTAAGATTTACGGCTATGATATTTCCGGTCCTGCTACCAACGCTAAGGAAGCTGTTCAGTGGTTATACTTCGGATACCTTGCAGCTATCAAGACCCAGAACGGTGCAGCTATGTCCGTAGGACGTATCTCCACATTCCTGGATATCTATATTGAAAGAGACCTGAAGGAAGGTACTCTGACTGAGAAAGAAGCGCAGGAGTTAATCGACCATATCACAATGAAGTTCCGTATGGTTAAGTTCGCTCGTATTCCTTCTTACAACCAGCTGTTCTCCGGCGACCCTGTATGGGCTACTCTGGAAGTTGGCGGTATCGGAATGGATGGTCGTCATATGGTTACAAAGAACGACTATCGTTTCCTTCATACTCTTGAGAACATGGGACCCAGCCCTGAGCCGAACCTGACAGTTCTGTATTCCAGTGCTCTTCCTGAGAACTTCAAGAAGTATGCAGCTAAGATTTCCGTAACTACATCTTCCATCCAGTATGAGAACGATGACGTTATGAAGCCTATCTGGGGCGATGACTACAGCATCTGCTGCTGTGTATCCGCTACTCAGACCGGTAAGGAAATCCAGTTCTTTGGTGCTCGTGCTAACCTGGCTAAGTGCTTACTGTACGCTATCAACGGTGGTAAGGACGAGAAGCATCTGGACAAGAACGGAAAGCATATGCAGTGTGGTCCTGAAATTGCACCCATTACCTCCGAGTACCTTGATTTTGACGAGGTTATGCACAAATATGATATCATGCTTGACTGGTGTGCATCTCTGTATGTAAACATTCTGAACCTGATTCATTATATGCATGACAAGTATTATTATGAAGCAGCTGAGATGGCTCTGATTGATACCGATGTAAGAAGAACCTTCGCAACCGGTATTGCAGGTCTGTCCCATGTAGCAGACTCTCTGTCCGCTATCAAGTATGCTAAGGTTAAGGTTATCCGTGATGATCAGGGCTGCGCTATCGACTTCAAGACGGAAGGCGACTTCCCTAAGTATGGTAACGATGACCCCAGAGCTGATGAATTTGCTGTATGGCTTCTGAAGACCTTCATGGAGAAGATTAAGAAGAACAAGACCTACAGAGATTCCGAGCCTACAACTTCTATCCTGACCATTACTTCCAACGTAGTATATGGTAAGGCTACCGGTGCTCTTCCTGATGGCAGAGAAGCTTACAAGCCTTTCGCTCCTGGTGCTTCACCTTCCTATGGTGCAGAGCAGAGCGGTCTGCTTGCTTCCCTGAACTCTGTAGCTAAGCTGCCTTATGAGTATGCTCTGGATGGTATTTCCAATACCCAGACCATGGCTCCTTCCGCTCTTGGTCATGACCTTGACGAGCAGAAGAATACTCTGGCAGGTGTTCTTGACGGATACTTTGACCGTGGTGCTCATCACCTCAATGTTAACGTATTCGGCACCGAGAAGCTGTTAGATGCGCAGGCACATCCTGAGAAGCCTGAGTACGCAAACTTCACCATCCGTGTATCCGGTTATGCTGTTAAGTTCATCAGCCTGACCAAGGAGCAGCAGGATGATGTTATCGC
>ENA-UESE01001124-UESE01001124.1-human-gut-metagenome-genome-assembly--contig:-NODE-1124-length-22871-cov-3.290164_pt1 | contig 22871 bp, 19 predicted proteins | sample MGYA00242995_ERZ507996 | MGnify/ENA primary metagenome ERZ507996 (study PRJEB26167, sample SAMN06115489) | human gut metagenome | host: Homo sapiens | place: China:Sichuan | collected 2015-04-15... | reverse complement strand
TATACTCACATCAAACTGAATTGTTTCCTCCTGTGGCTCTGTGCCCTGATCTCCGGATTCTGCCGTCCCGGTGTTGTCGGCCGCGTATACCGTTTCCGGTGCAAGCAATCCACCAGGTACACTCATGGATGACACGACCGTAGCTGCGACAATCCCCAAGGTCAGGATTTTTGCCAATGATTTGCTTTGTTTTGATTTCCGTTGTTTCATTTTTCGTTGTCTCATTCGTCGATCCCTCCTTTTACTGATGCTGTTATAAGGCGTTTGCAAACTATTTTTATTATCTGGGCTACCTAGTACATCGTTTTCGAAATAACTATACCACTCACTTGCCTGTTAATCCGATCTACAATATAATTGATAGAATCTTTGATGTTAGCTGCATTGATAGGATTGTTCGTCTTAGAAGTAAATACCAGATCCTCAAATCCTTCTCTCGGAGAAAACCGAGTAGCAATGTCTTTATGGTATGTTCTCTGATATATAAGCACATCATGCACTTTTTTAATCATTGGAATCTTGCGAAATCCTGCATATTTATTTTACCTAAATAATTTCCTCCCAAAAAATATGGAGAAGATTATATGTCTCTCTTCTCCATAAATATATCATGTTTATCACTTAATTTCTACGGCTTTTACGGTGGGGTTTCAAGCAGCCCGTCGTTAATCTATGGTCAGTTCAAAAATCAGTTTTTACACTTAAAGCGGAACGTACATTCTTGTCTAAAACTATTTTTCAACAAGACAACTCTTAATCAATTTTTCCAGCATATCATTACTCGCATTTGCCGATCTGACACTGGCAGCTATCATCTCTTCTTTTGAAACATCGGTAAAATCAATTTCAAATCTACCATTATTCAAGCATAACTGCTCAATGTATATTCTCTGAGTTCTTCCATTGCCTTCTCTAAAAGGATGAATCATATTAATCTCACCCAGATAATAGGCTAGTCTCCCGCTCATTTCTTCCTTATCGGTTATGTCAGCTAAGAAATTTTCCTTTTTTAGTTGACGATACAAATCATCAAACTGGCTTTCGATAAACTGCACCAAACAGAAAACGGTTCCTTTGGAGATATCAACCGTTCTCGTCTTGCCCGCCCAAGAATATACATCACTGAATAAATGCTTATGTATCGAGCAGAGATGCTTAAAAGAAAAATCTCCAGTAACGCCTTGACCTACAAGTTCTGCCTAGCGTACTGCCGAATAGTCTCTTTCAGCCTCGTGCAATGTATCTAAATCTCTTATATCCAGTTTATTCTTTAATACATTTGTGCCCGGATAACAGTACTTAGCATCCTGTTCATCATCATAGAAATAATCATACTCTTGATCCTTCAACCTGCTTCTTGGATACTCTGTATTTCTTATTTAATTCTGAAATTGCATCTGCTGCAGAAACCTTTTTTGCTAAGACATTTTTTACTCTTTGACGGCATTCTGCGTCAAATGGCATGCCTTCCATTTTGAAACTGGATTCAATACTGCTTACTCTTCTATCAACTGTCATACGCGTATCCTTTCTCCTTTCCCTTTCACAGAAAGGTATTTGTATCTTCTATAGTATACCACAAAACGCTACATCTATACTATCAATTTCCGTATTATGAAGAGCGAACATATAACCTTCTCCGATATCATTATCATTTCATGGTTACCATTCATTACATTTCAGGTGCTTACCACTCAGACTTACCACTTTTCCTACCACTTTTCTTACCACTGTGATACGATATTTTGCGATACTTTATGAGGTTTGCAGGCGAATCACCAGACACCTTCCAGCCCTTATAAATCAAGCATTTCCGCCACTTTCCAGCCCTTACTTCTCGTCAACGACCTGAAAAATGTAGAACTTCAGATAATAACTCTCATCCGCCGCCCACAGAATCGGGTGATCCGGTGCCTGCGTGCGGAACTCGACCTGGCGCAGCCTCTTGTGCGCCGAGCGTGCCGCCTCGCGGATCGTCTTGGCGAGCAGCTCCTGTGTCATAAAGTGTGAACACGAGCAGGTGGCAAGATAGCCGCCGTCCTTCACAAGCTTTAGACCTTTCATGTTAATCTCACGATAACCTTTAATTGCATTTTTCGTCGCCTGACGCGACTTCGTGAATGCCGGCGGATCAAGAATCACGACGTCGTACTGCTCGCCGCTCTGTGCCAGCTTCGGCAGTTCATCCAGCACATTGGCACAGCGGAACTGCACCGTGTCCTCCAGTCCGTTCCGGCGCGCATTCTCCCGCGCCTGCTCCACCGCATACCCGGAAATATCAAGACCCGTGACTTCTGCGGCGCCCGCAATTCCTGCATTTAAGGCAAACGTTCCCATGTGGGTAAAACAGTCCAGAACCTTTTTCCCTTTACAGATCCGCTGCATGGCAAGACGATTATACTTCTGATCCAGGAAAAATCCGGTCTTCTGTCCGTTCACAACGTCTACCATATAATGGACGCCATTCTCCACAATCTCCACATTCGTGTCAAACTCTGCTCCGATAAATCCCTTTACCTTCGGCAAGCCTTCCTTCGTGCGCTCGTTCGCATCGCTTCTCTCGTAAACGCCACGAATGCAGATCCCGTCCTGCGCAAGTGTCTCCTTTAAAAGTTCCACGATCGTCTCCTTGAACTGCTCCATTCCAAGCGCCAGACACTCCACGACCAGAACGTCCTCATATTTATCTACAACCAGCCCCGGCAGGAAATCCGCCTCCCCGAAAATCACACGGCAGGAGGAGGTGTCCACCGTCGTCTTGCGGTAATCCCATGCATTCTGCACACGCATCTGCAAAAATGCGCGGTCTATTTCCTGATCGATCTTTCTTGTCAGCATCCGGACATGGATCTTGGAATTGACGTTGATAAAACCTCTTCCCATCGGATAACCGTCAAAATCGTGTACCAGCACCACTTCGCCGTTCTCAAATGTTCCGGTCACCGTGTCGATCTCATTGTCGAACACCCACATTCCTCCGGCTTTGATGGTTCTTCCCTCACCCTTTTTCAATGTAACAATCGCGCTCATAGGTTCCTCCTTTTTCTATTCCGCCTTTTTGGGGCGGTTTACAATGTAAATTCCCATGCATACCAGCACCAGCGCAGCCACCGACATCACGCTTAAGCTGTCCGTCTCACCGAGCAGAACCGCGGACAGGATCACACCGCACACCGGATTCATAAACCCTAAGACTGCAACATTTCCCGGGCTGCCACACGACGATCGTCTTCTGCATAAATTGTTGTCTCATTTATCTGTATACTCCGTTTCCATCTGTCCTTCCGTCCGCCCTGCAGACATAACCACCGCTCATTTTAGCACAGAACCTTCCATCTTGCCACGACAATTTATTTTCCTGTTTGCCTGCCATCCCCCGCTGCGTTATACTTAGGATAGAAGTTATCACGCACGGGGCAGCGGCATATCACTGCCTCCCACAAAGGAGAAACTATGGCAACTATCAGTTTATGTATGATTGTAAAAAATGAGTCCGCAGTGCTGGCGCGCTGTCTGGATAGCATCGCCGATCTCATGGACGAGATCATCATTGTAGACACCGGCTCCACCGACAACACGAAAGAAATTGCCGCACAGTACACCTCGCGGATCTACGATTTCAAATGGACCAGCGACTTTTCCGCCGCACGCAATTTTTCCTTTTCCAAAGCAACGATGGAATATATCTACACCGCCGACGCCGATGAAATTCTCGACGACGCAAACCGCGAGCGTTTTCTCCGTCTTAAAGATGCCCTTCTGCCTGAGATCGAGATTGTACAGATGAAGTATGTGACGCAGGGCACGTTCGATACCGTTTTGAATGCAAAAAAGGAATACCGGCCAAAGCTGTTCCGCAGACTGCGCACGTTTACCTGGATCGATCCGATTCACGAGACCGTCCGCTTAACGCCGGTCACTTTTGACAGCGATGTGGAGATTCTGCACTGTCCGCAGTCCCTGCACAGCAAGCGCGATTTTTCCATCTTCATCAAAGCGTTTGAACACGACGGGCAATTTTCCCCAAAAATCCGCACCATGTATGCCAAAGAGCTTTTAAAAACGGGCGACAAAAAGGATTTTACTGATGCAAAACCGATCTTCCAGCTCATTTTCGACAATGACCCGGCAGATGATGCCCGAAAGGAAGCTGCCTGCGTCCTAGCCCGGATTTACCGCATGGAGGATAACAAGAACGAATTTTTCAAGCTGACCATGAAGGACATGCTCACCACACCGTGCGCAGAAATCTGCTACGAACTGGGAACCTATTTTGTGGGACAGCGCGACTACGCGGAAGCGGTTCTCTGGTTCTACAATGCCGCCTACGAGACGGAAAGCATCCTGGACGTTCACACAAGCGGGGATCTTCCGCTGCTCGGTCTCGTCGAATGTTACGAGACGCTCCTCGCCGGGGAGGAAGCCAAAATTCCTTCCGACACAGCGCTTACCATCCAGTATGAAATGATGCTCGACAAATACCGGGAGGCTTCCAGAGACTGGCGGATGCCGGAGGAGACCTGATCTTACAAATCTCCGGAAATACGCTCCGGCAGGGCTTGTAAAATACAACATAAAGTGATAGGATGAAACTATGGTAAAATTTTAACAATCTTTTGTGTGGGAGGTATTTGAGATGGATTTTCGTGAAGAATACAAACAGAAGCTTGTCTCCGCAGATGAGGCGGTAAAGCTCATCAAATCCGGAGACTGGGTAGATTACGGCTGGTGCACCAACACCGTTGACGCACTGGATCAGGCTCTCGCAAAGCGCACCGACGAACTGACAGACGTCAAGCTGCGCGGCGGTATCCTGATGAAGCCGCTGGCTGTTTTTGCACGTGAGGATGCAGGCGAGCATTTCTGCTGGAACTCCTGGCATATGTCCGGTATCGAGCGCAAGATGATAAACAGAGGCGTGGCTTACTACTGTCCGATCCGCTACTCCGAGCTGCCGCGCTACTACCGCGAGCTTGACTGCCCGGATGACGTTGCCATGTTCCAGGTCGCTCCGATGGATGCGCACGGCTACTTTAACTTCGGTCCGAGTGCCTCACATCTGGGTGCAATGTGCGAGCGCGCAAAGCACATCATCGTAGAAGTCAATGAAAATATGCCACGCTGCCTCGGCGGTACCGAGTGCGGCATCCACATTTCCGATGTCACCTACATCGTAGAAGGCTCCAACCCGCCAATCGGTGAACTTGGTGCAGGCGGTCCTGCTACAGATGTGGATAAGGCTGTCGCAAAGCTGATCGTCGATGAGATTCCGAACGGTGCCTGCTTACAGCTCGGTATCGGCGGCATGCCAAACGCTGTCGGTTCCCTGATTGCAGAGTCCGACTTGAAGGATCTCGGCGTTCACACTGAGATGTACGTGGATGCATTTGTCGATATTGCAAAGGCAGGTAAGATCAACGGTTCCAAAAAGAATATCGACCGTTACCGCCAGACCTACGCTTTCGGCGCCGGCACCAAGAAAATGTACGATTATCTGGACGACAACCCGGAACTGATGAGCGCTCCGGTCGACTACACGAATGACATCCGCTCGATCTCCGCACTGGATAACTTTATTTCCATCAACAATGCCGTGGATATTGATCTCTATGGTCAGGTAAATGCAGAGTCTGCAGGCATCAAGCAGATCAGCGGCGCAGGCGGACAGCTTGACTTCGTGCTCGGAGCTTATCTGTCCAAGGGCGGCAAGAGCTTTATCTGCTTATCCTCTACCTTCAAGACCAAGGACGGTCAGGTGCAGTCCCGTATCCGCCCGACGCTGGCAAACGGTTCCATCGTTACCGACGCAAGACCGAATACACACTATGTTGTAACCGAATACGGCAAGGTGAACTTAAAGGGTCTGTCTACCTGGCAGAGAGCCGAGGCTCTGATCTCGATCGCGCATCCTGATTTCCGCGACGACCTCATCAAAGAGGCGGAGCAGATGCACATCTGGAGAAGAAGCAACCGCTAGTACCGGAGGACGACTGACGGACGGGACGTGGAATGTTGCATATAGTTTCACTATCTGAGGCCAGAAGAACAGCCATGTTCCAGATGAAAGCAGGCGTGGAGAATCCAATCGCCAAATACGGAATTTCTAAGCATGCCGCTTTTGACATCTTCGATGATCCATGTCTTTCCAAGTTTGGAACACTCCGCAGAAGGTGTTCGCAACCTGCAGACAATTTTAGGACTTTTGTGTGTGTCCCTTATGGGCACCGCTGAACAGAACATAACCGCGCGAAGCCGATGTTTGAATTGGCATCTGCCTTATTTTCAATAGCAGATGCCAACGAGTTTCGGTTCGCGCGGTTTTATATTGTCTGTGAAGCGGTGCCCTTAGGGACACCAGAAAGTCCGCCCATTGTCTGCGGTTTGCCGGACACCTCCTGTGGATTGTCCAAACGTGGCAAAGACACGGAATATAATGTCAAAAGCGGCATGCAAGAAATTCACGTATTTTGCTCCAACGATTCTCCACGCCTGCTTCCATTCTGGAACAGGATGATTCTTCCCCTTCAGATCCTGTCAATCCTGTTACCATTCCACTTCCCATCTGTCAGCCGTCCTCCGGCACTAACCGGTTGTCTACAGGGTTCCAGCCATCCGGTCGCGGATCTCTACTCCGGTCGGTGTCCCCGCAAGCCCTCCTTTTCCGGTCTCACGGATATCCTCATTCATGCTGCGCCCGATACTGCGCATCGCGTCAATCACTTCATCCGGCGGAATCTTACTGAAGATCCCCGCCATCGTCATATCTGCAGAAGTCATGGCATTCACGGCTCCCATGACATTGCGCTTCACACACGGAACTTCTACAAGTCCCGCCACCGGATCGCATGCCAGTCCAAGCAGATTCTTAAGCGCCAGCGCCGCTGCATTGGCAATCTCATCTGCACCGCCGCCCAGAAGATACGTCACACCACCTGCCGCCATCGCGGAAGCCGAACCAATCTCCGCCTGACAGCCGCCTGCTGCGCCTGCCAGAAACGCCCGGTTTGCAATCACTCCACCGATTCCGGCTGCCACGTACAGGGCTTCCACCATACACTCCTCAGAAAAACCGCGCTCCTCCTGCACACTCAAAAACACTGCCGGTACCACACCGCAGGAGCCTGCGGTCGGTGCCGCCACGATCCGCTTCATGCAGGCATTGGACTCGCTGGTCTTCAGCGCTTTTTCCATCACTTTTCCGATAAAGTCTCCGCAGAGCAGCGTTCCCGCCTCCCGCGCCCGCTTCATCCTGGTTCCCTCTGTTCCGACCAGTCCACTTGCTGACTTTAACGTCTCATCGTAATGTGCATCTGCATACTGCATTGCCTGGTACATCCCGCGCATCTGTGCAAACGACTCCTCTGCGCTGATGCCCTGCTCCACGCAGTCATCCTCCTGCACAATTTTCCAAAAAGGCTTCCCGGTCTCTCTCTCCATCCGGCACAGTTCCTCCAATGATCGGTACATTGTCATCCTCCCTCTGTTTTTCTATCATCCAGACGGTTCACACCGCCTTCCCGTCACATACGCTGCATCTTTCTGCCCATCTGATGTATCTATGCTTCCAGCATGCTTAAGTAGGTAACCTTTAAAATTCCCTCCAGATGCTCCAGCCACTCGATTGCCTCTTCCGGCACCTCTCTGTCGCACTCGATGACCATGACCGCCCTGGTGCCCCGGCTCTCGCGGTAAAGCTGCATCGTAGCAATATTTACCGACTTGTGCGCCAGCATCGAAGTCACCTCAGCCACATGCCCTGGCTGGTCGATGTTGTGCACGATCAGGGTCGGATAATCCCCGCTGAAATTCGCTGTCAGCCCGTCCAGCTCGCAGATCCGGATCTGTCCGCCTCCTACCGACGCCGCAATGACTTCCAGCGTACGGCCGGATTTTCCGGTCAGATTCATCTTGACCGAGTTGGGATGTACATCTCCAAGATCAATCCCCTCCAGTGTAAAACTCATCCCAGACTCCTTTGCCATCGTAAAGCTCTCCGGGATTCTCGGATCATCCACCTGCATCCCGAGCAGTCCTGCCAGGATCGCCTTATCCGTACCGTGTCCCTTGCCCGTTGCCAGAAAAGAGCCATGAAAATATATTTTTGCGTCCGCAACCTCCTCCGCTAAAAGCGTTCTGCTGACTCTGCCGATCTTCACAGCTCCCGCTGTATGTGAACTTGACGGTCCTACCATCACAGGTCCTATGATGTCGAGTAAATTCATCCTTTTTCTATTCCTTCCTTTGCGCTTTTCGCGTAAAATAAGGGGTATATCCCCGATATACCCCCTTGTCTGCCAAATTCTTTCCTTATTATATAAGCATTGTACAAAAAAGACAACCTGTTTTTTTTCGGGAGAATATGATACACTGAATGAAATGCAACGAATCGGAGGAATCCCATGAAAACACAGAAGACTTCCACAGCAAATACACATATACACGCCGACGGCATCACTCATACGCACGTTGACGGCATCACCCATGCACACGCCGACGGCTCCACTCACACGCATGCTGACGACACCGTTCATACTCATGCCAGCGGCTCCGTTCATACTCATGCCCACAGCTCCACTCACACACATCCGCATCACCACGAGAATACCAAGGCGGTCTTAAACCGCATGAACCGTGCGATCGGACATATGGAGGCCGTCCGCACGATGATCGAAGACGACAGGGACTGCAGCGAAGTGCTTGTTCAGATTGCGGCGGTGCGTTCCGCCATCAACAATATCGGTAAAATCATTTTAGAGGATCACATCAGCCACTGCCTGGTCGACGCCGTTGAAACCGGGGATGAGCAGGTCATCCGGGACTTAAATGACGCGATCGACAAGTTTGTAAAGTGATACATTTTTCATTTGGACATAGTTTGTTCATTTTTTATTCATATTTTATAGAAATCCAGGAAATCTTAAACCTTTTTTATTCATCTTCCCGATTGATTTTTGATGCAATTAGCGCTATATTCTCTTAGTATCGAAATTTAGCTTTACTTCCTTTTTACAGGAGTTTTACACTGGAGAATCGGCAGCCCGGCTGCCCACATATATTGCACGCGTGAGCGTATCGGTGTTTCACACCGCCTACAGTCATTTTGGGAGGGTTCTATGAAAAAATTATTTAACATTCTAAAAGAAAAGCTTGCACCGCTTTCCAGTAAGCTTCAATCTCTGAAGAGCATTCTTCCGCAGAAGAAGCCACACAGTGAAAAATACTATAAACGGATTGCTTTCCTTAATAAGTATTCTCTTATTTTCCACTTTTTATTAGCCTGTCTGTTAATTCTTGCCGTGGAGACGATTTCCAGACGGGACTTTGTGAGCGCTATAACTTTCATCAGCAATCACACGCTTGCATTCTTATATAATGCGCTGATTATCTTTGCATCTCTATCCCTTGTCTATCTGACAAAATATCGTACACAGATGCGTATCTTAATCAGCGGTTTGTGGATTTTCCTTGGAACCGTCAACGGTCTGATTCTGTCAAACCGTGTCACACCGTTCAGCTACACAGACTTAAAATGTCTGCCGGATCTGTTCGCAATGCAGAACACCAACTATTTTACAGCGGAGGAAGCAACCATGGTCGTGTCCGTTGTGGTTGCCTTCTTTGTCATTCTTGGTCTTCTCTTTGCAAAGGGACCCCGTTATCAGGGAAAACGCCATACCGTGCTTGGTCCGGTCTCCATTGCCGCTCTGATTTTAATCGGTCTTCCGATTACCACACAGGCAGCACAGAGTTCCAACATTCTTGCTTCCTATTTTGCAAATATTGCGCAGGGCTACTCTGATTACGGTTTTGTGTACGGTTTTTCCACCAGTGTTGTCGGAAGAGGCATGGATAAACCGGAGGATTATTCCGAGGAAACCGTTGATGCGATCAACACCCTTGTTGATTCCGCCAGCAGCCCGACCACTGTTTCCACAGGCAGCGAGCCAAATGTTATCTGTGTTTTACTGGAGTCCTTCTGTGATCCTTACGAAGTAAACTTTTTAAATATGTCCGAAGATCCGATTCCGAATTTCCACAACCTTGAGGCAAACTATTCCACCGGTTACCTTACCGTACCGGTCGTGGGTGCAGGTACCGCCAATACGGAGATCGAGGTTCTGACCGGAATGAGCATGCAGTATTGCCGATGATCTCTCCCAGATCGGTTATGGTACGCATGTCGTACATAACAATACCGCTACTTTCTACAGCCGCAACAATGCTTTTTCCATGATGGGATTCGATACCTTTACCAGCAAGGAGTGCATGAACATCTCCCAGTACACGCCGAATGGCAACTGGCCGACTGATGATGTGCTGGTACAGGAGACTGTAAAAGCTATGAACGCGACGGAAAACCAGTCCGATTTCGTATATACCATTACCGTGGAAGGTCACGGCGATTACCCGACCGAGAAGCTTCTGGAAAATCCGGATATTCTTGTTTCCGGCGCCGCAGATGAGGCTTCCAACAACCAGTGGGAATATTATGTCAACATGATTCATGAAGTGGATGACTTCATCGGAGATCTGATCACAGCGGTTGACCGCCGCGGAGAGGACACCATCATCGTGTTCTTCGGCGATCATCTTCCAACGATGGGACTCACCGATGCGGATATGAAGTCCGGTGATATTTTCAAGACCAAGTACATCACCTGGAACAACATGGGGCTTGCAAAAAAAGATGCTGATCTGACCGCTTACCAGCTTCTCGCGCACATTACCGATCAGGCAGGCATTCATGAGGGAACCATGTTCCGTTATCATCAGACACAGACCGCTTCCGAGACCTATCTTTCCGGTCTGGAGGATCTGCAGTACGATCTGCTGTACGGCAAACGCTACACCTACGGCGGAGAGGACCGCTACCCTGCATCCGACCTTGTGATGGATGTGGAGGACGTTACCGTCTCCTCTGTCCGCAAGAATACAAGCAACAATACCTTGACGGTGTACGGTGCGAACTTTACCAAGAATACGAAGATTTTTGTAAACGGCAATAAGGTTCCTACCACGTTCCTGACATCGAACCTGATTACGACCAGTCTGGACAATGTGCAGAACGGCGATACCATTACCGTGAATATCCTCGGTTCCAAGAGCCTACTGCTCCGTGCCGGTACCGGCGAGGTTGTCTACGAGGATCCGGATATTGTTCCGGAGACGGAAGATCCGACCGAGATTCCGGAGACGTCCGCTACCGAGATGAAGAACACAGAAACAGAAAACTCTGAAATGAAAAGCTCTGAGACCGAAAGTTCCGAGATGAAGAACACAGAAACAGAAAGCTCTGAGACAGGCAGCTCCGAAACGACCTCCAAAGCCGACAGCTCAGCCGTCACTTCCGAAGCTGCATCAGATTCCAACAACTAGATGCTAAAAGGAACTGCCGCAATAAACATACCGTTCTTTACTCTGATAACTAATATTATGAGAAGCATGCCCCTGCGATTTCGGGTGGAATGCCTATGGAACATTCTGTTCAAAAAATGCGGCATTTCTAACCAGCCGGTGACTGCATCTGCGATGATCCGTGTCTTTCCAAGTTTGGAGCACTCTACGGACTGTGTCCGCAAGCCAACAGACAATTTTAGGACTTTTGTGTGTCCCTTATGGCACCAATGAACAAAACATAACCGCGCGAAGCCGATGTCTGAATTGGCATCTGCCCTATTTTCAATAGCAGATGCCAACGAGTTTCGGTTCGCGCGGTTTTATATTGTCTGTGAAGCGGTGCCATTAGGGACACTAGAAAGTCCGCTCATTGTCTGTGGCTTGTCGGACACACTCCGGGAGAGTCCAAACGTGGAAGAGACACGGAATCAGATGCAGTCATCCGGCTGGAAGAAATACACACATTTTTCTCCAACGAATGTTTCATATGCAGTTCCAGCCGAAATCTGTATCAAGTGCTTCCTGTAATATAACTTATCACACAAAGCTGCTTACCTGCTTCGTGCGGCAGCTTCTTTCAGATGGCTCCGTCCCGCGTTCTATACACATGCAAATGCCGCGGATTCTTCCTTGAGGTTCTTTGCCACAGTACTGTTCTCCTCCATCTGTCCGTTTACAGTGGACATGGACTGTACCAGGGAATCAATATTCGTGGCTGCATCGGTCACGCCATTTGCGGATTCTTCGACCGCACGGCTGATGCCCTCAATTGCCTCTGTCATCTCCATCATTGTCGCCAGTATATCCTGCGCCTCGCCCGCATACTCTGCCATCGTGTTGTCGATGTGGGTCGCATCATCATTGTACTGCTGACCACCCTGCACAAACGCACGGTAATCCGGCAGGATGTTCTCGTTGATATAACCAACAATCTTCTCCGAAGAAACAACCAGTCCCTGTACTGCCTCAATTACCTGCTCATTGATCGTCTGGATATTGTTCGCTGTCTCACGCGAAGAATCTGCGAGCTGTCTGATCTCATCTGCTACAACTGCAAATCCCTTTCCGGCTTCACCGGCACGCGCCGCCTCAATCGATGCATTCAGTGCAAGCAGATTCGTCTGGCTGGAAATATTTAAAATATCCGCCGTCAGCTGTGCGACCTTCTCCACACTCTTGGAATTCTCGAGCGCCTGGTTCATCTCCGTCGTAATCTCGCCGATCATCTCGTTGGTGTTGTTCATGTTCTCTGTCGCCGTGTGCTCAAGCTCCGTCGCACGCTTCTTCATATCCTGCGCATATTGTGACATAACCTTGGTCTGATCTGCCATCTTCTGTACTTTGCCTTCCGCAGCGGTCGTATTCTCGCTGACGCTGTTCGTCGTTGCGGATACCTCCTCCATCGTTGCAGAAAGCTCTTCCATGATCGCGGAAATATCATTGGCATTGTCACTGGACGCTGCAACGCTACTTGCTACATTTCCGACAACTCCGTCAAGGACATTGGAATTGCTGATGATGTTGGACATGATATTCTGCAGCGTCTCGATAAAATGATTGATACCGATCGATGACTGCCCGATCTCATCCATCGACTTTACCGTAACGCGCTTTGTGAGGTCACCGTGTCCACCTTTGATCTCATCAATAATCTCTGTCAGTTCACTCGTCTGCTTTCTGAGCGGCTTTACAACCGTCTTGATAATCACAACAACCACCATGACAAATGCCACAAAAGAAATTGCCAGCAGGATCAGCGATAGTATCATATTCTGGTTGTACAGATCTTTCTGTTCCTGAATATTCTGCTTCACCAATTCATCGTTGCGAGATATGAGCGTATCCATATTGACCGCAATCGTATCTGACCACTCCGTCATCACAGAATTTGCCTTTGCCACCGCTGCTGCAGAATCACCGGCCATCGCCGTCTGCATCAGTTCCACGGTTGTCCCCTGCGCCTCTGTGAGCAGATCAAATGTCTCATTCATAAGCTGGATATCATCTGCCGTAAAATAGTGATCCATCGCCAGAAGCTCCTTTTCATAGCTGTCCACGTTCGACTGGTATTCCGTCAGCTGGGATGCCACATACTCATACAGATCCTTGCTCGGCTCTGCGCAGAGCGCAAGCGTAAGCTTCTGCGTGTTGGCAAAAGCAAGATTGATCTCATCCATACAGATTGTCGCACGTACACCCTCTCCGGAGATCTGATTGCTTTCCTTCTGAACGGCGGTCATGGAATAAAGACTCACGCCTGCAATCATAATCGCGATGCACCCAAGAACCGCAACCGGTATAATGAGTTTGGCAATAACCGATGATTTTTTCTTCATCTTTTCGTATCCTCCATTAAAATTGTCTATAGCCCCATTTTATCATGATATGCGGACATATTCTATTCATTTTTTTAACGAAATCTATACATTTCAAAAAAATTCCTCGTATATCTTGACATTCAAGTTAGTTTGTACTAACATAACAGTTGTTATGGAAGAAGACCGAAAAAAATTAACCGAAAAGAAATTACTTTCCTGCGGAAAACGGGAATTTCTGGAAAAGGGATATGCGAAGGCGAACCTCCGCTCGATCTGCAAAGCTTCCGGCGTGACAACCGGCGCCTTTTACTTTTCTTTTGCGAGCAAGGAAGCGCTGCTTCGCGCCATCTTAGATCCCTTCATCGCAGATTCCAGAGAGCTCCTTTCTGGGCTTGCCCGGATGGAGGAGGAACATCCCGAGACTGCAGACGACAATGAGATCCAGATCATCCGGTATCTCTCTGCACACCGCGAGGAATGTATTATCCTGATGGAGAAATCCGCCGGCAGCTGCTATGAACATTTTCATGAGGAAGCAGCCGCGATGATGCAGGAATCTTTCCGCCGTTATTACAGAAAGTATCTCGGCGCCGAACCGGATCCGGAACTGATCCGGATTCTTGCGTCCATGCGCCTGCACGGGTATCTGGAATTAGTTCATGGAGACTACACAATGAAAGAAAGACTGTTTTTAGCCAGAGCGATCGGCATCCACGCCGACGCCGGCACCCTGAGTTTAATACAATATTTAAAGGAAGAGAATGATGCTCACCGTTAATCCGGTGGGCATTTTCTTTTATAAAACATAACAAAAAAAATATTTGTTATCGAGGAGGAAAACACAATGAATCAAAAACCAAACTACGGAAACTGGGTACCTGAAAAACTCTTGTATCTGACCTTCGGCGGCGCCGCTCTCTTTCTGGTGCTTGCACTGCTGTCAGGTCTTGCTTTCTCAAACACGCCCCTCGCGGTCATCTGCGCCATTCTCTGCGCCGTTCTGCTCGCCTTCGGCATCTATATGTATGCGTGCCACGAATGCTTTGCCTTTGGAAAAGGCGATATGATGGCAAAGGTTCACGCACATCTGGTCGCCCATCTCAACTGGGACGGACACGGCACGCTTCTCGACATCGGCTGCGGCGCTGCCCCGCTCACCGTCCGCTGTGCCAAGGCATTCCCGGACGCAGCGCTCATCGGCATGGATTACTGGGGCGCGCAGTGGAACTACGCCAAAGAGCAGTGCGAAAAAAATGCGGCAATCGAGGGCGTCGCTTCCCGCATCCATTTTGAGAAAGGCGATGCGGCACACCTGAACTATGCCGACGAGACGTTTGACGCCGCCGTCAGCAACTTCGTCTTCCATGAAGTCCACTCCGCCAGAGACAAGCGTGATGTCGTGCGGGAGGCACTGCGCGTCGTAAAACGCGGCGGAGCTTTTTCTTTCCAGGATCTCTTCGCCCAGAAAAGCCTCTACGGCGACATGGATGCCTTTGTGGAAGAGCTGAAAAAGGAAGGCATTTCCGAGATCCACTACATCGGAAATCTGGAAAAAACACTGGATTTTGTCCCCGCCTACGTGCGCACACCCTGGATGATCAGCGGCATGGGCATTCTCTACGGGAAAAAATAACAGTTCCCTACAGCTGCGCCAGCACTTCGCCGATGTCGCCGTCAATGCAGATCGAGCGTCCGTCAAGTTCCGTGATTCCTTTTTCCATTGTCATCCCGGCAAGATACGCCTCCTGCCGTGTAAAGTACGCACTTTTTTTGCCCCGGTTACCGGAAAGTAACTTAATGAAATGAATCTCGCTTGCGAGATTCTCCGCGCGCTCGCGGTTCGCAAAGCGATATTTTCCTTACCGTGAGCTGCGCATCCTCGCGGTGCGTTTTTTATTTCATAGGAAGGTTCTACTTTCACACATAAATGTATCACGATATTTCCTATGAAACAAAAAAGAATCCTGCTTTGCAGGATTCTCCGCCTGCGGCGGGTTGCTCTAGCGATATAATTCCACTCCGACGCAGTGCGATCCTGCCCGGAGGGCTTTTTCATTCATAGAACGTAATTTCCTATGAATCAAAAAAAACTCCCGTGCGCGTGATACCTCTCTTTTCCACAGCACTCTGTAGAAAATACCGGCATCCCACGAACGGGAGCTTCCTGTTTCTTTTTATTCTACTTTACCTCGTCGATCGCGCGTCCGATGTCATGGCGCATGTACTTATTCGCAAAATCAACCCACTCTGTTGCCTCGTATGCTTTTGCGCGCGCCTCCTTTAAATCTTTTCCGGTCGCCGTAATGCCGAGCACACGCCCGCCGTTCGTGACGATCGTGCCGTTCTCATCGAACTTCGTTCCCGCATGGAAGCAGAAATAATCGTCCTTTCCGTCGAACTTTTCAAGTCCTGTGATCGGAAATCCCTTCTCATAGGACACCGGATAACCGTCGGATGCAAGCACCACACATACCGCCGCATTGTCCTCAAACTGAAGATCAATCGTATCCAGCTTTCCATCGACACATGCCTCCATCACATCAATGATGTCATTCTTCATGCGCGGGAGCACCACCTGTGCCTCCGGATCGCCAAAACGCGCATTGTACTCAAGCACCTTCGGTCCGTCCTCCGTCAGCATCAGACCGAAGAAAATAACGCCGGTAAACGGTCTTCCCTCCGCCGCCATCGCATCCACAGTCGCCTGATAGATGTGCTTTTGGCAGAACTCGTCCACTTCCTTTGTGTAGAACGGGCTCGGGGAAAAATTACCCATGCCGCCGGTGTTGAGTCCCTGATCGCCGTCCTTTGCGCGCTTGTGATCCTGCGCTGAGGACATGATCTTGATCGTCTTGCCGTCCACATAGGAAAGCACCGATACCTCGCGTCCGGTCATGAACTCCTCCACGACCATCGTATTTCCCGCGGAGCCGAACTTCTTGTCCTCCATGATCTCCTTAACACCCGCCTTTGCCTCCTCGAGCGTATTGCAGATCAAAACACCCTTTCCGAGCGCCAGTCCGTCCGCCTTCAATACGATCGGCATCTTCGCCGTCTCCAGATAAGCAAGCGCATCCTCTGCAGATGTGAAATTCTCGTAGGCAGCCGTCGGAATGTGATATTTTTTCATCAGATCCTTGGAAAATGCCTTGGAGCCTTCAAGGATCGCCGCATTCTTCCGCGGTCCGAATACCTTTAAGCCCTCCGCCTCAAACACATCCACAATTCCGCCAACGAGCGGATCATCCATGCCGACAATTGTAAAATCAACTGCATGCTCCTTCGCGAACGCCACCAGTTTGTCGAACTCCATCGCTCCGATCGCAACACACTCTGCAAGCGATGCAATTCCTGCGTTTCCCGGCGCACAGTAGATCTTATCCACGCGCGGGCTCTTTGCCACACTCGTCACGATCGCATGCTCACGTCCGCCGCTTCCAACTACCAATACCTTCATATCCGCTTCCTCCTGCACTCTGTAACTCATACGCTTATTTCTCAACTGTCACATGTCCGTTTGCAACAGACACTCTGCCGTTTGCAATCAGATCGATCGCCTGCGGAAGAATGATCCACTCTGCCTGCTCCATCACACGGCGCTGTAAAATCTCCGGGGTATCTCCCTCTTCGACCGCCACCGGCTTCTGCAAAATGATCGGTCCCGTATCCGTTCCCTCATCCACAAAATGAACCGTTGCACCCGTAACTTTCACGCCGCGCGCAAGCGCTCCCTCATGTACTTTCAAGCCGTAAAAGCCTTTGCCGCAGAAAGACGGGATCAGTGACGGATGAATATTGATGATCCGGTTGCGGTACTGCGCGATCATCTGCTCCGGAATTACAACGAGAAATCCTGCCAACACCACCAGATCCACCTGATAGCTGTCAAGCTTCGCCAGAAACGCTTCATTGAATGCCTCACGGCTCTCATAATCCTTCGGGGAAATGCAAAGCGCCTCAATGCCGTGCCCTTTCGCACGCTCCAACGCATACGCCCCTGGATTGTTGCTGATCACAACGTCTACCCGGGCGTTCGTGATTCTGCCCTCATCGATGGCGTCTAAGATTGCCTGCAGATTCGTGCCGCCTCCGGACACCAGTACCGCTACTTTTAGCATAAGGTTACTCCTTTTTCACCATCCTTGATCTCGCCGACAATATACGGTGTGTCTCCTGCTGCCTTCATTGCCGCGATCGTCTTGTCCACGTCCGCCGGATCCACTGCCACGATCATGCCGATACCCATATTGTAGGTGTTGTACATCATCTGCTCCTCAACTTTGCCCTCGCGTGCCATCATCTGAAAGATCGCCGGAACTTCGTAGCTGTCCTTCCGGATAACCGCATGCTTTCCCTCCGGAAGCATACGCGGGATATTCTCATAGAAACCACCGCCTGTGATATGGCTGCATGCTTTTACGCGGACGCCCGCTTCCTTCACCTCACGGAGTGCCTTCACGTAAATTCTGGTCGGAGCTAAAAGCGCCTCGCCAAGTGTTTTGCCAAGCTCCTCATGATAGGTATTTAACGTATCCGCATCCATGGAGAAAATCTTTCTCACCAGAGAGAATCCGTTGGAATGAACGCCGGAGCTTGCCATACCGATCAAAACGTCACCCGCCGCAAGATCAGCTCCCGTAATAATGTCCTTCTCATCCACGATACCAACGGAAAAACCGGCCAGATCGTACTCATCCTCCGGCATCAGCCCCGGATGTTCTGCCGTCTCACCGCCGATCAACGCACAGCCTGCCTGCTTGCAGCCCTCCGCCACACCGGACACGATCGTCGCAATCTTCTCCGGATAGTTCTTGCCACAGGCAATATAGTCAAGGAAAAACAGCGGCTCGCCGCCGGCACATGCGATATCGTTCACACACATGGCAACACAGTCAATACCGATCGTGTCATGCTTGTCCAGTAAAAATGCCAGTTTTACCTTCGTTCCGCAGCCGTCTGTGCCGGATACTAACGTAGGCTTCTCCATATTCTTAAAGCTCTCCATGGAGAACGCACCGGAAAATCCGCCAAGTCCGCCAAGCACCTCCGGGCGCATGGTTCCCTTTACATACTTTTTCATAAGTTCTACAGACTTGTATCCTGCCTCGATATCCACACCGGAATTCTTGTAATCCATCCTATTTTCCTCCTATATGCTTGTCTGTTGTCTATCCAACGCAACACGGGCGACTTTTTGCAAAATCATCCGTTCCTGTTCCTAGTAATTCTGATATCCCACTTCCTGCAGTCTGGCATCCTTCGCCTGCACCTGCTCTTTTAATTCTTTGGAATATTCTTTTAATTTTTGCAAAATTGCATCATCTGATGTTGCCAGAATCTTTGCTGCAAGTAATCCTGCATTTGCACCGCCGTTGATCGCCACTGTGGCAACCGGAATGCCGGACGGCATCTGTACGATGGAGTACAGGGAGTCGCGTCCGCCGAGGGACGTGGTGTGCATCGGGATACCGATGACCGGCATCGGGAAGATCGCCGCGCACATTCCCGGAAGATGCGCCGCCATGCCCGCGCCTGCGATAATGACCTTAAAGCCCTTCGCCTCTGCGCTCTTTGCATACTCGAAAAATACATCCGGCTCACGGTGTGCCGAGATAATCGTCATCTCATAGTCAATTCCAAGCTTCTCTAAAATGTCGGCAGCCTTTGCCATTACCGGCATATCGGAATCACTGCCCATCACAATACCTACTTTTGCCATATTGCTCCTCATTTCTGCGCACATTCTGCCATACCGGGTTCGTGCCGGGTGCGCCGGGGCACGAATCCTGCGCGCGGAACCGAATCCTTCCCTTGCGCCAGTTTCTCAATCTGCTCTTAGTATAGCGTCCGCGCATTTAGAAGTCCAATTAACACTTTTTATGTGATTTATAAATACAGCTAATATAAGTATCTATCCCGCCCGGCTCACCTTCCTACCTGTCCAGCGGTCCGTTCAACGCCTCCGTTCCGGCAAGCACAAAACGTCCGTCCGCGATGATATCCTCTGTCGTACCGTCCTTCCGGATCACAGTGATCTTATCCAGCTCGTCGTACGGAATCGTAATATCGGTGTGGCAGTTTAAATATGCCTTTTCCGGATTCTCATGGCGCTGCGCCGATACCGTATTCTCCCGCGCTACAATCGCTTTTCCATCCGGATTGTAAGAGAGGTTGTCCTCCTCATGGCTGTAGCAGGTGTCCCCCACCGCAAAGTGCGGGCCGGTCTTCTCCGCAATCAGAATCGGCAGTTTGTCCGCAATGTCATAGTCGCGCGCCATCCGGTATGCCGTCGTGTTCGTGCCGATTGCAAATTCTCCCATCGGCAGCGTCTCATGGTGCATCAGCACATTGTCGCGGATATAGTTTTTGTTCTCCGCCTCATCCTCGAAATTGGTGCAGGTGTATTTTTCCACCATGCCGTCCTTAAAATCGATCTCCAGATTCTTGTAGTTCAGACCGTTCAGATATACCTGTCCGACATGCAGCTTTCCGTTCGTTCCCTCAAGCACCGGCGATGTAAACACCTCGCCCACCGGAATATTCACGTCCGCCACACAGTTCTCAAATGCGGTCTCCCCTTCAGGATTCCGAAGCTTCCAGATGTTGACATATAAGTCGGTCTTATTGGCTCCTTTTCCGGTGATGTGCACACGGTCCGCCTGATCGAGCACGTCGATCATCTTCTGCTGCATGTTGCGGTAGAGCATGTAATCCAGCGTATTGATCTTCACCGTCTCCGCGAAAATCTCCTCAAAGCGGGCGCCGATCGACGGAAGCGGGTAGGCAATGATCGTAAAACTGCGCTCCTCCCCCTTGATGTACTGATTCGTGATCTGTCCGCGCTGGCTCATCTCATACACACAGAGCTGCTGCTGTTTTTCACCGTAACGGAATGCCTCTTTTTTTGTCTCCGGAGAAAAAGGTTCTTCTCCGAACACCTCAATCACCGCCGGCCCCGCCATGCCGTTCGCATGTACTTTTTCTTCCTCAAATGCGTTTTTCCACGTCTCGAGTCCGCGCTCCACGTACGCCTTGTCAAGATAGTACGCGCGATCCTCCCTGTGATCGTAGTCATACTGCTTGTTGGCTGCCGTTCCCGAAGCCAGCATGGTCACTTCGAGTCCCATTTTTTCAAAATTGCACACTGCTGCACGCACCATACGCTCGAAGCCAATCGGATACCGTACCTGCGCCGCCGTCTTTTTGGACAGATCCTTGCCCGTCGTATCAAAACCGATCCGGTAGCCTTCCGTGTATGTGTCCGCCATCGCCTGGATATCCGCCTCCGGCAGTGTATTTAAATAAGCGGCAATCTGTCTCTCATTCTCCCCGATATAAGCGCCGTAGCGGTAAAGGTAACGCAGATCCGACAGATCCGCCTGCATCACGATCTCCTTTTCAAAATCCTCCGCAGGATTCACAAGACGCCGCACCGACCGCTCGTCAAAAATCTCCCGATAATCATGAAAATACCAGTACAAAATCTGCTGCACTTCTTTTTCCTGCGGCAGGGCATCTGCTGCTGCGCCTTCAAAACAGTTGTAGACCTCCACAAACAGCTCCATCGCGATCGTAAGCTGCATCAGATTTCCGCGGAAAACCTCCCCGCATGCCGTCCGAAGATGTGCCGCAAGAAGCGAGAGCGCTCCGCCGAACGTCTCTCCCAGACGTGCAGCGGCGTAGGCCGGATTCGCATAGCTGTGCCCGTAGGCTTCCGGCAGGATCTCCCCGTAGAGCGCCTCATTGTCCGCCTCACATTCCTCCATGCTCCGCGCCGCAAGACTGCCGCTTTTTCCTTTTTCATACAGTGCACGAAGGCTCTGTAAATATGTGGCATTCGTCCGGAAATACTCCGCAAACGGCTCCGGCGCCTGCGCCGCCTCTGCAATCTCTGCAATCCGTTCCGCTACCAGTTCATAGCGCTCCGCCGCCAGTTCATTTGTCTCCTTGTAACATTCCTGATATCCCAAATCAATTCCTCCTCACAAACAATAAATCCCGCGCCATTGCGGGATTTGTATTACCTTATGAAAACGTCAGCCATGCCTGAACACAAATCTATCCGGATTACGGCTGGAGACGTCCTTTTTTTACATTTTCCTCAATGAGCGACTTTGCATACGCCCACAGTTCCTCGGATCCCTCATGTGTTCTGCTGTTGCGCGCAAGCACCTGAGACTCCCTGACGCCGTGTTCCACCCAGGATTTGCCGTCCGAAGCATTGTTCAGAAGAAGCGGCTGTACCTTGTCCAGCATATTGGCAAACTTCGCCTCCGCCGTCTTCATCGCCTCAAACTCATCCCACAGACCGCGGTACTCCATGCGCTGTGCATCCGGAAGCAACCCGAAAATACGGTCCGCCGCCTTCAACTCGCGCTCCCGCTTGGTCTTATTGCCCTCGGTATCGTATGCGTAGGTATCCCCGGCGTCGATCTCGATCACATCGTGAAGCAGCACCATCTTCATCGTCTTTAGCACATCAATCTTCTCGTTCGCATAATCTGCAAACACAAACGCCATCAGCGCCAGATGCCAGGAATGTTCCGCATCATTTTCCTTGCGGCTTCCATCCGACAGATAGGTCTGTCTTGTTATCTTTTTTATCTTATCCAACTCCATGATAAAAGCCATCTGTTTCTCAAAATCCGTCATATTCTTCTCCTATGCCAAAAAGCCGATCACATACAGCGCCACCCAGATTCCGGTAATCAGAAGCGAGCAGAGCGTCGAAAGATACGGGAACAGCTTAAACGAGTTCTCCTCCCCAAGGCTCTTCACCGCCAGAACGAGCGCACAGATGCCGAGCAGCATCGATGTCACTCCCGCACTTCCCAGATACATGCTGCCGTTCCCGCGGCTGTCAAAAGAACTGACCACCGCCGCCACCAGTATCCCGATGGAAATAATCGACAAAAAAAGTGCTGCCACACCCCTCTTTGAGTGTGTCTTCTCTGTAAATCTGTATCCGTTTCTATGTCGTCTCGCCACTTTCTTTTCCTCTCTGATTTCTCTGATGATAATAACGCACAAACAGGCGATATAGGCCGTAACCCGCCATACCGCCCAGCGTATTTAACAGGAGATCGTCCACATCAAAGCTTCCGACCCGAAAGACAAGCTGCAGCAGTTCTACCAGAAGACTCAGTTCAAAACTGT
>ENA-UESE01001121-UESE01001121.1-human-gut-metagenome-genome-assembly--contig:-NODE-1121-length-22932-cov-4.005426_pt1 | contig 22932 bp, 15 predicted proteins | sample MGYA00242995_ERZ507996 | MGnify/ENA primary metagenome ERZ507996 (study PRJEB26167, sample SAMN06115489) | human gut metagenome | host: Homo sapiens | place: China:Sichuan | collected 2015-04-15... | reverse complement strand
GCGGAATAGCTCATTTGGCTAGAGCACACGGTTCATACCCGTGGTGTCCAGATTTAAAATCTCCATTCCGCTACTATGGCGGAATAGCTCAGTTGGCTAGAGCACACGGTTCATACCCGTGGTGTCGAGAGTTCAAATCTCCCTTCCGCTACTAGAGAGTCCTCGGGAATACAAGCAGTTGTGTGTCCGGGGATTTTTGTTCTTTCATAGGAAAAGGCTTGAAAGTGAGGGTATCATGAGAGTAGGAATGGGTTACGACGTGCATAAACTGGTTGAGGGCAGAGATCTGATCATCGGCGGTGTCAGGATCCCGCATACGCTTGGTCTGCTCGGACATTCGGATGCGGATGTGCTGCTTCATGCGATTATGGATGCGCTTTTGGGCGCGGCGGGATTAGGTGACATCGGAAAGCATTTTCCGGACACTGATCCGCAGTATAAAGGAATTTCCAGTATGAAGCTGCTCTCCCATGTGGCGGAGCTGATCCGGGAGAAGGGCTACGTGGTGGAGAACATTGATGCGACGATCATTGCGCAGAAGCCGAAGATGCGCCCGCATATCCCGCAGATGGAGGAAAACATCGCGGGAGCGCTCGGCATCAGCACGGATCAAGTCAATGTCAAGGCGACCACGGAGGAGGGACTTGGCTTCACCGGAACGGAGGAAGGGATTTCCTCACAGGCGATCTGCGCGCTTTCCAGTTTTTATGAGGGAAGTTTTACTGTGGCGGACTCTGCGGCAGGCTGCGCGGGCTGCGGCGGCTGCGGACGAAGCGTACAATGAGCTAAGAAGAATTCAGGCGGCTGCAGCCGAAACATGCAGTGAAAAAAGATTGACAAAAACACGGGAAGTGCATAAACTATAGTAGGCAGGAGAGGTATCTTCTGCCGATAAAAAGATGAATTGGAAAAGCGAAGATCGGAAAGAGTAAGGATTCGGACATTCGTCAGAGAGAGACTGTCACCGGCTGAAAGCAGTCTTGGAAGAGAGAGTCCCCAAGTGCCTCCGTGAGCTGATCCGGCGAGAGTCATCTGCACCGCAGGATGCAGGGATGCCGTAGCCGGGTACGTCTGGCATACGTTACATGCGTCAAGTGAAATCATATGATTTTAGTAGAGTGGAACCGCGGATCATTTCGTCTCTAGGAGACGGATGATCCTTTTTTGTAATAGGAAACTTTGTTCTGGTTTGTATGTGGAAAGGAATGGGAAGAGATGGGTATCCTAAGGTATATGAAGGAAGAGTTTCAGGTAATCAAGGAACGCGATCCGGCGATCAAAAGTCCGATGGAAGTTTTGCTTTATCCGACATTTCATGTTATGCTAAGCTACAGAAGGGCGCATAAGCTTTATCTTAAAGGGCATTATTTCTGGGCGCGGTTTATTTCGCAGCGCGCAGCCAGAAAAACAGGCATTGAGATCCATCCGGGAGCGACGATCGGCAAGGGATTTTTCATCGATCACGGAAGCGGCGTCATCATCGGCGAGACGTCGATCATCGGAGATAACGTGACGCTGTATCAGGGCGTGACACTTGGCGGTACCGGCAAGGAGACCGGAAAGCGTCATCCGACGATCGGGAACAATGTCATGATCAGTGCCGGGGCGAAGATTATCGGTTCTTTTACGGTCGGGGATAATTCCAAGATCGGCGCCGGAAGCGTCGTCATCGAGGAAGTGCCGCCGAACTGCACCGTGGTCGGAGTGCCGGGACGCGTTGTAAAGCGCGACAATATCAGGACACCGCAGGATGACATGGATCAGGTGCATCTTCCGGACCCTGTGAAGGAGGATATCACCGTGCTGCAGCATGAGAATGCCGAACTGGTGAACCGTGTGCTGGATCTGGAAAAAGAAGTGCGTATTTTAAGCACGGGAGCCGGAGCGTCACAGGAATAATAAGAATAAAAAGAAACGGAGAATACCAAAGTGGAGAATAAGTTCAAATTTTACAATACACTGACAAGAAATATCGATACGGTGATTCCGCATGAGGATGGAAAGATTGCCATGTATACCTGCGGACCGACGGTATATCATTACGCGCATATCGGCAATTTGCGCAGCTACATCATGGAGGATGTGCTGGAAAAAGCACTGCGTTATGTGGGCTACGATGTAAAACGTGTCATGAATATCACGGACGTGGGACACCTTTCCTCCGATGCGGATACCGGTGAGGATAAGATGTTAAAAGGTGCGAAGCGCGAGCACAAGACGGTGATGGAGATTGCGAAGTTTTACACGGACGCGTTTTTCGATGACTGCAAAAAGTTAAATATCAAGCGTCCGGACGTTGTGGAGCCGGCAACCAACTGCATCCCGGAGTTTATTCACATGATCGAGGTGCTGCTGGAGAAGGGCTACGCTTATGTGGCAGGCGGAAATGTCTATTTTGACACTTCCAGGCTGGACGACTATTATGTTTTTTCTTCCCAGAGCGAGAAAGAGCTGTTAGTCGGTGTGCGCGACGATGTGGAGGAGGACGTCAATAAGCGGAACAAAAATGATTTCGTCCTGTGGTTTACAAAGTCCAAATTCGAGGATCAGGCGCTCAAATGGGATAGTCCGTGGGGCGTGGGATACCCGGGATGGCATATCGAGTGCTCCTGCATCAGCATCAAGCATCTGGGTGAATATATGGATATCCACTGCGGCGGCGTGGACAATATTTTTCCGCATCACACCAACGAGATCGCACAGTCTGAGAGCTATCTGGGACATAAGTGGTGCGGTTACTGGTTCCATGTGAACCACCTGAACGACAAGTCGGGCAAGATGAGCAAGTCGAAGGGGGATTTCCTTACGGTGTCGCTTCTGCAGGAAAAAGGATACGATCCGATCGTGTACCGTATGTTCTGCCTGCAGTCCCACTACAGAAAGCCGCTTGAGTTTTCCTACGAGGTGCTGGACAACATGAGCGTTGCCTACAAAAAGCTTGTGAAGAGAATCGCAGATCTGAAGGCGGACGGCACAGTGGATGAGGGTAAATTTGCAGAGTACAAGGAAAAATTCTGTGATGCCATTTCCAATGACCTGAACACTTCCATGGCGATTACAATCGTCTATGACCTGCTCAAGGATGATACCTTAAACGATGCAACCAAGCGTGCGCTGGCGGAGGATTTTGACCGCGTGCTCTCCTTGAACCTGACGACGGCGAAGGTGGAGAATCCGGCGGAAGACACAGAGGTGGATGCAGAGCTTGAGGCATATATTTTAGAGAAGATTAAGGAGCGCAAAGCTGCCAAGAAAGAGAAGGATTTTGCAAAGGCGGACGCGATCCGGGATGATCTTCTGGCAAAAGGAATTGTGTTAAAGGACACACGCGAGGGTGTGATCTGGCATAAAGCGTGAGTCGGAGAGGAAGCTGGTATGGGAAGAGGAATCGATTCTTATATTAAGGAACAGTTCGGGATTGCGGAAGTCGATATCCGCACCTACTCACCGCTGACACTGGCTTATATCGGTGACGGGATCTATGATCTCGTCATCCGTTCTGTTGTCGTGGGAAAAGGGAATACCAGAGCGGGAGAACTGCACAAACGGACCAGCCAGATTGTCAAGGCGCACACGCAGGCCGAGATGATGGAGGCGCTTCTGCCGCTTCTGACAGAGGAGGAAGCGGACATTTACCGGCGCGGCAGAAATGCCAAGTCGCCGACGATGGCAAAGAATGCGACGATGTCCGACTACCGCAAGGCCACCGGGTTTGAGGCGCTGATGGGATGGCTGTACTTGCAGGATGAGTTTGAGCGTCTGGTGGAACTGGTGAAGACCGGTGTGGACGGGCTGCATTTGAAGTTATAGAACGTCTGCCGCGGGAAGAGGAATCAGAGGGCGAAAGCATAGAGCGTCTGCCGGTGGCAGAGGATGCTGCCGGCAGCAGACAGCGCCTGCCGGAAGCAGAAAGAAAAGGAGAATACATGGGATACGAGGAATTAAAAATAGAGGGACGCAATGCGGTGCTTGAGGCGTTTCGTTCCGGCAAGACAATCGACAAGCTTTTTGTGCTGGACGGATGTCAGGATGGACCGGTGCGCACGATCGTAAGAGAGGCAAAAAAGCACGACACCATTATCCATTTTGTGGAAAAAGAGCGTCTGGATCAGCTCTCGGAGACGAAGAAGCACCAGGGCGTGATCGCGGTGGCGGCAGCATATGAATATGCGGAAGTGGATGACATTCTGGAGATCGCAAGAGAAAAGGGAGAGCCGCCGTTCCTTTTTCTTCTGGATAATATTGAGGACCCGCACAATCTCGGGGCGATCATCCGTACCGCGAACCTCTGCGGAGCACACGGGGTCATTATTCCAAAGCGCAGGGCGGTGGGACTGACCGCGACTGTGGCAAAGACGTCCGCCGGCGCGCTAAACTATACGCCGGTTGCCAAGGTGACGAATCTCACGGCGACGATCAAGGAGTTAAAGGAGCAGGGCATCTGGTTTGTCTGCGCGGATATGGGCGGCACGCAGATGTATGATCTGGATCTGAAGGGACCGATCGGTCTTGTAATCGGAAGCGAGGGCGAGGGTGTCAGCAAGCTGGTGCGCGAAAACTGTGATTATGTGGCTTCCATTCCGATGAAGGGTGACATTGATTCTCTGAATGCTTCCGTGGCAGCCGGTGTGCTTGCTTATGAGATCGTCAGACAGCGGATGATGTAAGATGACAAAGCAGGCATAGGCGGATAGATTTTTATGCTGCGGAAAATAAAGCCGGGCGCGGAACGTTTGGGCGGCATAGCAGGGCAGAGAGGGAAGACGGAGGAAGACGTGGACGAATATCAGAAGCTGGCGGATGAAGAACTCATCCAGAAACTGCGCGAAGGCGACGAGCGGATCATGGATTATATCCTGGAAAAGTACAAGCCGTTGGTGCTTCGCAAGGCAAATGCGATGTTTTTGATTGGCGGAGATACGGATGACCTGATTCAGGAGGGGATGATCGGACTGTTTAAGGCAATCCGGGATTACCGGTCCGACAGGGAGGCATCCTTTTTCCATTTTGCTGAGCTATGCATCAACAGACAGCTCTACAGTGCGGTGGAGGCGTCCAACCGGAAAAAACATGTACCTCTGAACACTTACGTGTCTTTTTATTCCCAGACCACGGAGGAAGGGAAATCTCTGGCGGAGACGCTTCTCACCGACCAGATGGACGATCCGGAACAGCTGGTGATTGAGCAGGAGAATTTTACCGCTTTCTGGGAGCAACTGCGGGAACAGTTAAGCGCGCTCGAGCGCCAGGTTTTAGACGCATATCTGGAAGGAAAAAATTACCGCCAGATAGCGGAGGAACTCGGAAAAAGTCCCAAGACAATCGACAATGCGCTCTCGCGTATCAAGGGAAAGATCCGGCAGAGATAGAGGGAAGGCAAAAAAGGGCATTTTGCAAAAAAGAGCGGGAAATGAACAATCGGTTGTGCGAAATTTTGCGGAAATAAAAATACTAGTCCTAAGGTACTGTACAAAATGTATAGAAATGGAACAGAAGTTTTGTGAAGTTTGTGCACACTTCTTTGCGCAGTCATGGTACTATAATAACCGTAAAAACCCCCCAATACATTATATATAGTTTTTGCTATACCCCATAGTAAAAATACCTTCTCCTAAAAGGGCAGCCAGTGATGGCTGTTCTTTTTTTTGTTATGGAAAAGAGCAGTTCTGAGGAAAGGGAGATTGACAGAAGCATAGAATTGAGATAAGGTGTTAGAGGAAAAAGAATATATCGCAGAGGGACTGTGCGCATGCGCAAACGGTTGAGAAGGTTAAAACCTGACTCTTGGAACCTGTCAGTTAATACTGTCGTAGGGAGCGAATGATGGATCAGATAGTTTGTGGAATCCGGCGTCACTGCGACGCCGGATTTTTTCGTACACCCTCTGCAGAAATGGAGCAGAAAAATATGGAACAGTATGCAACACAGATGGAGGCAGCCCGCAAGGGCATTGTGACGGAAGAGTTAAAGAAGGTTGCGGCGAAGGAGCGCATGACCACAGAGGAGCTGATGCCGCTCGTTGCGGAGGGAAAGGTGGTCATCTGCGCGAACAGGCATCACAAATGCATTGACCCGGAGGGTGTCGGCTCGATGCTGCGGACGAAGATCAATGTAAATCTCGGAATCTCCAGAGACTGTAAGGATTATGACGTGGAGATGGAAAAAGTGATGGCGGCAGTTGACATGGGAGCGCATGCGATCATGGATCTCTCCTCGCACGGGAACACCATTCCGTTCCGGAGAAAACTGACGGCGGAATGTCCGGCTATGATCGGAACCGTGCCGGTATATGATTCTGTAATTCACTATCAGAGGGATCTTGCGACACTGACCGCAAAGGATTTTATTGATGTGGTACGCCTGCATGCCGAGGATGGCGTGGATTTTGTGACGCTGCACTGCGGAATCACGCGCAAGACGATCGAGCAGATCAAGAAGCACAAGAGAAAAATGAATATTGTATCCAGAGGCGGTTCACTGGTGTTTGCGTGGATGTGTATGACCGGAGAGGAGAATCCGTTTTACGAGTATTACGATGAGATTCTTGAGATCTGCCGGGAGCATGATGTGACGATCTCTCTGGGCGATGCCTGCAGACCCGGCTGTCTGGCGGATGCATCCGATGTGTGTCAGATTGAGGAACTGGTGCGGCTGGGAGAACTTACAAAGCGTGCCTGGGCAAGAGATGTGCAGGTCATGGTAGAGGGACCGGGGCACATGCCGATGGATCAGATTGCAGCGAATATGAAGATTCAGCAGACGATCTGCATGGGAGCACCGTTTTATGTACTGGGACCGTTGGTAACGGACATTGCCCCGGGGTACGACCATATCACTTCCGCGATCGGAGGAGCGATCGCCGCGCAGAATGGAGCTGCATTTTTGTGCTATGTGACACCGGCGGAGCATCTGGCACTTCCAAATGTGGAGGATGTCAAGCAGGGCATCATTGCATCGAAAATTGCGGCGCATGCGGCAGACATTGCCAAGGGCGTGCGGGGCGCAAGAGAGATCGACGACAAGATGGCAGACGCACGCCGTGTGCTGGACTGGGATGCACAGTGGGAATGTGCGATTGATCCCGAGACCGCAAAACAAATCCGCGAGGACCGCAAACCGGAGCACGAGGACACCTGTTCCATGTGCGGAAAATTCTGTGCGGTGCGCAGCATGAACAAGGCGCTTGCGGGTGAGTACATCGATATTTTATAAAACAGAACACGGGAAAGTGAAGAAGCGTCAGCGGAAAAACAACATTGCAGTATAAAAGCGGAATGTGGTATAATAAAAAAGGATTCTGTCAGCAGGAGAATGAATGGGAAAAATTTATTTGGTTGACAGTGAGAATGTAGGAGATATATGGGTGCCGCTTCTGGTATCCTCGCAGGAAGATGACGAGGTTCTTGTATTTTATACGACAAAGAGCCCGCATATGAATTACGAAAATGTGAGGATGCTCAAGGAGACGGAAAAGGAAGCAGACTTTATTAAGTGTTTTGAGGGAAGCAATGCGCTGGATTTCCAGCTGGTATCGGAACTTGGCTATCGCCTGAGCCAGAACGCGGACAGGGAGTATGTTATTGTATCAAATGATACGGGATTTGACGCTGCGGTGCGCTACTGGTCAACACGGAAAATGCCTGTGAGCCGTTTAAGCGGAAAGGAATGCCACAGAATGCTGACAGAGAAAAAGCAGCGCGTGGCAAAGGAATCCGGGGCAGCAGTAGAGCCGGAACAGGAACAGACCAGAGCGGCTGGCCCGGAAGTGGAAGCAGAGCAGGTTCGGGAGACTGAACAGGAAGCGGAAGCAGAGCAGGTTCGGGAGACTGGACAGGAAGCGGAAGCAGAGCAGGTTCGGGAGACTGGACAGGAAGCGGAAGCAGAGCGTGGCAGAGAGCAGTCAAAGAAGCCACGGTCATCCAAGAAGTCAGAACCGTCGAAAGCCGGCGGTAAGGCAGGAGAATCCGGGAAGCCGGAAGCGTCCGGGAAGGCTGGAAATGCAGAGACATCCGGGAAGGCAGAAGTGATCGGGAAAGCTGAGGATGCAGAGAAATCCGGGAAGGCTGAACCGACAGAAAAAGCTGGGTTGGCAGGAGAATCCGGGAAGCCGGAAGTGATCGGGAAGGCTGAGGATGCAGAGACATCCGGGAAGGCTGAAGTGACCGGAAAGGCTGAGGATGCGGAGACATCCGGGAAGCCGGAAGTGACCGGGAAGGCTGAGGATGCAGAGACATCCGAGAAGTCGGAATCGGCAGAAAAAGCTGGGTTGGCAGAGAAATCCGGGAAGGCTGAGCCGGCAGAGAAGACTGGCAGGGCAAAACGGTCAAGAAAGTCAGCGAAAGCAGTCAAAGCAGAAAAGTCTGAGCGTATGTCAGAACCGGATCGTTCGGAAAAGTCACAGAAGAGTGACAAAGCAAAGACGCAGAACGCAGGGAATGAGAAGCCGGATCTGACGGAGGAACAATCCGGACAGATGACAGAAATGATGGATTTGAAAGAAGAAATGTCAGAGAATCCACAGAGTGTGTCAAATGCCACGGACCAGAGCGAAGCGCCAGTGAAGTTTGGACTGGATCTGAATGCAGAGAGAGCAATTTTAAAGACATTGTGTGCCTGCATCAGCAAGGAAAATCTGGTGGATTTTCACAATGCGCTGGTTGCGCTTCTCGGCGAGGAAGAAGGCAAGCGGCTGTATCAGGAACTGAAGACGAATGCAGAGTATGCGTCTTACTGGTCAGAACTTCCGGCTTATGGCTTAAAAGAAAAGTTTGACATGTACTGCAAAATGGTTTTTGACCACAGTGAATATGCAAAGGAACCGCCGGAAGATTTTTCGGGATTCCTCTATCAGGCAAACGGAAAGCGAAAGAATCTCAATTCTCTCCGCGCAGCATTGCAGGGGCACTATGGCAAAGACAAGGGAATGAAATATTATTCCCTGTTCAAGTCACACATTAAGATGATGAATCGCATGTAGTAAAGGAGAAGTTGACAGAATCTGGGTATTCAACAGGAATACGCAAAACGCCTCACCGGATGGTGAGGCGTTTTGTACGTTTATCATTTTATAAAAAGAAGGAGAAGCAGGTAAGATGTGGGGGACTTACCGGCCATATTATGAAAAAGAAATTGTGTCAATGGGGATTTCCTCTTGACAATGATTAAGATACCGGATAAATGTGAAAAAGGTATGAAGCAGTGTTGAAAAATGTGTGAAGAATCGTCAAACAAATTGGAATCCGGGGCTGATAGAAGGGAAAGGCGAAGTTCCAGAGCAGAAAAAGTGCGTGCCAGACCCGGAAAGAATGGAAAAAGGTTGACATAATGCCAGAAGGGAAGAGCAACCCGGGTCTGAGACGAGAAAAAGTGCGAACCAGACCCGCATAGAAGCAAAAATTGGGTCCCAGAATAGAAAAAGTATCGCTGAGACCCGCAGGACGAGAAAAGTTTTTCTACTTCCCCCTTGGACACGAGATAGCATTAACGCCTCAACCGTATATTCCCCCTCATCCAGACTTCCATCACAATACATTTGTCATAATACCGTAACACTGTAACACCATAGCACAAAAAAGCGCAAACCCTTTCATTCAAGGATTTGCGCTTCTTCTCAATGAAGCTGCTGACGGGAATCGGACCCGTGACCTCCGCACTACCAATGCGACGCTCTACCGACTGAGCCACAGCAGCATCTGTGTGAGTTGCCTCAGCACTTGTACTACTATACACTACGAAGTGGCAGTTGTCAAGATAATAATTCTAAATAATTCTTTAGAAATTTTTCGGGTATTTCTGCGGGGAATTTTGCGGCAGATCAGGTAAAATGTAATCAATGCACGGGGAGGCGTGTGATTCTGCGGCGGATGTGTTATGATAGCAGAAAAGAGAACAAGAGCAGGAGCGGAAAAATGGAACAATATAACATTTTAATTGTTGAGGATGATAAAGAAATCAGGGACGGAATTGAAATCTTTTTAAAGAGTCAGAATTACAACGTATTCAAGGCGGCAGACGGCGTGGAAGGACTTGAGGTGATGGAGCGGGAGAAGATCTCGCTGGCGATCGTCGACATCATGATGCCGCGCATGGACGGCGTTACAATGACCATGAAGCTGCGGGAAAAATATGACTTTCCGGTCATTATGCTCTCGGCGAAGTCAGAGGAGACCGACAAGGTGATCGGGTTAAATATCGGGGCGGATGATTATGTGACCAAGCCGTTTACACCGTTGGAACTGATGGCGCGCGTCAATTCCCAGCTCCGCCGGTATACGCAGTTTGCAAACAGGAGTCCGAAGGAGGAAAAGAACGACCGGATTCATGTGATCGGAGGACTGGAACTGAATGAGGACACCGTGGAGGTGTTTGTGGATGGAAAACCGGTGAAGATGACGCCGATTGAGTTCAAGATACTTGCGCTCTTAATCCGGACACCGGGGCGTGTATATTCGGCGGACGAGATCTATGAGCGCGTGTGGAATGAAAAGGCGATCAATACCGATACGATTATGGTGCATGTGAGAAATATCCGGGACAAGATTGAGATCAATCCGAGAGATCCAAAATACTTAAAGGTGGTGTGGGGTGTTGGATATAAAATTGAAAAACAACAATAGAAACAACGGTGCCGGCAATAACAATGTCAGCGCAAATAACGATGCCAGCAGCAACAGTGGTGCCAGCAGAAATAATGGTGCCGGCAACAGCAGCAACAACAGCAATGCCGTAAACAGCAGCAAGCGGATTATCATAGCGATCGCGGGAATCATTTTCATCACGATCATTACCATGTGTTTTTTCCCGGTGGTGTACCGGACGGCTGAGAGACAGAAAGAGCAGCAGAAAGCGGAGATGATGCGCGAGTCCTCGGACAGCGTGGACAACGATACGGTACAGACACTCTATCAGGGCAGCTATGTCCTGTATGTAGAGCAGATGGAGCGGAGCGGGCAGGCAGATGCAGGCGGACTGTTTTTGAATCTGCCGACGGATGATGAAGATTACCAGTATGTAAAGGACACGGTAACCTCTACGTTTGACGAATGGAAAAGCCAGTTTGAGAGTGACAGCTGGAACATCGATTACTGTGTATACAAAAGCAGTGCCGACTGCGTGAAAAATACGGATCAGCCGCTCGAGACATGCGTGGATGGAACTGTGACGGAGAAGATAAAGCAGTATTATACGGACATCGTATGCTTATCCTTTGACGAAGAGGGCGCGCTGGAAGTGACACCGCTGTACGACGAAAATATCAGCGGCAGCGTTCTGATCAAGGCGTTTCAGAATGTAGACCGGGAAAATCTTTTGGGACAGTCGCTGGGCGGATATGTGGAAGCGGGTCAGTTGCAGGGACCGAAGGACTTTAAGGTGATCTTCGGACTTCCGGTATCAACGAGCGACACGATTTCCTTGGGAGATCCGTATGAGGGTATGACAAATTACTGGGTGCAGGTGGTGTTAGTGTACCGCGCGTCCGGCGGAAGCATTCTGTTTCTGGTAAGCCTTGCTGCGGTGGCGGGATGGATGTTTCTTATGACGAGCAGGCGCATCTGGAACGAAGACATACCAATGCAACGCCCGGGGAAATGGTATCTCATGGAGGTGGCGGTGATTGCCGTCTGCTGCATGGCATGTATGGAGGAAAACTTCTACGATATCATAAGAAGCTATTCCTATTACAGCGAAGGAGTGGATGTTTTACTTGGAAACAATGCCTGGAGAGCCATCTTACAGCTTGGACAGATGATGGTTCCGCTCCTGTTTTTGTATGGCATCTGGTACGCGGCGCTTCGCGTACTGCGTCCGGTATTTTTCCTGGGAGTCAGGGAATATATCAGACAGTACAGCCTGATTTATCAGATTTTTCCGGGGTTGAAAAAATTGTGGAACACGTTCCGCTATGAGGTGGCGCATGTGGATTTTTCAGAAAAATCCACAAAGACGATCTGGAAAATCGTGCTGATCAACTTTGCGGTGCTGTCGCTCTGCTCGATGATGTGGTTTTTCGGCATCGGCGCGCTGATCGTGTACTCCATCTTTGTGTTCTGTTTTATCAAAAAATATTATGACAGGATCGGCAGAGACTATCAGGCGCTGCTGCGCAGTGTAAGCCGGATGGCGGACGGAGATCTGGACACGGAGATCACCGAGGATCTGGGAATATATGAGCCGATGAAGGTGGAACTTTCCAGGGTGCGTGACGGATTTAAGAAGGCGGTGGATGAGGAAGTGAAGAGCCAGCGAATGAAAACGGATCTCATCACGAACGTTTCCCATGATTTAAAAACACCGCTCACGGCGATCACAACCTACGTGGAACTGTTAAAGAAGGAGGACATCACGGAGGAGGAGCGCAGGTCATACATTGAGACGCTCGATAAAAAGAGCCAGCGGTTAAAAATATTGATCGAGGATCTTTTTGAGGTCAGCAAGGCGACCAGCAACAATATTGTGCTGCATCCGATGGAAGTCGATGTGGTGAATCTGTTAAAGCAGGTTGCGGTGGAGCATACGGAGCGCTTTGCGGCGATGGGACTTACGCTGCGCTGGGATGTGCCGGAGGAAAAAGTGATCGTGGTGCTCGACAATCAGAAGACATTCCGTATCTTTGAAAATCTGTTTGTCAATATTCAGAAATATGCGATGCCGCAGAGCCGCGTGTACGTGCAGGTGCACACATCCGGGGAGGCACCGGAGGAGTTAGTGGAGATCACGATCACAAATATGTCGGCGACGGAACTGAATTTTGATCCGGAGGAGATCACGGAGCGCTTCGTGCGCGGCGATACCTCACGCGGTACGGAAGGCTCGGGATTGGGGCTTGCGATCGCCAGAAGTTTTACCGAGGCGCAGGGCGGAAAACTGACGATCGAGGTGGACGGTGACTTATTCAAGGTTGTAATCAGACTGAAATGTGGTACACTACAGGTAGAAAAAGAGATGGAGGTTTAAGACACATGGAATCAATGGATGATTACAAGGAGGAGTTAGAAGCTTCTTTCCGCAGAATCAGAGAGGGAGATATTTTAACCGGCACGGTGATCGATGTCAACGAGGAGGGCGTTACGCTTGACCTGAAATATTATGCACCGGGATTTATCAGTGCGGAGGAGATGAGCAGCGATCCGGATTTCTCACTGGCGGAGGCTGTGCATGTGGGGGATACGATCGAGGCGACCGTGATCCGGGTAGACGACGGCGCAGGCAACATTCTTCTCTCCCGCAGGGAAGCCAATGAAGAGCAGGCATGGGAGAAGCTCAAAGAGATGATGGAGGAGGGTACAACGGTAACCGTCCGCATCAAGGAGAGCGTGAAGGCAGGCGTTGTGGCATATCTTGAGGGGATCCGCGCGTTCATTCCGGCATCCCAGATCACATCCGCTTATGTGGAGGATACGGAGAGCTGGGTTGGAAAAGAGATTCCGGTCCGGGTCATTACGGTGGATGAGGAGCGCGAAAAGCTCGTGCTTTCCGGAAAGGTGGTCGCACTCGAGGCAGAGGCGGAGGAGCGTAATCACAAGATCTCTATGATCGTGCCGGGAACCGTGCTTGAGGGAACTGTCGAGAGCCTGATGCCGTACGGCGCATTTATTGATCTGGGCAACGGACTGAGCGGACTGGTGCACATCTCACAGATCTGTGAGCGCAGAATCGGAAAGCCGTCCGAAGTACTTAAGGTCGGAGAGAAGGTTAAGGCAAAGGTATTGAATACCAACGACAATAAGATCAGCCTGTCCATGAAGGCGCTGGCAGAGGAGATGGTAGATACCGAAGGCGTGGAAGATCTGGAGGCATACACAGACCACACATCCACAGGAACCAGCCTTGGCTCGCTTCTGGCAGGATTGAAGTTAGACTGATCGAACTATTTGAGAATCTTTCTCTGATAGAAAACTGATTCTGTTGCTTTTGCAACCGAAACGGCTCTTGCAATGTGATACATTTAGTTAGAATATTCTAACTATGTGTAAGAAGTAATTTCGGAGGAAAGCAATGAGAAAAGCAGGACTTGGAATCGACATCGGAAATGGAAGTATTTCCATCGCTGTTGTCGAAGGCGAAAACATCATATACAAAGATTACAGACTGCATCGCGGAGAACTGTATCAGAATCTTGTGGACATGCTTGGGCAGGTGGAGACATCGTGCGGCGACAGGATTTTGTATGCAGCGGTCAATCCCGGTGCAGTCTGTTTGTATCCGGGGATTCAAAAGGAAGCGCAGATCAACCGTATCAGCAGCCTTCTGGAAGGACAGAGAATGCTCTATCCGGACGCGGGAAGTATCGTAGAGATGGGAGCACAGAATTCCTGCTTCCTTACCGGAATCCGTGAGGGAGAGACGCTCTCCTACGCCATGAACGGGGAATGTGCCGCCGGAACGGGAGCATTTTTCGAGGATCAGATGTACCGGCTCGGACTTCCGCTGTCCGCCTACTCGGAGTATGTCAGATGGGCGAAAAGTGTGCCGCGGCTTGCAGGACGGTGCAGCGTGTTCGCCAAGACAGACCTGATCCACAGACAGCAGGAAGGTGTGCCGGTGGAAGATATTCTGCTCGGACTTTCCTATGCTGTCATCCGCAATTTTAAATCTGCGGTCGTGCGGAAGCTTCCGGTGCAGCCGCCGGTGCTTGTGACGGGAGGCGTTGTCTATAATGAAGGCGTGCGCCTCGCCATCTGCGATATCTTCGGATTAAAAGAGGAAGAACTGCTCTGCGGGGAAGAGGGAGCTGTGGTGTCTGCTGCCGGAATCGCAGCCTGTGCATGCCGCGGGAAGCTGGCTTTTGACTGGAAACACCCGGTCCGCAGGGAGGTGGCGGATGAGGAGCAAAAAAGAAAGGCGCTGCCGCGGTATGACTACGAGAAGGAGGCACTTCACCGGACCAGACCGTTACGTGGCGGGGAAAAGCTCTGGCTCGGGATTGACGTGGGATCCACGAGCACAAACCTTGTGCTGACGGGGGAGGACGGAGCCGTCATTGACGATCTGTATCTTAGAACGCGCGGCAATCCTCTCGGCGCGGTGCAGCAGGGAATGGCACAGTTAAAGCAGAAATACGGGGAAGCACTCACGTGGGAAGGCATTGGTGTCACGGGATCGGGGCGGTACTATATCGCGGAGAAGACCGGTGCAGGCACGGTGTTGGATGAGATCACGGCGCAGGCGCGCGCGACTGCCCATCTGTGCCCGGAGGTGGATACCGTGTTTGAGATCGGCGGTCAGGACTCCAAATACATCAGTATCCGGGACGGCCAGGTCGTCGATTTCGAGATGAACAAAGTGTGTGCGGCGGGCACGGGCTCCTTCGTCGAGGAACAGGCGAACCGCATGGAAGTATCGCTGGAGGAGATCGGAAACAGTGCCTTGAAGGCAAATGTGCCGATCGATCTGGGAGAGCGCTGCACCGTGTTGATGGAATCCAAGATTGCAGCGGAGCTTGCGGCAGGCACGGACAAGGAGGATATCTGTGCAGGGCTGTGCCGCTCGATTGTCAGAAACTATTTAAACAGGGTAGTCGGCAATAAGCGCAAGGGAGATCATATCTGCCTTCAGGGCGGAGTCGTGCATAACGAGGGAATCGTTGCGGCTTTCTATGAAGTGTTTGGAGAACGGCTTCACATCACGCCGTTTTACGATGTGACCGGGGCATACGGAGCGGCGCTCGCGGCAAAAGAGCAGGGCGGTACATCCCAAAAGGAGAGCATCCGGAATGAGGAGAATTACCGGAAGAGCCAGAAATGGTTCCTGGCAGGCTATGACGGAACGCTGCTGCCGGGGAAAAAGACTGTGGGAATCCCGCGTGCGCTCATGATTTATAAATTTTTCCCGATGGCGTACCAGTATTTTAAGACTCTCGGCTTTAATGTATTGCTGTCGCCGGAGACGGACGATAAGATCATTGCGCTCGGACAGGAGATGGCGGCGGAGGAGACCTGTTATCCGGTAAAATTACTGCACGGGCACATGGAATGGCTTGCGAAAAAAAAGGTGGACTACATTTTTATCCCGTGTATCCACACGATCCGGCATGAGACTTCCGGCGTTGCGCACAATTACGGCTGTGTCTATATGCAGACAGCGCCGCGGATTGTCGCAAGTGTGCTGGGGCTTTCGGAGCGCGGCGTGGAGCTGATCTGCCCGGTTCTGGATCTGGATATGGGAAAACCGCAGCTTGCGGGAGCGATGATCAGAGCGGGTGAGGAACTGGGATGCGACAAGGCACGGTGTGCGGCGGCGCTCGCGAAGGGCGCGGCGGCGATGGTGCGCTGTGAGAAGAATTCTGAAAAACTTGGCGCGCAGATCCTGGACGAGTTGAAACCGGAGGACAAGGTGCTCGTTTTGATTACAAGAAACTACGGCGTGTCAGACCCGGTTCTAAATATGGGAATTCCCGGGGAAATGTTAAAGAGAGGGTGCAGAGTGTTGACACTTTCCCATCTGAAAGGACATGATGTGGATTTGTCCGGTCATTATCCAAATTTGTACTGGCCATTTGCGCAGCACATTCTGTCGGGAGCGAAGATCATTAAGGAGCATCCGAATCTGTATGCCGTCTATCTGACGAACCACGGCTGCGGACCGGACGGCATGATCTCTCACCTTTTTGCGGAAATTATGGGGGACAAGCCGTACCTGAAAATAGAGGTGGACGAGCATCAGTCCAAGGTGGGAGTGATAACGAGAATCGAGGCGTTTTTAAACAGCTTATCCCATGTAGAGAACTGCACGGAGCGCGCCATACTGCCGGAGGCAGCCGTATTGTCCGGGCGGCTTCGGGACGGGAAGAAAGACACGAAAGACACGAAAGATACGAAAGATATGAAAGATATGAAAGAACCGCAGCAGGAGACGGTGTATCTGCCGCCGCTGTCCGTGTATACAGAGTGGATGGCACTTTACCTGAACCAGAAAGGAAAACGCACGGCAGTGCTGCCGGATTACACGGCGCAGGATCTTCATGCGGGAAAAGCGTACAGCACCGCAAAAGAATACTGTACATTCTCGGCTGCGGCAGGACAGATTGCAAACCGGCTGCAGGAGACGGACGGGGAGGAAAAACAGTTTCTGGTATTCCAGACCGAGGGTGCGGAGGCGGACGGAATGGTTCCGGAAATCCTGCGTGCGGTCTTAGATGCGGACGGAAAGAGGGCGCATCTTGTGACACCGTTTCTGGAACAGCTGCTTTTTGCGGAAGAAGCGGATATCTTGTGGCAGGTGCTCTTACTCGGGGATGCATGGCACTGCCTGGATGAGGAGTGGCGGGAAAAGGTGCGTGCCTCTTTCCGGGAGAAGACCGCCGCGCCGGATGCCTGGAGCAGGGAGTGGACCAAAAGCCTTTTACAGGAGTGGGCGGTATATGTGACGGAGGACAGACAGCTGCTGCTGGCCGGCGATCCGATTGTGCTGCATAGCGCTTATCTGAATCAGAATATGGAGGAAGCGGTGAGGAAACATGCTTTTGTTCCGGTGTATATGCCGCTCTCGGAATATCTGTGGTTCCTTGCTGCGGAGTCGGGGCGAAAGATTCCGGAGCATTTTACAGAACAGCTGCATGAATTTATGCAGATTTACCGCGGCGTCTACGGCAGCTGGAAGCAGCCGGACGAACGCTTACAGGAGATCCGGGAAAAGTTTCCGCTGGTTCACGGAGCAAACCTCCGCTATCTGTGCAGCCTGATGGAGCAGGAACTGCCGCGTGGAAAAGGAATGATTCTGGTGTCGCCGGAATATGCCAACTATGCGTCGGTGATGGAGATGCTGCGCACGGGGTCAAAATATCCGCTGCTGCACGCAAGGGCAGACGGAAATGAGGAGGCGGAAGAAGTGGAGCGGAGAGAAATCTTTCTGGGGCTGCTGGAATAATAAAGGAGACAAAAAGGAATTGCCGCAATAAGAATATCGTTCTTTGGATTGGTAAGTAATATTATCAGAAAACCACACCGTGGGATTTCAGATGAAAATGCAGATGGAAATTCGGTTCAAAAAATGTGGCATTTCTAACCAGCCGAATGTTTGCATCTTCGATGATCCGTGTCTTTCCAAGTTTGGAGCACTCCGCGGGTCATGTCCGCATCCCGGAAGACAATTTGTAGGACTTTTGTGTGTGTCCCTTATGGCACCTCTGAACAAAACATAACCGCGCGAAGCCGCTGTCTGAGTCGGCATCTGCCCTATTTTCAATAGCAGATGCCGGCGAGTTCGGTTCGCGCGGTTTTATATTGTCTGTGAAGAGGTGCCATTAGGGACACCAGAAAGTCCGCCCATTGTCTCCGGTGTGTCGGACATGCACCCGCCGGATTGTCCAAACGTGGAAGAGACACGGAATCCGATGCAAACATTCAGCCGGAAGAAATGCTCGCATTTTTTTCCAACGAATATTCTATCTGCATTTCCACATGAAATCCCGAAGAGTGTTTCTGATAATATTACTTATCACTCCCAAGAGATCTATGCTTATCGCGGCAATTCCTTTTTTAATCGAGGCTTACAGCAGCTGGATTCCGCTCTTTTCGCATGCCTGCATCATCTCATCCGGCCACAGGGAGGACTGCACCTCGCCGATGTGCGCCTTGCGCAGGAAAAACATACAGATACGGGACTGACCGATACCGCCGCCGATGGTGTAAGGAAGCTCGCCGTCGATGATCGCCTTCTGGAACGGAAGCTTCGCGCGGTCTTCACAGCCTGCCTTTTTAAGCTGGGACAGCAGGGCTTTTTTGTCCACGCGGATTCCCATGGAAGAAAGCTCAAGGGCAATGTCAAGTACCGGATAGTATACAAGAATGTCTGCGTTTAACGCCCAGTCGTCGTAATCCGGCGCGCGTCCGTCGTGCGGCTCGCCGTTTTCCAGCGTATCGCCGATCTTTAAGATGCACACGGCGCCTTTGGTCTTGGTGATATAGTATTCGCGCTCCTTCGGCGTGTTGTCCGGGAACATCTCCGCAAGCTCTTCCGTCGTGACGAAAAAGATGTCGTGCGGCAGGATCTCCTCGATGTAATCGTACTGGATCGCCATGTATTTTTCGGTCTTGCGCAGGCATTTGTATACGGTGTTCACCGTTTCCTTTAAGGTGTCGAGCGTGCGCTCCTCCTGCTTGATGACTTTCTCCCAATCCCACTGATCCACGAAGATGGAGTGGATATTGTCGGTGATCTCATCGCGCCGGATGGCGTTCATGTCGGTGTAAAGACCTTCCCCGTAAGAAAAGCCGTATTTTTTGAGCGCGTAGCGCTTCCATTTGGCAAGTGACTGAACAACCTCCGCGGTTCTGCCGTTCTGCTCCTTGATGTCGAAGGTGACCGGGCGCTCCACACCGTTTAAGTTGTCGTTGAGACCAGACAGCGGGTCTACAAACAGAGGGGCGGATACACGGGACAGATTCAGGCGCAGTGCAAGCAGTCCCTGGAAAAAGTCCTTGACCGTCTTGATCGCAATCTGTGTATCATGCAAATTCAATTCTGAATGATAATCTTTTGGAATGATTAAATTGTCCATCTGGGGTTCTCCTCTCTTGTGTACGCAAAAGCGTAGACATTAACCTAAATAATTATAGCACAGGGCAGTTCATTTTCAAGAAAAGATACAGGTATTTGAAAAATAATACGTGTATACAATTTGGATCGGCAGCGCATTTGGGAATGGCAGAAACGTGCAACTTCAGGGCGGGAATCCGTCGATAGATGTTGACAGTAATATGCAAAAATGAGAAAATATTGGCAAGATTATTATGCAATTATCATAGAATCTGGGGTATCACAAGAGAAAAGGAGTTGATGCACATGCAAAAGGAAAAAGGAATCGTATCGATTAAGGTTAAGCTTTTAGGTGTGATCGTTCCGGTTGTCATTGTCAGCATTCTGGTGCTCGTACTGATCGCCTACCGCACGTCGGCAGGATTGATTGAGAGCTATTCCGAGAATCTGCTGGAGTCATCGGTGGAGAATCAGGCGTCACAGATTGAGAGCTGGCTGGAACAGAATATCGGGGCGTTCCAGATAGTGAAGACAACGATAGAGAACACGAAGCCGGACGACAAGGAATTACAGACCATGCTGGATTCCTACTATAATTATAACTCAAATTATCCGGAGGGACTTTACATCGCGGATGAGACCGGAAAGCTCTGGAAAGCGTCGGATTCGGCGATGAGTGAGTCGGACCCGGTCAACAGTGTCTGGTATCAGGAGGGACTGACCAGAGTCAATATGGCGATCGGATCTTCCTATGTTAATTCAGAAGGCGTCAGTGTCATCAGTGCATCCGGTATTTTAAATGACGGCAGCGGCAAGATGAAAGTCATCTCTGCGGATATGACGCTCGACCGCATTTCCGTCATTGTAAACGCGTTTATCGAGATGAAGAATGCGGAGGCTATCCTCGTGGACAAGGATACGGCAACGATTCTGGCAAGCCGTGATTCCGCGAAGATTTCCACGACGCTCGGCAGCGACGGCAGCAGTGCATTCGAGCAGAGTGTAGCGGCGAAGATTGCGGATCGTGATTACAGCTTTTCCACATTGGACGGCAATATGACCGTGTTTGAGGAGGTATCCGGAACTAACTGGATTCTGGTTTCCTATATTCCGACCAGCATTGTACTGGCAGACCTTGCGAACCTCAGGAATCTGATGATTCTGATCAGTGTGATCTCCATTTTGATTCTGTGTGTAGTGATTGAGCGCACAACGCACGTTGTGATCGCACCTGTCCGGAAGCTGACGAACGTCATCAGGGCGCTGACGGACGGCGACTTTACCGTATCGGTCAAGAGCAGCGGCAATGATGAGATTGCGCTTATGAGCCGCAGCGTGGAGCGCTTTATCGCATCCATGAAGCAGATGATTGCGTCCATGGGAGACATTTCCGGAAAACTGGGAACGCAGGCGGATGCGAGCGACAGTGTGTCCAGAGAGATGCAGTCGGCGGCAAATGTCCAGTCCCAGTCCATGAGCGAGCTGAATATGACGGTGGATCAGCTGTCCGTTTCCGTCAATGAGATTGCAGACAACGCGACCAAGCTTGCCGGTGTGGTTGCAGACACGAAGGACGACAGCGTGAATGTCGGCAACAAGATGCGCGAGACCGTTGAGGTATCCCAGAAGGGACGCGAGGATATGGAGCATGTCGGCGAGGCGCTTGAGAATATCCGCACCTCTATCCAGAATCTGGAAGCGGCGGTAAATAAAGTGGGTACGGCATCCGGTGAGATTGTTGAGATTGTACAGCTGATCGGAAATATTGCGGAGGAGACCAACCTCCTGTCCTTAAACGCTTCCATTGAGGCAGCGAGAGCGGGCGAGGCAGGAAGAGGATTCGCAGTCGTCGCTTCTGAGATCGGAACGCTTGCAAGCAACAGTACCGCATCGGTAGAGCACATTTCAAAGCTCATCCATGAGGTCAATGAACTTGTGGCGGATGCAGTACGTCAGGCAGGCGACAGCGCCGACAATATCAATGAGAGCAGCGGATTGATTCATACGGCAATCGATACCTTTGATAAGATTTATGACAACATTCAGCAGACAAGCGCGCTGATCGACCAGATGGTGGACAAGATCAACAAGGTAGATGAAGTAGCGACCAACGTGGCGGCAATTTCCGAGGAGCAGGCGGCAAGCTCAGATGAGATTCTTGCAACATCAGAGTCCATGCTGACGCAAGCAAAAGGAATTGCAGAGAATAGTGAGAACGTGGCAAAAGAATCCAGAAGCCTGACAGAGTCGTCCATACAGCTGGCGGATCAGGTTAAGCTGTTTCGCATTTAAGGGGGGTATCAGATATGAAGAGATTGATGAGTGCGGTACTGGTAGCTGCTCTGGGAGTGACATGCCTCGGAGGCTGCCAGGCCGGCAGCAGTGGAGGAGATACCGCGGTAAACGGCAAGGGCGTCCGGATTTATGTCTCGCTGTCACAGGCGGATACATTCCGTAATACATTGATCGATGCGGCGAAGAAGACGGCTGAGGCGAGCGGAGCTGAGATTGCGGTGTACGATGCGGAGAATTCCATCGAGAATCAGGTGGCGCAGATCAAACAGGCGGTTGCGGAAGATTATGATGTGATCATGTGCGGTCCGGTAGACGCGGACACAGCGCTGGAACTGGAAGCGCTGGCGGGAGATATTCCGATTGTATTTTACAACAGCTGTCCGGAGGCATCGGTGCTGGAACCGGACAAATACATTTATGTAGGATCGGATGAGGGAGTTGCCGGACAATACCAGGCAGAATATATTCTGGATCAGATGAGTGACAAGGATGAGATCAATGTGGTACTCTTAAAGGGACCGAAGAATCATTCCGCAACCAAGGGAAGATCCGAGGAGTTCAAAAATACGCTTAAGGCATCCGGCAAGAAGATCAACGTCGTGTTTGAGGATAACGCAGACTGGGAGCAGGGAATTGCAGAAGATTATTTCGATCTGTTCCTGCAGACAGGCAAGCAGTTTGATGCGGTGGTATGCAACAATGATACGATGGCGCTTGGAGTGATTGATTCCTGCAAGAAGAATGGCATATCGGGAGTACCGGTTCTTGGAATTGACGCGACAGCAGATGGCTGTGCGGCAATCCGGGCGGGGGATATGGCATTTACCGTATACCAGTCGGGAAGCGGACAGGGTGAGGCGGCTGTCAAGGCGGCAATCGCACTCGGTTCCGGAGGAACGACGCAAGGAATGGAAGGCCTGTCGGACGACGGACTTTACGTCTGGGTACCGTTCGAGAAGGTGGACAGTTCCAATGTGGCAGATTATCAGTAATAGAGAGGGAAGAGGGCATCAGTGCGGTCTGCACTGATGCCGTTTTGGTGTAAGAGAATGGAATATACGCATGTGACACATACGTTTGGACCTGTTTATGACGATGCATCCCGGATTCTGATTCTGGGATCCTTTCCGTCTGTAAAGTCGAGAGAACAGCAGTTTTATT
>ENA-UESE01001100-UESE01001100.1-human-gut-metagenome-genome-assembly--contig:-NODE-1100-length-23400-cov-3.338936_pt1 | contig 23400 bp, 17 predicted proteins | sample MGYA00242995_ERZ507996 | MGnify/ENA primary metagenome ERZ507996 (study PRJEB26167, sample SAMN06115489) | human gut metagenome | host: Homo sapiens | place: China:Sichuan | collected 2015-04-15... | reverse complement strand
TCGGATTTGAACGGCTGGTAAGAGAGGAAATCCGTCAGTTTGAACAGATGGGCTTAAAGACGACGATATATCGTGCGGCACAGCATTCTATCAATAAGCGCATGCACCACAAAATCGGTTATTACGCAACCAGCCCGAACAAGCAGATGGACTACGACCATCGTTTTGACAATGCGTTGTATTTAGATGCGCAGTTTGTTGAAAGGAAGCTTGGGGCACTTCGCTTTGCATATGAACAGCATAAGGAAGCAGCGGCAGTTTTTGGCGGTCCTGCGGTCATGGAAGTGTTCGGCGAAAATCCGTTTGAGCCGGAAGATAAAAAAGAAGCCCTGCATTTAGATGAAAAACAGCAGAAGCTTTCTGTAAAATATGACAGCGGGTCTTCGGCAGTTGTCAATAAATAGATTAAAGGCGAGGAAAGAAGCTTTACGATTATTGCATACCCGCTGCCGGAAATCAGTGAAAATGCGGACGAATATGAAAAAATCTTTCATGAAATCGTGCGGATTAATACCCTCGACTACAATCAGTATAAGGAAATCCAGCAGACGATTATTGATACCTTGGACGGCGCGGAATACGTGCATGTCAAAGGATGTGGTAATAATCAGACGGATATGCGTGTGTCTCTGCAGAAAATCACCAATCCGCAGAAGGAAACGGTTTTTAAAAGGAACAGAAGGCATTTTAAATGTCAGCAGTGTTTATCTGAATGATTTGAAATTTATTAATTTAAAGGTGTCTTTTAAAGATGGTATGGTCACGGATTATTCCTGTGATAATTTTGAAGATGCGAAAAAAGGCAGACAGTATTTTAAAGAAAATGTGTTATTGAACCATGACACCCTGCCAATCGGTGAATTTGCAATCGGAACGAATACAACAGCGTATGTGATGGCAAATCAATACGACATTGTATACAAGCTGCCGATTCTTATTGTGGAAAAAATGGGACCGCATTTTGCAATCGGTGATACATGTTATTCCAGAGCGGAGGACAATATTGTATACAAATTAGTAGTAAGGAAGAGTTTGCCAGTATGGCAAAGAGGGCATTTACAACCGGTTGTATGAAAATGGTTTAACATAGTAGGTTGGCATTTAGTCATAACGGACATATTTTTCGTAGAATTTTGTATATTTTTGTAGTAGTTATGGAATATAGTGAAAGTGGATTTGAAAATAGCTGAAGTACGGACGTTGGGTGTTGCCCATTGGGAACATGAATTAAAAAAAGCTTATAATGTCATTAGTTGCGGCAATGAAAAAATGTGTAATGCTTTACAAGGGGGGATAAATAAATGATGAGACAGACCGGATTTGGTTTGTGACTGGTATTTGTAAAAAATGACCGATGTTTACAAAAGAAGTGTTTGTGCAGAAAACAAGAAGATGGGAAAACAATATTTATTATAAAATGGCCAAAAGTTATAGTATGTCGGGTAAAATTTTATATGCGGAAGATGATTTTCTGACACGCGAAATAGTCGGTGAGAACCTGGAAGAAGAAGGGTATGCGGTTGTATTGGCAAAAGACGGTAAGGAGGCGTGGAACGAATTTCAGCAAAATGTTTTCGATGCGGTTATTCTGGATGTAGATATACCGGTATATAACGGCTATGAGGTTGCAAGTCTGATACAGTCCGAAAATTTACAAATACCCCTGATTTTTTATAGTTCACTTACCGATGTTGAGTATATAAAAAAAGGATTTGATAATGGGGCGAAGGTGTATATTGTGAAATCGGGAAATATGGAAGAGTTGGTGGTAAAACTTAAAAGTGTCTTGCGAGACAACAGTTCCCGTTTATGCTATCTGACAGAACAGCTAAGTTTTGATACCTTAACAAATAAACTGTTTATGAAGGGCAGAGAAAAAGTTTTGTCAACTTTAGAAGGAAAAATATTAGCAGTACTATGCAAAAATCCTAACCAATTGGTAAAAAAAGACTTGCTTTTAGAAATCGGTTGGAACAGTACAGACGTAAATTGGGAAAGTCAATTGATAAAAACAATCTCCAAACTGAGAAAACTTTTAGAAGAATGTGAGGGTATCAATTTACGCAACGACACCCGAAAAGGATATTGGTTGTTGATAGATTCGACAATAAAGAGTAAGAACTGTTGATAGCAAATTTATTGGCCTATCGGGTAATTTGATTCGACAGTGATATACATATTTACACTTATATATGTAGAATTATTCTGTCGTTACTTATTCGTCTTCGGTGATCGGAATTGGCGACCCGGTCGCTTCTGTCGGTCGTCTGGCTTTTTCTATCACTGACCGGCGGAACTCCTCACTACGTTCGTCAGACACCACCGGTCGGGCGTTCAGAAAAAGTAAGACGACACTCGCCAGAGCTCCAATGGTCGCCAATCCCGATCACCTCCGACTAACGTTATCACTGAATTGCAGATTAGTCTTGATTTAAGAAAGCTTATTCTCACTGGAAATAATCCGGACGGTCCGGCTTCCTGCTACTGCAAATTTCTGGTTGTATTTTCTTTGCCGGTTAGCTCTGCCGTGAGATGCAGGGTTTTATGGCGGAAGACCATTGGAGCGGGAACGAGGATCCGGTTAGGTTTTCCGAACGCCCGACCGGTGGTGTCTGACGAACGAAGTGAGGAGTTCCGCCGGTCAGTGAAGGAAAGCCTTAACGGACCGTTCCAGGCGACCGGGTCTGACGACACAGAACCCGAAATCGGAATAGAAAGAAAAAATAAAACCTACCTTTTTTCAGAACCCGCTAATCAGGTTTACAGAACAAACGTCATTGCTGTAGCAATACCGATACTTCCTGACGGTCCTTTTTCAGCTGTTCGCTCAATTCGTCGATTCCGTTGAATTTTCGTTCACCCCGGATACGGGCAATAAGTAAAAGCCGGATTTCTTTACCATAGATGTCGGCATCGAAATCAAAGATATTCACTTCGATCCGCACTACGCCGGAACAACTGACTGTGGGGCGTACGCCAATATTGAGCATACCACGATATTCTTGTCCTTCAACCTTCACTTTTACAGCATACACTCCGGCGGCCGGCAATAGTTTACGGTCATCGTTCAACCGGATATTGGCGGTCGGGAAACCCATACTCCGTCCTATTTTATCACCGGCAACAACTTTTCCACTAACAGAATACGTATACCCCAGAAATTCATTTACCCGATCGATATCTCCGATTTGCAAAGCATTCCGGATTTTTGTGGAACTGATATTGATTTGGTTCTCTTCATATACTTCTTCCTGTTCGAGGTAAAAGTGATAACGGTCAGCTAATTCTTTCAGTTTTTCAAAAGTTCCCTCCCGGTTTTTCCCGAAACGATGGTCATACCCCACGACCAAACCTTTTAAACCGATTTTATCGACCAGGATATGACGTACAAAATCTGCATATTCCAATTCGGCCAGCGAACGGGTGAATTGCAGGACGACCAGATGTTCCACTCCATAAGTGGCGAGAATAGCAGCCTTTTCCTCCAAAGTGGTCAAAATCCCCGGCCTTTTTTCCATCGGATAGAGTACCTCCCGGGGATGGGGCTCGAAACTGATGATAACAGTCTCTCCCTTCAAATTCCGGGCCACTCTTTTCAGTGACTCGATCACCTGCACATGCCCTTTATGCACTCCATCGAAACTACCGATGGTTACTACCGGATTGACTATTTGTAAATTTTCGGTTCCGTAATGTATCTGCATCTCAAAAAGTGAAAAGTGAAAAGTAAAAAGTGCTGTCATACACCTTCAACTCTCCGGTTAGGAGGACAAAAATACGAAATTGTTATTATAGTGATAGCGGTTACACCGGTTTATTTGCAATTCAGCCTAAACCCATGTAACCGCTATCCGCAAAATATTCGGAGGAGTGATTATTCTATCCGCACTTCGATGTTCCGCAAGTTTTACAGATCAGACAACCTTCCTGATAAACCACCGGAGAGCCACAATTCTCACATTTTTCGCCGGTAGCCTCTGTTCCATTGGGAATATATTTCTTTAAGGCTCTTTCGACGCCATTCTTCCAGGTATTGATATTTTCATTATCGAATTCCATAGAAGCCACCAGTTCTACAGCCTGATGCACCGGCATACCGTGGCGTAAAACCCCGGAAATCAATTTGGCATAATTCCAGTATTCTTTATCGAACTTATAAGACAACCCTTCTACCGTCGTTTTAAAACCACGTTTGTTCTGGAACTGGAAATCATACCGGGAATTTCCTTCAGCATCATAATGCTTGACGATCTTACCCGAAGTAACCGCTTTAGGCAGCATAATTCCTTCCTCATCATCGGCGATACCGGTAAATATCTCATAAGGCCGACCGTTATACAAACCGATAAAAGCAATCCATTTTTCTTTGTTATTCTGGAAACGCACGACATCGGCATCCAGTTCCATCGGACGTTTTGCCGGCATTTCATTAGGACTAGTAGTCTGTTTTTTATCTTTATTAGACACCAACACACCGGCCCGTGAACCGTCGCGATAGACCGTACATCCTTTACAACCGCTCTTCCAGGCTTCGATATAAAGATTACCGACCAATTCTTCGGTTACATCCGAGGGTAAGTTGACCGTAACACTGATAGAATGGTCCACCCATTTCTGCACCTGTCCCTGCATACGTACTTTAGCCACCCAATCGATATCATTGGAAGTTGCTTTATAATACGGCGACTGTGCTACCAATTCATCGATTTCTTCGTCGGTATAGCATTTAGTGGTATCATAACCATTCGCTTTCATCCAATCAGCGAACTTGTGATGGAAAACGATAAATTCCTCATAGCTATCCCCTGACTCATCCACAAAATCGATATGTACGTTCTGATCGTTCGGGTTTACCTTTCTTCTCCGTTTGTATACAGGCAGGAACACAGGTTCGATACCGGAAGTCGTCTGAGTCATCAGGCTTGTCGTTCCGGTTGGTGCGATCGTCAGACAAGCAATATTCCGGCGTCCGTACTTCACCATTTCGGCATACATGTCAGGATCGGCTTCGCGTAAGCGCTTGATGAAGGGATTATTCTCCTCACGGCGGGTATCGTAAATCTTAAAAGACCCTCTGTCTTTTGCCAGATGTACAGATGCCCGATAAGCTTCGACCGCTAAAGTCTTCTGAATATCCACAGCAAAATCGATCGCTTCTTCACTTCCATAACGCAGACCCAAAGCAGCCAGCATATCTCCCTCGGCCGTAATACCCACTCCGGTCCGCCGGCCTTCTTTCGCTTTCTGTTTGATTTTCTCCCATAAGCGAATTTCTACGCCTTTCACTTCTTCACTCTCAGGATCTTCGTGTACCTTATCCAGAATAGCATCGATCTTCTCTAATTCGAGATCGATAATATCATCCATTATCCGCTGAGCGATAGCTACATGTTTCTTGAACAAAGGGAAATCGAAAAAGGCCCCTTTAGTAAACGGATTCTGTACATAGGAATACAGATTTATAGCCAGCAGCCGGCAAGAATCATAAGGACATAAAGGAATTTCACCGCAAGGATTGGTAGAAACCGTACGGTATCCTTTATCTGCATAACAATCGGGTACACTTTCGCGGATGATCGTATCCCAGAAAAGGATACCGGGTTCAGCCGATTTCCAGGCATTGTGTACAATTTTATTCCACAATTGGCGTGCATTGATCTGTTTCCGGTTTTTCGGTTCATCGGAATAAACCGGATATTTTTGTTCATATTCTTCGTCGTTGATCACCGCCCGCATAAATTCGTCATCGATCTTCACGGATACATTCGCTCCTGTTACTTTCCCTTCGGTCATCTTTGCATCGATAAAGCTTTCCGAATCAGGATGATTGATCGACACACTCAGCATCAAAGCCCCACGCCGACCGTCCTGAGCAACTTCCCGGGTAGAGTTAGAATACCGCTCCATAAACGGAACGATACCGGTAGAAGTCAATGCAGAATTTTTTACAGGCGAACCCTTCGGACGGATATGAGACAAATCATGTCCCACTCCACCCCGGCGTTTCATCAGTTGCACCTGTTCCTGATCGATTTTCATAACTCCACCGTATGAATCCGAAGGACCTTCATTTCCGATCACGAAACAATTAGAGAGAGAAGCGATCTGAAACTCATTTCCGATACCGGTCATAGGCCCCCCCTGCGGCACGATATATTTAAAATCCCGTAATACCTCAAAAATTGTATCCTCACTCAGCGGATTCGGATAACGGTTTTCTATTCTGCTAATTTCTTTGGCTAACCGACGATGCATATCATCGGGATTCTTTTCAAAAATATTCCCATAAGAATCTTTCAATGCATACTTATTCACCCAAACCCGAGCAGCCAATTCATCGCCGTTGAAATAATTCAATGAACTCTGAAACGCTTCTTCTTGCGTATAAGTATCCTTCCCCTTTGTTTCGTATTCATTCATAGCATATTGATTTAATAGATTTTTTCTGCATTAGGATATTGCAAATATATAGAAAAATAGATCAAAGATGATAACTTTTTTCCATGATTTTTTCGACAAGTTTTCCAAAACAAACAGACAACCATTTATTTATCAACAAAATAAAAAGTTACCAACAGGTTAAAAGTTTTCCAAAATATAGTTTTGGTGAATAACAAAAATGAAACAAACAAGTATTTTAACAGAAATAGTTTTCAACAAGAGGACACCCGGAACAAGCATCGGAAAACAGAGTTGTCAATTCAATTCTACAAGTTCCCGGGGAATCTGCACCAGCAACCGGCTATGCTCGATCTCGCAGATATAATTTTCGGAAAAGGGTAAAAGAATCTCCTTATTCATAATGGAAACCGTCAGCACAACATTACCGGAATAATCGGCAACATCCGCTACTTCTCCTGTTTCTTCGGAAACCTGATCTTTCACTTCAAAACCGATTAATTCGAAAATATCATAACCCGATTCTTCCGGTTCTTGTCCCTCCAGCATTCTTTTTTCGAAGAGAACTTCACATCCGACAAGCCGCCCTGCCTGAGCTAAGGAATCGACATAGTCGAATTTTACAATATAAGAAGTATGATTACGGACCGTCAATCCTTCATCGGTTATAAAAAAAGGAACCGGCACTCCGTCCAAAAGGAGGAACACCGGTTCATTTGCATATTTTTCGAGCAGATCACTATCGGTAGTAATAACCACTTCCCCTTGCAGGTTATGTGTTTTTGCAACTTCTCCGACTTTAAAGCAATCTTCCCGTGTAATCATTACCAGAAACTTATTCAGCAGCAGGAGCTTCGGCAGCAGCTTCCTCAGGAGCAGCAGCAGCTTCTTCTTCAGCTTTCTTAGCAGCTTCGGCAGCAGCTAATTCAGCTTTTTTCTTAGCAATTATTTCTTCTTTTGCAGCACGAACTTTAGCTTCGGCTTCCAAAGCAGCTTTAGCAGCTGCATCACCGGCCTGAGCCAATTTCTGAATTTTAGCCTGTATTTTAGCTTCTTTTTCTTTCATCCAGGCTTCAAATTTAGCTTCAGCAGCAGCTTCATCAAAAGCACCTTTTTTTACGCCTTCCAACAGATGTTTTTTCAACAATACACCTTTATAGGACAAGATTCTTGAAGCAGTATCGGTAGGCTGTGCTCCAGTCATCAACCAATACAAAGCTCTGTCGAACTTGAGATCGATAGTAGCCGGGTTAGTGTTCGGATTATAAGTTCCGATTTTCTCAATGTAACGACCATCGCGTGGTGCTCTACTATCTGCTATCACTACATGATAGAATGGACGACCTTTACGTCCGTGTCTCGCTAATCTGATTTTTGTAGACATTGTTTCTAATTAAAAAAATTAATACTCTCCCCATACTCGATAGGGATTGCAAAGATATATGAAAAAGCCGGAAGTAAAAAATGAATGTCAAAAATATTTCGCCCGGAGTATATCTAAAACCGAATATCCCCACTCTCAATCTTCTAAATACCTATATATTGGTATTTAAAAAAGTGAAAATAAGCTCTATTTTTGACCGAAATTTAAAAATCGGAACAATGAAACATATTTTGTTATTTATCATGCTGACAACTATTACAGCTTGTCTGTTGACATCCTGCAAATCCAAAACGACTCAATCGGCCACGTCACAATCCCAAATGTCACAATCCCAGATTCTGGAAGTGGACGACATATTGGCCCGGGCCGACAGTCTGACCGGAAAAACTTTCACGACAGAAGCGCTCTGTACGCACATCTGTGCTCACGGAGGCGGCAAAATCTTCCTGATGGGTAGCGATGACACCAAAACCATCCGTGTAGAGGCCGGCACGAAAATCGGCAGTTTCAAACCCGAAACCGTAAACAATCTGGTCCGGATAACAGGAAAATTAGTCGAACAGCGAATCGATGAAGCCTATCTGACCGAATGGGAAGCCCAGGTGAAAGCCCAGACTGCGGAGAAACACGGTACGACAGAGCAAGGATGTGCATCCGAACAAAAAGCAAGGGGAGAAGCGCCTGCCAACAGCATCGAAGAACGGATCACCAATTTCCGGCAAAGGATCGCCGACCGTCAAGCCAAAGAAGGCAAAAATTACCTGTCTTTCTATTACATTGAAGGAGATACATACGAAATTGTCGAATAAATTATGTCACAAAAATCATATTCTGATATCATCCGTAAATGGAGCAGGTTACTTCATCGTGACCTCTCCTTTTTTTTTGCCGGCATACTGATGATTTATGCCATCTCTGGTTTTATGCTCAACCACAAAAAGGATTTCAATTCCGATTATCTCATCCGGCAAAAACAAATTCGGTTTACCGAGCCAATCCCGGCGAATCCCCAGGAAATAAACCGGGAATTTGCCGAAAGACTGTTAAAAACAATCGGAGAAGAGAACCGTTACCTGAAACATTATTCCCCTGAACCGGGATGCATCAAAATCTTCATAAAGGGAGGAAGTTCTCTGGTAATCCACACTGAAAGCGGAGAAGGGATCTACGAGTCAATCAAAAAACGGCCGGTTATCAGCTGGTTTAATCGCCTTCATTATAATCCGTCTCGTTGGTGGACTGTATTTTCAGATATTTTCATTTTGTCTCTACTGATAATTACCTTCACCGGTTTGATTATGATCAAAGGCCCCAAAGGTTTCTGGGGACGCGGAGGGATCGAATTCGCACTCGGTTTGCTCATCCCTATCGGGTTCATATTCTTTTCCTGATTTTCAAATCGCAAAAGTAAGGGCCAGATGCCATGCATTTCTCTGGGGACTGTCGGAAGATGCCAGTCTCCAGGTTGCATCAAGGCCGATTCCGTGCCATTTCATCCCGCCTCCCAAAGCCGTACAGGCAAATATACCTTTCGCAGGTCTGCCACTCCGGTATCCGCCCCGTAAAAATATCTTCTTCCGGAAAGAATACTCTACTCCTGCACTTCCCAAAGTACAAAATCCATAAGCCAATTCCTGATGGGCTATTCCTCCGGTACACATCACCCGATGTGCCCCCTGTTCCCAACCGGCACTCACGGCATACTCGATTTTTAAAGGCAGATAAGCCTCACCGATATTCGACAGCTGCATTCCCGCCTGCCAGAAGTAAGGACGTCCGGCAAGCGAATCGCGATAAAACAAAGACAGATCACAAGCTACATATGTTGTCAACAATGTTTTTTGGTCCAGGCGGAAATAGCGGCACGTCAGCCCGGCCGCCAGCTTTCCTCTCCAAGCATAAGCATATCCGGCATCCACTTCCAAGGCGTAAGGAGTAAAACGGCTCTGAAGATTTCCTTCTTCATCAGTCAATTCGACAATAGGCAGATTCAGATAACGCACTCCGGTAAGTACAGCCTGTCTTCCTCCGAATGTAAACAGCCCTCCGGCATCATGTATCCAATGCCGATCCGCCAAATCCCATCCCGGCATCCAGGAAGAAACCGCATAACCGGCAATAACCTTCGCATCAGCCAGGGCCCCCTGTGCCGAATTCCTGAACACAGCAAAAGCATCCGGTCCCCAGGCAACCCCGTTGCCTCCCAAAGAAGCTGTAACCGTCCCGGCCGCCGAATACGTAAACAAACCGGCATCAGCCACCGACTGTGCGGATACTCCGAATGCCTGACAACATATCACCAATATATAAAAAATACGATTCATTATTTCATTGTTTTATTAGAGTTCGGGTATAGGTTTCCTGCAAATATTTCAATTGTACGACATACGTTCCTTTTTTCAAACCGGAAAGGTCTACTTCCGCCGGAGCAAAAGGTCCGATCGGAGCATTCACCTTTTTGACCAATTGTCCGTCCAGCGTCGAAAAAGTCAGGTAAATAGTTCCTTCTACTTCCCGCCCCATCCGGACATTCAGTTTATCCATAACCGGATTGGGATAAAAGGTTACCTCTTGCCGATAGTCATGGGTCATCACCAAAAAATCAGTTTCCCCGGCAAGCCCTTCAGCATCCGTCGCAGTGATTTTCACTTGGGAAAGACCGAATTTCAAGGGTTTCAGTCTAAATTCTCCCTGCCCGGAAGTTAAAGTCAAATAGGCCGGATCATATTCATAAGCATAACTCAAGCCTCCGGGACCTTCATCAGTAAAATGAGCGGCCAGCGACACCGTACGCACTTCCTGCAAGGAACCGAACCATACATTTTCAAAAGGAGATTGCAAACGGGGACTCTCGTTCGGCTCCAGAACCACCGTAAATTCTTTGGAAGCCATTGCCCCTCCGCTATCCGTCACTTTCAGACACAAACGATATGTCCCGGCCTGAAATCCATAATTACGTATTTTCACCGTAATCCGGTCATTCAGTTGTGTCGCTGCCGCCAGATGGTTTTCATCTTCCAATTCATAATTAAATTCCTGGTTTTCAGGATCTGAAATCCAAAAAACTATTTCTCCGGTTTGGTTATACTTCAAAGTAAGCGCTTGTTCCTCATATTCAGAAGTAATCATCGGGGGTTCATTATGCGGCGACACAAAAGAAACCGTCGTAGTCCCGGAATAATGTCCCCAGGGATCAATAGCAACAATACCTACATAATACCGGGTTTCTCCCCGGATAGCTGTCAGCCGGCACGCCATCGTATCCCCGACCTGCCCGGCCCTGGGAACAGTAACCCGTACCGAAGCAACTCCTTCGGGTAACCGTCCGGGATCCAATTGCCCCAAAGGGTCTTCACTCCAACAAACCAAATACTGAAAAGGTTTGCCATCATCTTCATCGGCCGAGATCTGCCAGGTCACGTCAACCACTCCGGAAGTATTTCCGCAGTATAAGGTATCGACAGCCTGAGGAGCGATTCCCTGATCTTCAGCAAGAGCCAAATAGGCATCAGCGGCCCCTATCCCCAATCTACCCGCATACTCCGGATTATAAATATCGATGTCCCGGGTTCCCTGATACAGGTGAGCCAAAAGTTTTTCCGGAGTAAATCCGGGCCCTCCGAATTGGGATACGATTAAAGCAGCGATACCCGAAACATGAGGACAAGCCATAGATGTCCCCTGCATATAGCCGTACTGGTTATCCGGTAACGTACTGTATACAGGGCATTCACCGTTATACTTCCTCCCATAGCCGTATGTCCCGCCCGGAGCAGCGATATCGACCCAGTCGGCAAAATTGGAATACCAGCTTTTTTTGTAATCAGGAGCATAAGCCGCAACAGAAACGACTTTTTCATAAGCCGCCGGATAAGTCCGGTAATCTTTATTTTCATTACCTGCAGCAAATATGACTACTCCTCCTTTCATCGGCCCTGTCTGCTCCCCTCGTTCATCGACTCCGGCATACTGAATAAAATAATCGATCGCTTCCTGATCTGCCCGGGGTAAATAAGTGATATTTTCATACCCCCAGCTATTCTGAGCGATAACCGCACCGGCATCCGCAGCATATTTGATCATTTCCGGGAAAGAAGCAGAAACCTCCCGGCCATCTATCGTCCCGAACAGCTGACAACTCAACAACCATACTCCCGTATTTCCGCCATGTCCACCGGCAATACCGCAAACACCGACACCATTGTTATTCTCAGCCCCGATAGTACCGGCAACATGGGTCCCATGATCATCCGCTTCGATCTGATTCGTTCCATTGATAAAGTTCCATCCATATATATCATCGATATACCCATTCCCATCATCATCGACCCCCGGCTCTCCGAATAATTCTGCAGGATTTCCTACATTTCCGGTCAAATCCTCATGCCGGTAATCAATACCTCCGTCGATGACCGCCACAATAACTTCCCTCGACCCTTGATTTTTTTGCCAGGCCGCAAATAAATTGATATCCGCCCCTGCCACAGAATTCGGTAACTCTCCGGTATTGGAATAATGCCACTGTCTGGATAGTTCCGGATCATTGAAAGGTGCAGTTCCATCCGAATTCCGCTCTCCGGCAGAGCGGACAGGAACCGTTCCCTCTCCTCCGGTATTACGGATAATGTATACCGGTTCTGCGATCTCAATCTCCGTTGTATCTCCCAATAAGGCGAGAGCCCGGGTCACAGGTGTCTGTTCGTCGAACTCGACCTCATACCAAAGATGCAGACCCGCTTTCCGGGTCCTTTCTTCAAATTTCCCGGCAAAGGGAAATAACCGTTTCATAGATACGATCCGGATATCTCCGGTTCCGGCACGGGTATATACCGCCTGCTCAGCTTTCCCGGCAAACCGGGATTTAAATTTTAAACGAAGGCGTCCTTTTTGTGCCTGCATCCCGATCGGAGTGTCCTGTACAGAAGTTTCAGATACGATGATTTCCTCCCGGGCACAGGCCATCATGAACAGTCCGAATACAGACAGGAATAATGTTCTAAATTGTATCATACAAAATTTCAATTAAGCATGCGAAGTAAAGCTTTCTCTATCGATTTTGTAATCACAATTTTTAGGTATTTTAAACTACCTGACAAATCCGGATTTTCCGATTATTCTGGTAAATACATCCTGTCTTTACTCTAAAATCAAGTAATCATATCCCGTTATCCCAGTAAGAAAAAAAATAACAATAAATGGGGATTTTTTTTCTCTGACAGCTTTACAAACTTTGCGATCTCAAATTAAATTTTAATAAAAACATGAAAACACTATGGGCAATCATTCTGATTTTTGTTTTGACTGATAATCTGACCGGTCAAAACACAAGAAAGAATACATTCCCCATCCGGATTACAGTGTGCGATTCTATCAATCATGAACCCCTTTTTTTGGCGACAATCAGCTTAACACAGGATAATCATAAAATCATTGCAGGAAGTAGCGACGCACAAGGCGAATATTTATTCCCCTCCGTTCAGACAGGAGTCTATAAATTGAAAGTCAGTTTTATCGGTTATAAAACTTATACCGACACCATCCGGATTACAGGTGATTTTTCCCGGCATATTCTGCTGGCTCCCGATCAGGTTGTCATGCAGGAAGTTATCGTTACCGCCCGGGAGTCTCATGGTATGACTTCCTCCTCGATAATCGACCGCAAAGCCATGGAACATCTTCAACCTTCCAGTTTCAGCGATCTCCTGGAATTGTTACCGGGGGGACGTTCAGCGGATCCGGCCCTAAATCAGGTAAACCCGATTCGGTTGCGGGAAGCCGGCGAAGGTTCTTCGAGTTCCGACTACGATGTCGCTTCCCGCGGTGTCGCTTTTTTCATCAACGGTACACCGATCAATACCGGAGCCGATATGCTGTACGTCAGCGGTGAAGCAAGTACAGACGACCGGAAAAGAAGTACCGTAAACCGGGGAGTCGATATGCGCAGCATTTCTACCGATGGAATCGAACAAGTAGAAATCATCCGGGGTATTCCTTCGGTAGAATACGGAAATCTGACCAGCGGAATCGTAAAAATCAAACGTAAAATGGGAGGTAACCATTTCAATGCCAGATTCAAAGCAGATGAAAGCAGCAAATTGGTTTACCTGGGAAAAGGATTCGAATTTCCGAAACGGCAAATCAAAATCAACAGCGATATCGACTGGCTGGATGCCAAGGCAGACCCCCGGGACAATCTGGAAAATTACAAACGCCTGACCTTTTCCCTCCGGTTGGAAAAAACCTGGAAAACCGGTCCGTACAATGTCTTTTACAGTACTCACGCCGATTATAACGGTTCGTTCAATACCGAAAAAATCGACCCGGACATCAATCGTCATAAAGAAGACAGTTACAAATCCAGAATCAACCGGCTGTCCTGGATCAATAATATCGAATGGCAATCGGAAAACCAAACCGCATTTTTCAATTCCTTATCTTTTAATAGTTCAATCAACTTTTCCAAAGACAAGGTCGATGAGGTACGCTATAATTCTCTCAGCCGGGCTATGGCAGCCCCGAACAGCAATGAAGCAGGGGAACATGACGGCGTCTTTCTGCCCTTTCAATTCGTAGGTACTCAAAAAGTAGACAACCGTCCTTTCGGAGCCTATGTCCGGTTAACGGGTAATTTCAGGTTATTTATAGCCAAAACAAGACAGGAACTGAAAATAGGTACAGACTGGCAGATGGATAAAAATTTCGGAGAAGGACAACTTTACGATCCCCTGCGGCCGGTCAACTACACCTCCATCTCTACACGTCCCCGCCCCTATAACGACATACCGGCAGGACACGACCTATCCTTTTTTGCCGAGGATTATTTTACATTACCGGTCAGTACCCATACCTTGGAAATACAGGCTGGAGTCCGGGCTTCTTCCCTTCTGAATCTACCGAAAGCATATAAACTCCACAACAAATTTTATTTCGATCCACGTGTCAACATGAAATGGCTGTTTCCCGCTTTCTTCATCGGAGACCAGAAACTAAGCTACGAAATAGGAGGAGGAATCGGATGGCATTCCATGATGCCTTCTTTGACTCAATTGTATCCCAATCTGTTATATGAAGACATCATACAACTGAACTATTATCACAACAATCCGGCCTACAGACGTCTGCAGATGATCACTTACATCATCGACCGGACGAACCCCGATTTGTCGGCTGCCCGGAATTTCAAATGGGAAATCCGGGGGAATATAACATACGCTGAAAACAATCTCAGTGTCACCTATTTTAAAGAAAATATGACCTCCGGTTTCCGGACGGGAACCCGGCTGCTACCGCTGGCTTACAAAACATACGATAACAATTCCATCGATGCAACGACTTTAGACGGTCCCCCCGATCTAAGCCAGATGACTTATACACAAGATACCCTGATGTGTATATACGGCATCACGACCAATGGGACAAAACTCCGGAAAACAGGCGTCGAGTTTCAGTTTTCAAGTAAACGGATTCCGGCTTTGGCCACCCGGATCACCATTTCAGGAGCCTACTTCCGGACCGTCTATTCCAATAGTCAGGGTTACTATGAAAGCAGTACCAAGATCATCAACAACCGGCGGTTACCTTATGTCGGCTGGTACACCGATCCCGACGGATACATCAGAAAAAGCTTCAATACAAATTTTATGTTCGACACCCATATTCCCAACCTGAAACTAGGCTTTTCCCTGTCGGCACAATGCCTGTGGTTCAGCAATCAGCAAACGGAATGGAAAAGCGGGATTCCCGAATATTATATAGACAGTCAGGGCAATAGTTATCCTTATACCGAAGAATCCAGCCAGGATATGTATTTGCAATGGCTGAAAAAATCATACAATGAAGCCCTATTCGACCGGAGAATCAGCGAGGCTTTCAATGTCAATTTCAATCTGAAAGTCACAAAACAACTATATAGAGACCGGATCAATCTGGCGCTTTTTGTCAACCGCCTGATCAGCTGTCATCCCGATTATACCTCCAATGGAGCAAAGGTCAGACAGATCGGTCAATCTCCTGATTTTGGCATGCAACTAAATTTTAAGCCTTAAGATTACGAAATCTAAGTACAATCTATTTCAGGCCATTTTATTGGCATTTATCATTCCTTTCACATTCACAGCCTGCGATGATGATGATAAAGCAGTCCCCGAAAGTCAGGTAAGCTGGACGCTGTCACTACCGGAAGATATCGAAAACCCGACCCTATCGGATCTGAAGGTAACCGTCACCAACATCAACACCAACACCCAATACGATGGCAGTGTCAGTATGAACGAACAAACCGTCACCGTCACGGCAACCGTCCCGGAAGGTTTATACCGAGTTATTGCAGAGGGAAAAGTCAGCTACTCGATCAGTGGTATCCAGACTCCGACAGTTGCCAATATCCGTGCTTATCAGGAATCGGTAACCATCAGCGGAACGACAGTGACCCTGCCCGCACAGGTCATGTCTTTCTATACCCCCTCTACCAACGGTTTCGTCATTGAAGAGATCTATTTCGCCGGTAGTACGACTCCGTCCGGAGACCAATACAGCGCAGACCAATACATCAAAATTTACAACAACTCTTCAGAAGTACTGTATGCCGACGGTCTGGCAATTCTGGAATCGGAATTTATGACCGTAGACAAGCAAGATTATACCCCGGATATTATGGAACAAGGGTTCTCTGTAGACTTCATTTTCGTCATTCCGGGTTCCGGTCAGGATCATCCTGTACAGCCGGGCGAATCCCTGCTATTGGCCCTGGATGCCAGCAATCATACAGAAGCCAATCCCAACTCATTCGATCTGAGTGTTGCAGACTTCGAATTTTATGACGAATCTTCGAACCCCAACTTTCTGGATACAGATAATCCGAAAGTACCCAACCTGGACAAATGGTATTCTTACACAGCTACTTACACCGGCTTACACAACCGGGGATTCCATAGCTATGCCTTAGCCAAAATGGAAACAGACAAAGAAACTTTCCTGGCAAAATATGCCTATACAGCCAATTACACATTCGTTTTTAACGAATATTCATTTCCCATGAAAAAAGAAACCTATTACGTCCCCAATTCCTGGATCATGCCGTCAATCTAAGTGTAGAATCCAAATTCCAGTGGATTGTCACCTCTTCTTCCCTGGATGCCGGCTGGACACACTGTGGTAGCATAGATCACGATCCCAATCGGTACAACAAATCCGTACGGCGGAAAGTCGAATCGACAGTTAACGGACGCAAAATATTACAAGACACCAACAATTCGACAGTAGACTTCGAAGCCGATGCGACCCCGTCTCTGAAAGAATAAACAAATATCCATGAAAAGGAACGGTTATCTATTCATCATATTGTTTTTGTATACGACACCGATCTTAGGAATAGGAAAAGACAACCCGGACAGCCTCCAAGCCGTCCGGGAATGTCTTTCCCCTCTGTTCGCCTTCGGAGAAAAGTCATATGCCAATCCGGCCTTACAACCCTATGCCCGGCAATTCAGTCTCTCTTCTCTCCGGTTAAGCGGAGAATACAAAAATGAAAAGGAAGCCGTTATCGTACAACAAGGGAGCGGATACCGGCAAGGAGTATTCCGGGCCGAAAGTTACCTCCACCTGAATCCCCGAACCACTGTCTGGGGGCATGCCGGATACCGGTCCGGAAAAATCAAATCGGTTTGCTGGAACGAAACTTCCGATTTCGAACTGCTGTACCCATACATTATGGCCGACACAGCCGGAGGCGACCTGAATACCGAATCCTATACATTCTGCGGAGGCTACTCGCGGATCTATAAACACTTTTCCTGGGGACTCAGCGGAGACTACCGGGCAATGATCGAATACCGGAAAACCGATCCCCGGCCGCGCAATATTGTTTCCGATCTGAAATTGTCGGGAGGTGCTGCCTGGCAGGTCCATACCCGATACCTCATCGGAGCCGCGGTTTACGGAAGGATTTACCGTCAACGGAACAGTATCAAATTCTTTTCGGACCTGGGCGTATCCAAAGTGTATCAAATGCTGGGATTAGGTATGTATAGTACCCGGTTTTCAGACGGAAATACAGGAATACAATACGACGGAGGAAGCATCGGAGGAGGTATCGACCTCGTTCCGCACGACCGGCAAGGCTTTTACGGCAGTGTCCATTTTCACAAGCTGAACATCAAACGAACCATGTTGGCTCACAATTACCTGCCATTGACCCGATTGAACGAAAACAGCATCCAGGGCGCCTGGGGATGGAAACGGTCTGCCCCGGGACATCAGCAGGGTATCCAACTGGAAGGACTGTACCATAAACGAAAAGGTACTGAATTTATCTACGGAGAAGGTAGTAGTAGCAATTATCCGAAAATCAACGATTTGGAACAATACAGCAATAAAATATATGCCTTGTTGTTAAACGGAATATGGGGCTGGGGAAATGAACAGCAGGATATACTATGGGTAGAGCCCCGGATCGGTTTCCGCTCTGTCAGCACAGGGTATCTGTCCCCCTCCCTTTCCCTGAAAGATTCCAAATATCAGGGAGGTCTGTCCGTTTCATCCTTGCTGATGCTCAGAAAATCATTGTTCCGGATTTCCATAGCGGGAGACTATTTCGGAACGACAACCAGCCATTTGGATATCGACCGCTTAAGTTCCGAAGAACTGATCAAAAATGCCGTCCGGCAACAATATGAAAACCTGAAAAGCGATTTCAGCCGCTACGAACTGTCCATCGTATGGAACCGTCCGTTAAACCATACGTTCACTTTATCCACAGACATCGGCTGGCAACATTGCAGGTTCCGGAATCATAATTATTCTGACCGGATCACGGTCGGCTGCAGTCTTAAATTCTAATTCAATTCAATATGCAGGATAATATCATCGAATGCCAAAACCTGACTCACTACTATGGGAAACGGCTGATATACGAAAATTTAAGTTTTCAGGTTCCCCGGGGTCGTATCCTGGGTTTACTGGGTAAGAACGGAACCGGTAAAACCACAACGATCAATATTCTCAGCGGATATTTACAGCCCCATTCCGGAGAATGCCGGATATTCGGGGAAAATATCCGGAACATGAATCCGCAGACCCGGCAGCGGATGGCTTTGCTGATCGAAGGGCACGTACAATACACATTTATGACGATCAAAGAAATCGAACGGTTTTATTCCGCCTTCTTTCCGGCCTGGAATAAAGATGCCTACTACGAACTGATGCACAAACTGAAAGTCGCTCCCGGACAAAAAATCTCACGGATGTCCTGTGGCCAGCGTTCACAGGTAGCTTTAGGACTAATCCTTGCTCAAAATGCAGAATTACTCGTTCTGGACGACTTCTCGCTCGGTTTGGATCCCGGTTATCGCCGGCTGTTTATCGAATACCTGAAAGAATACGCTAAAGCCGAATCGAAAACCATTTTCCTGACTTCCCATATCATCCAGGATATGGAACGTCTGATCGACGATTGTATCATCATGGATTACGGAAAAATTCTGATTCAAAAACCGGTAAACGACTTACTGAACACCTTCACCCGTTACCGCTTTACAACCGGGAGCGGAGAAGTACAATTACCGGCGGATTCCCAACTCTACAATACCTCCGTAATCCGCGGACATGCCGAGACCTATTCTTTTCAGGATATGGAATATGTCAAACAGTGGCTGGAACAAAACGGAATCCCACACACTTCTTTATCCGCTGAAAAAATGAATCTGGAAGACGTTTTTATCGGGTTAACCGGAAAATATTGAATTTATGAAAAAAGCAATTTTTTACAAAGAATGGATCAAAACACGCCGTTACTTTCCTATCGCTTTAACCGTATCGGTCATATTCATCATTTACGCGCTGCTTCGAGTACAACGAGTGATCAATTTCAGGGGAGTAGCCCATTTATGGGAAATCCTGTTGAGCAGGGATGTCGTTTTTATCGAAACTTTGACCTATATCCCCCTATTGGCAGGACTCTTGCTTGCCATTGTCCAATTTGTACCCGAAATGCAGCAAAAACGGTTAAAGCTGACTCTGCATCTTCCATATCCTCAAAACCGGATGCTAATGCTGATGCTGATTGCCGGTCTGAGTGAACTGATCGTCATTTATCTTATCGACTACCTCATCCTGTATGTTTATCTTCAAAATATACTGGCTCCGGAACTAACCGACCGCATCCTGCTGACCTCGCTTCCCTGGTATATTGGCGGTATTACTGCCTATTCCCTGACAAGCTGGATTTGCCTCGAACCGACCTGGAAACGGAAGATTCTCAACTTTTTTATCAGTTGCGGTATTATACGGATTTTTTTCCTCTCGAATGTTCCTCAGGCATATGACGGATTTATATGGATCCTGCTTCTTTTTACCGGTTTCACATTCATATTGCCCTGGCTATCTGTCACACGCTTTAAAGCCGGAAAACAAGACTGATCATCATTAAAAAATAAAATCAATGGCACGCTATAGCAAAATATTTTTCGTTTTTATCATCCTTGTCTTATCCCTTTGGCTCATTCCCTGGTTTTACCATTTCATGACCGCCCAGCCAATACGCAATCCTTTCACTCTATACAGCTGCATCATCGATGATTTTGCCTGTCTCGACTACAGTGAAAACAAAGGGGTACAATACAAAGACCGGAACGGACATCTTTATTCCGATCGTCAGTTCGACAGCATATTGCCTTTCTTTTATTACCATCAGCTCGCTTCCGACGGCCGCCTGCCGGACAGCCTGAACGGAATAAAACTAACTCCGCAAAAAATAGGATTGACCAATTTCATTTTCAGACAATCCGCTTCGGACATAAATAAAACGGTTCCCCGCTTATATCCGCTATTGGAAGCGATGTCCGGACGGGTAGACCTGCAAATGCCGGGAGACGTATTCCGGCTAAACGACCGGATCGAATTTATAGATATGGCAACCAACACCATACTGGAAAAGAAAAGTGAAATCTTTACCCAGGCAATGAAAAAGAAAGACTTTCGTTTTCCGGTCCGGTGTATCGGAGGCAATCCCACTGTGAAAAAGGAGTACGATGAAGGATATTTTCTAACCGATTCGGATCACCGGCTTTTTCATCTGAAACAATTGCGCGGACGTCCTTATTTTCGTCCGATCCCCTTACCCAAGGGAATCGAAATCACACATATTTTCGTAAAAGAATATCCGAACCGTAAATTTTATGCCCTACTGACAGATCAGGAAAATAATCTTTGGGCATTATCCAATCCGGATTATCAGCTATATCCCCTACCGATAGGAAAATACGATCCCCGGCAGGACGATATACAAATTATCGGAGATCTTTTCAACTGGACCGTCAGCATCGACAAAAAAGACGGAGAACATATTTTCGCTCTCGACGCAACGGATTATTCTTTGGTCGATACCCTGACTTATCCGCAACAAAGCAGCATGGCCTCAAAAATCGGACATTACTTTTTCCCGGCAGAGCTGTCTTTTGCCTCGTATGACGACCAATATGTCTATCCCCGGTTAGGAAACTATTCGGTCAAAGCCCTTTGGGTACCTATTCTGCTTATCCTGCTATTCTTAGGCAAGTACTATAAGAAAAAAACAGTTCATTGAAACCGTGACCGCTTTCTCCCGTCCCCTGCTTCTCAACGGGAGAAAGCCGGTTTTATCACTAAAATAGAAAAATAGGTAAACGAATGCCCTAATATTTCTTCCCGCACAGAAGAATAATATTCCTGTCCTGTTCCCACTTGTTCGAAATAATAATAGTGTAATTCAGGATGCCGGGCTATAAAAGGACGCAATACCGCCTCGCCCAAAGGAACTTTCATGATAACGAGTGTACGCTTGCCAACTATAGTTTCCAGCAGTTCTTCGACAATCACATCCCCGGGAATCACCAACAATCGTTCCTGCTGTTTTACCAAATGCAATCCGACAGATGCCCCGGCAGCAATAAAAGCAGGTACACCGGCGATCATCGCAACCGGAAAACCGGCCTGCGCAAGCTGCCCGTACATATAATGAGCAGAAGAATAAAAACAAGCGTCCCCTTCAGCTGTAATCCCTACTGATTTTCCTGATCTGACCAATTCCAATACCTCTCCGCAAACCCGGTCATAAGCACACAAAGCTTCCTGCCGATCCCGGGACATCGGCACCTGAAATAGACGAATTTTAGTTTCATCGACCTCCAATTGCCGAAGAATATCCAAAGCCCGGGATTTCATCCGCCCTTCGCCGGATTTCGTCCCCGGACAAAAAATAACATCCACGGCATTCAAAGCCTTCAACGCTTTTAAAGTAATCAATTCCGGATCTCCCGGTCCCAGCGATATTCCAAAAATCTTACCTGTATTTTCCATACTATCATATCTCTGCTTTATCCTCCGGCAAAAGTCATAAAAAAAAACAAAACAGTCAAAATAAAACTCAAATCTCTCATCATTTTTACCCACTCCGGACACGTTTTTTCAGAAACAAATATTCTGAAAAATACGGATTATCGGATTTCTCTTCTACTAGTCAAAAATCTTCTATTTGCTGGCTGGAGGAAATAAGTACCCCCTTACTGCGACTTCTGACGATCTCTTTGACTTCAGGAGTCATTTCTTTGGCATGCCGCATAATAAAGGAATGAGCCACATCACCCGCAATCTGGGGACAAAGATGTAAAGCCGAAAGTTTATCGAACCATACATTGAAATACTGAGCCGGTTCCCCGGAAAAGTCTTTCAATTCCTGAGCGATTTTCTCATTCCAATAGGAAATTTCGTACGTTTTGTAACGATAGACCTTATTATAAATCATAGAGTCATTCTTGGGTAATATCTCATCGAAGATATTAAAGTCTTCGGGAATTTCACTCTGATCCTGGGGATTCAGCAAAGCATGATACACCGGATAATAGAAATAGGATACAGCCAAAGGTACTTTCACCTGCAGTTTGAACAAATCTGCAAAATCCCGGTCATAACCGGATGAATCAGCTTTCAAAAAATCTTCAATCAATCCATCATTATAGCCGACAATCGTATCCAGCAACTCTTTAAATTCAGCCGGAGTATAGATAAATAACTCTTCCGTAGAGGGGAACCATTGATTCTCGTAATAATGTATCATCATGCGAGTCTCTTTATTGATGCCTTCAGGAAATACAACCGACCCATATTCGCCATTTTTTATTTTGGCTGCATCCATTTCAACCCTGAGTTTCATGCCGGGTGCCAGATACAAAGGAAAAGCGGCTTTCCCATTCATCAGGCGCACATAAGTCCCTTCATCCAACTCCAAACATGCAGAAAATCTGCCGGCCGAATCAAGCTCCGCTTTAACTAAAGAATCCCGGCCGGAAATCTCAAAATATATTTTATTTCCCTTGTAATTTGTCAGCTTACCGTTTACCGTAACCTTTTGCTTTACATCCGGATTGCATGCCCCAAGACATGCAATCCATAAAATAATGACTATATATCTCATTCTTCCTCAACCAAACTGAAAATATACTGAATTTTTGCATCCCACATCAGGGCTTGGGGGTCGTCCTTGAAAAAATCATATATTTCCATAAAAAAGTCAACCGGTGCATAATCGAATACGGTTACTTCCAATGTTTTTTCATCTTCCAATATCCTGAAACCGACCTGAGCTT
>ENA-UESE01001098-UESE01001098.1-human-gut-metagenome-genome-assembly--contig:-NODE-1098-length-23425-cov-7.971304_pt1 | contig 23425 bp, 26 predicted proteins | sample MGYA00242995_ERZ507996 | MGnify/ENA primary metagenome ERZ507996 (study PRJEB26167, sample SAMN06115489) | human gut metagenome | host: Homo sapiens | place: China:Sichuan | collected 2015-04-15... | reverse complement strand
AAAACCGCGGATTGTACCTTCATACAATCCGCGGCGGCTGCTTATACTATATCATATTTATCTGTCATCCCACTGCTTTCCCACTATCAGGCGGTTGCCGTCTTTATCCACACCAAGAATATATTCCGTGTCTGCTTTAATATACACTATATTCTCCCACTCCGTTGCCTTGAACAGCTCATCGTTCTGTGAAGCCCGGACAAGCACCTTTCCGTCCTCCGTAAGTGCTGCCGATACAAATGCGTCAACCGTAATCTGGCAGACATTCTCCCATTTCAATACATCGCCGGCATAGAACGTGCTCTTATCAATTGCCTCTACCGTTCCATCCTCATATAGTAAAAATGGGTTAAACGCGCAATCAATATCCACTATCTTCTTACCTTTTTTATTGTATTTCTCATACTCAAAGAGCTCTTTATCGCTTCCCCAGACTGTGCCATCTTTTTTTAGCCCGATTTCAGAGTTACCTGTATAGTCAAACACAATTTTGGTCAATTGCTGTTCATTCCAAGGCTGGCAACGATTGTTATAAGCTCCATCTGTCCATTCACCATCCACCTTCACAGCCAGATAATTAAAGCCATTATACGCAATATCTTCGACATTATCGGCAGATAGTACCAGGTTCCATACCTGTTGCATAATATTTCCCTCTGGTCCTATACGGTTCAAGTCTTTTTGCGAAATCCATTCATCCGACCCCGGAACATACATTGCAAGCGTCCCATCCTCGTTGAGCACAACAATCCCGGCTTCTCCTCCGGCAATCCTGACTATATCACCTGTGTCCGTTATCTTGCGCTCACCATCGACATTCTTTACCACAACATTGTTACTCTCATCAATAAACGCAAGATACGTCTGCTCGCAAATATATTTACCATCATAACCTGCGCCGGCAGGAGTATTGTCCGCCTGCCGCTTGCATGAACAAGTGAGGCATAAAATTATTGTTAAACAAAATAATAGAATTGATTTTTTCATACGGTGTCCTTTCTGTTGGGACAGGGGTCTGACACCCTGTCCCATTAAATTGACAACTTTGGGTAGGTGACAATACCCATATATACATTGTAAAATATAGGCACATACATTCAAGGAGGATTTACAATGAAAAAACTGATAGCAAAACTGTTTATTCTAATAATGGTTTTCGCAGGAATATTTTCTTTATTAAACAACAAAAAACATTGCAGTAGTAATTATACTCCTACCTTATATTTATGCGAAGATGAAACTTACTACCCGAACACAAATTAGGTCATTCTTGCTCTGTACCTATTCTCAAAATAACGGTCATTACTCATCTGACTCCAAAGTATACATTGATACAATTGTTCATTGTATACTTTTTTATTTTCGTCTACTTTATTTTGATTCCATGCCATGCTTGATAAATTACAGTTTATTCCAGCTATTCTCCCATACTGTAGCTGTGCCCTGATAATCTTATTTGAGATTATATTCGACTCCTCATATTTCCCAAGGCTGCCTAAAATACTTGCTGCAAATGTCATATAAAACTCATAATCTTTAATATTTTCCTGTATATCTATATCAGTACATTCCTTCAGATTCCTGTATATCGGCTCAATATACTTAAAGGCACTGCTCTCATCTCCATTATATTTGTATTTTGCTGAGATTTGATATAATATTTCCTTTTCAATATAGGATAAATATATGTTTTCCGATGAGAGAATATCTTCTATTCTGATTGTAATTCCAAGGCAGTCACTCATTTTTTCTATATAGGTAATATAATCTAATTCCTTTAGCTCATAAGCCACAATATTTTTTCCCCACTCAACAAACTGCCTGTTCACTATATTTGAGGAAAGCTGCTTTTCAAGCTCATTCATTATCTCCCTGCATTCTGCAAATTTAAATTCCCTGCTCAACCGTTTCCACTGCGTATATAGCTCTATCGTCTCCCTTTTATCGGTGATAATTCCCATCCTATGATAACCGGCAGGAAGACCTAATTTTCCAAGAAGCTCCTCCGCTATATCTCTATGCGTCCCAGCTCTGTTATGCTCAAGATTCCTCAGTGTCTTTTCTGAGCATACACATTCATACAGCTCCTTCATGGTCATTCTAAGCATCTTACGTCTTATGTTTACAACTGTTCCAATGTTATATACGGAATTTTCCTTATAAAAATAACAGCTATTTGTGGTATACTCCCATAAACCTTGTTTATTGCACAGAGAACGTATGGCGGCAAGCCATTCATCCGTATGAATGAGCATATTTTCTCTATCGCCGTCTCCATACCCCGCCACCAGCAAAGTCTTTCTGATTTCTAATATTTCTGTATAATAGTATCGTACCGCTTTTTCCTGTAATATAGAAAGAGCCTTTTCACAATATTTATATATTTTGTTGCCGATTTCCTTATTCGCGCCATCCATTATCTCACTATCTATGCCATTTTTTACCATAAGCCTGTACATATACACCACAGCTTTAGGGTACAACATAGCCTTTGCGGCAAGACTGAATCGCGAAATATCCAAATACCCTAATATTTCCTCCAATAAGCCTATATTTTTTTCTGAATTATAAAAACGATATTCCAATACAATGTTAAGCTCATCTATTGACAGATACAGATTTTTAAGACTAATCTCCGCCTGAACCGGAACAGTCAATTCCAAAGCCTCTTTATACAGCAAACATATTGCTTTGTCTGTCAATGCTTCTGTTCTGTCTACAGTTTCATTTTCTTCTATCCGGCATTGGATTTTCATAAGCTTTGCAAACTGCATTCTCACTACACTACTGCAATATAACTGTTCATACTCATCAATAAATCCACGGGCACCGCCTATATTATTGCTCTCAATAGCGTATATTATCTGCCATCTTCTCTGCCATTCCTCATAATCATCATAAAAAACATATTTCCCTTGTTCTTCGTACACCATACCCAGACGGTCGGTCAAACGCTTAATCGTTGCCTCATCACACTCTCTTTTGCCGTTTTCAATACGACATAGATTTCCATCTGTCATAATGCCTGCACTCAGTTCTGCAAGTGTTATTTTCTGCTTTTGGCGTTCGTCTTTAATTAGATTTCCGACTATTTTATTGCAACATGCTTTGTCGTATTTCATGCTATTTACCAAACTGCTGCACCCTTCTATTATCTTTTTATTACTAAATAATAAAGTAAATTACTCCGTCATTTTAATTCATCTCATAAACCTTGTCGCAGTTTACAAGGAGTTCACTGTCATGTGTTATCATAATAATAATCTTATCCTTATATAGCTGCTTTACAAGCTTCATCGCCTCAATCTGGTTTACATCATCCAATGCACTTGAAAACTCATCCAGAATAATCACATCCGCCTGTTTTAAGATTTCTCTCAAAAGCACTATTCTCTGTTTTTCGCCTCCCGACAAGCCATTAGAAGTCATCCGCTCAAGTATATCCTCACCTATATTGATATGCTCTGCGATATCACCTATATCCACCATGCCATCTTTCATTGCATACCGCACATTCTCCATAATTGAGCGGTCAAAAAGACTCGTTCCCTGGTCGACATACGCAATTCTCGAACGGTACCAGGACTTGTCAATGGCTCTGAGCTGCGTTCCATTGATATATATCATTCCATTATAATTCTCATACAGGGACGTAAGTACGGAAATAAGTGTTGATTTACCTGCCCCACTGTGCCCAACAATTCCAATACATTCTCCTCGACTGATTGAAATATCGGAATACCTTATTTCCTTTCCCCCAGCATACGAATATGACAAATTATTCAAATCCAGTTTTTCAATTCTATCAAAGATAATATCTCCTTCAACATTCTCCTTCTCAAGCTGTGTAACTTCATTCACACGCTCTGCGGCTGCCCTCACATACTTAAGCAATGGGGCAACATTGAGTATTGGAACAGCAGCACTTCTCAACTTTTCATAGTACAACAGCATCATCGTGATTGTACCTATCGAATAGCGCCCCCTTGTGACTGCGACCACGCCAACACTTATAATCAGCAGTACACCTATGTCATTTATAAATGTACTCTTAACCTTGCGGTAGCCATTAAGAAGCTGCTTTCTCTTATCCGCCTCTGCAAACTCAGCCACCTTAGCGCCTATCCGCTCCGTCTCACATTGCTCTGCCGTGTGCATTTTCACAACCTTTCTATTGGCATACACATCCGACAGTGCCGCCCGGAGCCCGGCTAAGCTCTTGTTTCTCTTCTTATAAGCGTCCTTTAACGGAAATACATACTCCAAGATACCATTAAGGGCTATCATAGCCACGATAAATACCGCCATAGGAATATTTAACACGCACAGTCTTATAAAGACAACCACAAATAATATGGCGGACATCAACGTCTCAATGACATCATTCGCATATACTCCGTCCAAAACCATGCCATCATCAAGCTGCCTTGACACAACATCGACTGTATCCAGCTCCCTGAACACGTCCTCTTTAATCCCAAATATAATCTCCGTGATTCTTCTCTGCCTTAATCTTGTTACCTCTGCCTTATAATTGTTCACCGTTATATTCTGTGCAACCTGCAGTACGCGCTTCACAACAAAAAGCACTACCCATATAAGGATAAGCCTTCCAACCACATCAAGATTTCCCACACTGTCTATCAACCTTTGCGATATTACCGGCTCAAAATAATCTGCAAAATACAAAAACAGATATAAAAAAAAGAAGCTAATGCAATACTTAACCGGATATAATATTTTTCGTGTATTCATATAATTCCTCCCTAAGCCATGCTTGAAGCCGCACCTGAAATTAGCCATTGTACCATGTACAAGGTGGTAAAGCAGTCCGTTTTACACCGAACATATGTTTAGCTGTTGAGTACAATATATCAAATACACCTACTTTTGTCAACTACCATAAGCTGGCAAATTAATTTATAAAAATAATGAACCACTTTAAAGCATAATTCAACAAGTCCACAACCAATATGTCTAAGCGGCATACCCTGTCTCCGCATTTGTTTTCCAAATATTTAATATATTTTATATCCCTTTTCCTTCAACCACTCTATAACCTCCTCATCTATATTACTCACATCCCCCGCCTCAATTTTCTCAATAGAATCCACATCTGCAATACGCGGGGACAAATCAGCTATCGTCACAAAATTAATTCTAACCCTATCTCCAGTTGAAAAATCATCACTCACAAAAGCACAGTTTTCCAAATTCAGTTTGACAAGCTCCTTCTCCGAAAGCATTTTAGTGGCTTTTTCTGCTACAAAAAACACATCGCTGTCTGTCAAAATAATATAACCCTGATATCCATTATTTGTTTCTTCGCTATTGTCCTGTATATCTGCATTCTTATTTACAAGCTTATGCGTCATAAATATTCCAACCAACAGAACAATTACTATACCTGTTACAATACCTACATACTTTACATACCTTTTAGAATTCATAGCGTTAACCTCCTCATATAAAATGGTGGTGTCATAAAGCTGCCACAAATATTAATCTGCGCCAACTATCTCTATTTAATTATACTACTATATTATTCAATTGTCATATACCCATAGCAGGCAAAAATGCGAGAAGGCAAAAAGGGACAGTAGTCAAGCTCCTGTCCCTTTTGCCCCCTGTCCCTTTTAAACATCATACTTTTTGAGCAGCATATCCATCGCTTCCCTCAAAAGTATCGCCTCTCCTATTCCCTCTCTTTTAGAAAGAAGGTTAAGCCTCTTTAGCTGGTCCTGCGTGTAATGCGATGTCTTCGGAACCATTTTCTCTTCCTTTGCAAGAGCGACTTTATTTCTGCCGTTATATTTTGCCCTGAACATGGCACTGTCCGCCATTCTGACCAGCTCCTGATAACGCGATGCATTCTCAAATGCCGTCGCGATGCCTATTGAAATGGTCATTGCCATTCCGTCCGGAAGCTTCACATCATAATTCTTCCGCATGTCCTCCATCAGCAGAAAAATGTCCTCTTTCTCCATCTGACCTTTAAAAATAAAGCCAAATTCATCTCCACCCACTCGATAAAGTGTTCCGTTTTCACCAAGATAATTCTTGAGATGTTTTCCCGTCTCGATTATAACCCTGTCCCCCTCATCACGGTTAAAATCACTATTAACTCTAGCAAAATTGTCCAAATCAACCAGTACAATGATGACGTTGTCACCTTCCTCAGCATTCTCCGCCGTCAAAAGTGCCTGTAAATCTTCCTCAAATTCCTTACCGCCCTTCAAATTCAGGGCTTCGTCAACCCTTTTGTGATGTTCAGCCTTAGTGTTTGCCATAGTGCAGCCTCCCTTTAAAAATATTTTTAATATTCTCTCAATAATATGTCTGTAATATTATTTTTGAAATAATATCTTATAGCATGATGATATATCTTGTAATATTATTTGTCAAGTAATATCGCATAGATATTACCGCGATTTAATATACAAAAAGACCACAGGCTACACCTAAATGCAGTCTGCGGTCTTTACAACCCTAAAATGGGACAGGGGTCTGACCCCTGTCCCATTTCCCCTGTCCCATTTCGTGAGCACAATCGTGAGAACTTCCACTGCCACGAAAACAAGAATTGATATCAGTACTTTATATTTAAAATTTTTCAATGTGGTTTCCTTTCTGATATTCGGGTATGATATACTTTCACCTACAGTTATACCGTATAAGTTTATCACAAACGTTTTAAAAATAGTATATATATTTTATTAAATAAGCTGCACCGAGCAAAACAGGACAGGTACAATAGTATTTAATGACATATAATATTTTTAATAATCAAGACTATTAACCGGCGAGGCAAGGTATACCTTCGTCCTGTTCTGCTCCTCGTCATACCCAATTGCAATATTCATGTTGATTTTGCTGCCGCCAATCGTGATATAGGAGCCTGCACCCTTTGAATATGCATAGATAGTAAATATATCGCTATCCCGGTTTTCTGCAACAACCTTCGCGTCAAGCCTATCTAACAGACCGTCCGCAAGCTCATTTTTCTCTGTGCTGTTGAGCGCCCCCTCAAGCGAACCGACAAGATTCATATTCACATTCCCCTGTATTCCCATCGCGTCGAACACACCCTCAACAAGCTCCCTGTAAGAGCTGGCACAATCCATATCATTGTTCACTGTAATGTTCACATACACATACTGATTTGCCGCAAGCCCAGATTCTGTTGTGCTGTCATAAGCCTGTTCGTCCTCCGTGGCAGTATTATCTGTGCCCTGCTGTTCCTGCGTAATCGCCTTTATCGTCACACTCCCATTGACGCTATTCTTTGAGAGAACCGTTGTATTTACTTCCTCCTCATATACCGTTGCCAGCCCATACGATGATGTTATTCCAAGTGCCGATGCAATATTTTTTACAAGCTTCTCCTTTTCCTCCTGCGTGAGATAACATACCCCGAACTTTCCGTAGCCCTCTATATACGTGTCAAGCTCACACCACTGCCTCTCATCCGCACTGTCTGTAAACGCAGTGCTTATCGACACACTATGAACTCTCTCCATCCCCGCCAGATATACTCCACTACCGACAACCCACAATATAATTGCAGCATATAATGCTCTTTTCATACGACATCACTCCTTATAGCTTTCACAATATTATATGATACTGAATTGCTCCACACCTCGTGCTCTCACAATCCTCAAAACATTATGAGTCTTGTATCATACAGAGTATGATGTCAAAATAAGAAGTTTATTCATTCCTGTGACAATACATAAAAAAACGGAGAACCATGCTGTCAATACCACATAGTTCTCCGTTAAATCTAATCATACAATATTGCCGCAAAATACATTCTGCCACAGATGGTACTTGCACTCAAAGCAGCCTTTTCCACTCACTTATGGCTGCAATGCTGCAAGCTTCTGTGCCAGTGCATCAAGCTCAGATATATTTTCCTCACTTACGGAGGATGTTATCTTTACAATGTCCTCAATAACATTAAGCTCCTTGCTCTTTTCAAGCATCCCTGCCATAACCTTCGCTGCCATAGGTGCCCATGAACCATTCTCAATGTAAGCCACTGTACGTTTCTGATAGTTACGCTCTGTCAGATGCTCAATAAAGAATCTCATACATGGGAATACATCACCATTGTAAGTCGGAGATGCCAGCACCAGCTTGGAATACTCAAATGCAGCTGACACCGCCTCCGCCATATCATCGCGTGCAAGATCATATATCTCAACCTCTGTCCCTTTTTCCTTAAGCCTGTCTGCCAAAAGCTGTACAGCCTCCTTCGTATTGCCGTAAATGGAAGCGTATGCAATGACAACTCCATCTTTCTGAGGTCTGTAGGATGACCACGTATCATATAAGCTGATATAATGTGCCAGATTATCCCTGAGTACCGGTCCGTGAAGCGGACAAATCATCTTGATATCCAGTGTTGCTGCTGCATTAAGTAACATATGCACCTGTGCACCATACTTGCCAACAATTCCAATATAATAACGTCTTGCCTCGTCATCCCAGACACCGTCCGTGTCAAGTGCCCCGAACTTTCCAAAGCCATCTGCTGAGAACAAAACCTTATCAGCACTGTCATATGTAACCATAACCTCAGGCCAGTGTACCATAGGTGCAAATACAAATGTCAGAACATGGTGCCCTAACTCAATGGTATCTTTATTCTTCACCTCAAGCCTGTTATCAAAGCTTACATTCCTGAAAAAATTTCCCATCATTACAAAAGTCTTGGCATTTCCGACTATTGTGGTGTCCGGGTATGCCTCAAGAAATTTCTTGATGCTTGCCGAATGGTCAGGCTCCATATGCTGTACAACAAGATAATCCGGTTTTCTGCTTCCAAGAGCGGTCTTCACATTGGCAAGCCACTCATCAACAAAGCCTATGTCAACTGTATCCATAATTGCTATCTTATCATCCATAATAATATATGAGTTGTAGGATATTCCATTCGGAACTCTGTACTGTCCCTCAAACAAATCTACATTGTGATCATTCACACCAATATATATAATTTCGTCTGTTACTCTCATAGTGTATCCTCCATGGCAATATTGAAAATTACGTTTAGAATTAATCTGTTCTCGTTAACAAATATACCATAACACTTTGTCCGTTGCAAACAGATTCTTCCTACTCTCAACGTGATGAAAGACTCAATCAACATAGCTTCATCTCGTAAACCCTGTCGCAGTTTACAAGGAGTTCACTGTCATGTGTTATCATAATAATAATCTTATCCTTATATAGCTGCTTTACAAGCTTCATCGCCTCAATCTGGTTTACATCATCCAATGCACTTGAAAACTCATCCAGAATAATCACATCCGCCTGTTTTAAGATTTCTCTCAAAAGCACTATTCTCTGTTTTTCGCCTCCCGACAAGCCATTAGAAGTCATCCGCTCAAGTATATCCTCACCTATATTGATATGCTCTGCGATATCACCTATATCCACCATGCCATCTTTCATTGCATACCGCACATTCTCCATAATTGAGCGGTCAAAAAGACTCGTTCCCTGGTCGACATACGCAATTCTCGAACGGTACCAGGACTTGTCAATGGCTCTGAGCTGCGTTCCATTGATATATATCATTCCATTATAATTCTCATACAGGGACGTAAGTACGGAAATAAGTGTTGATTTACCTGCCCCACTGTGCCCAACAATTCCAATACATTCTCCTCGACTGATTGAAATATCGGAATACCTTATTTCCTTTCCCCCAGCATACGAATATGACAAATTATTCAAATCCAGTTTTTCAATTCTATCAAAGATAATATCTCCTTCAACATTCTCCTTCTCAAGCTGTGTAACTTCATTCACACGCTCTGCAGCTGCCTTCACATACTTAAGCAATGGGGCGACATTGAGTATTGGAACAGCAGCACTTCTCAGCTTTTCATAGTACAACAGCATCATCGTGATTGTACCTATCGAAATGGGACAGGGGTCTGACCCCTGTCCCATTTGTCTAGCCCTTGAGTTCAATTCTTGTAAGCGCTCTCTTCAGCGCATACTCAGCTCGCGCCACGTCTATCTCGCCCTCGTGGGAGGATAGTCGGCGCTCTGCCCTGATTCTCGCCTCGTTGGCACGGTTAATGTCTATCTCGTCCGGCCACTCGGCAATCTCAGCAAGCACCATAACGCTCTTCTTTCCTATCTCAATGAAACCGGAGTGAAGAGCTGCCGCCTTGACATTGCCTTCCGCATCATGGATATGTGCAACGCCCGGTTCAAGTACCATAGCTGTAGGTGCATGGTCGGCATATATACCGACCTGCCCCTCTGTAGTGTTAAGCTCAACCATAGTGCTGTCCCCGGCAAAGAAGGTTCTGTCAGGTGTTATTATTTTAAGTTCAAATAATTTGTCTGCCATCTAATCAACTCCCGTCAGGTTATTTGTTAACCTTGGCAAGCACATCCTCAATACCGCCGCAATTTAAGAAGTAGCTCTCAGGAATGTCGTCATACTTTCCTGCAAGAATCTCCTTAAAGCCCTGAATAGTATCAGCAACAGGAACATAACGTCCCTCAAGTCCGGTGAACTGTCCTGCTACGAAGAATGGCTGTGAAAGGAATCTCTGTACCTTTCTTGCTCTTGCAACAACAAGCTTATCGTTCTCGGAAAGCTCATCCATACCAAGAATGGCGATGATATCCTGAAGCTCCTTATATCTCTGAAGAATCTCCTGAACTGCTCTTGCTACCTTGTAGTGCTCCTCACCTACGATACGTGGGTCAAGGATTCTGGATGTTGACTCAAGAGGGTCAACAGCAGGGTAGATACCAAGCTCAACGATACTTCTTGAAAGAACCGTGGTCGCATCGAGATGTGCGAATGTGTTCGCAGGAGCCGGGTCCGTAAGGTCATCCGCAGGCACATATACAGCCTGAACGGATGTTATTGAACCGTTCTTGGTGGATGTGATACGCTCCTGAAGAGCACCCATCTCCGTCTGAAGTGTAGGCTGGTAACCTACGGCTGAAGGCATACGTCCAAGAAGTGCGGACACCTCCGAGCCTGCCTGTGTAAAACGGAAAATATTATCGATGAAGAGAAGGACATCCTTACCGCCCTGATCACGGAAGTGCTCAGCCATTGTAAGTCCTGTAAGTCCTACTCTCATTCTCGCTCCTGGCGGTTCGTTCATCTGACCAAATACCATGGTAGTCTTGTTGATAACGCCTGATTCCGTCATCTCATGGTAGAGGTCATTTCCCTCTCTGGTACGCTCGCCAACTCCTGTAAATACAGAATATCCGCCATGCTCTGTGGCTATGTTACGGATAAGCTCCTGAATAAGAACTGTCTTACCAACTCCGGCACCACCGAAAAGTCCAATCTTACCACCCTTCTGGTATGGACAGAGAAGGTCTACTACTTTAATACCTGTCTCAAGAATCTCAGTCTGTGTGGACTGCTCCTCAAAGGCAGGTGCCTTTCTGTGAATAGGCATATATTCCACGCCCTCAGGTGCAGGCTTATTGTCGATAGCTTCACCAAGGACATTAAAAATTCTTCCAAGTGTCTTCTCACCAACCGGAACACTTATAGGAGCGCCTGTGTCGACTGCCTCCATTCCTCTTATCAGACCATCAGTCGAACCCATGGCTATACATCTTACTGTATCATCACCCAGATGCTGTGATACTTCTGCCGTAAGAGTCTCACCATTGCCGCGGTCTATCGTGATAGCATTCAGGATATCCGGAAGCTTTCCATCCGGAAACTTGATATCAAGAACCGCACTGATAACCTGGGTAATCTTACCCTTGTTTTTCTCGGCCATTGTGTCTCTCCTTCTAAAATTATTTTAACTTATCGCATTCGCTCCTGCGATAATCTCAGTCAGCTCCTGTGTAATAGAGCCCTGTCGCGCTCTGTTATACATAAGGGATAAGTCTTCAATCATCTCATCCGCATTGCTTGTCGCATTGTCCATTGCTGTCATACGTGCACCGTTCTCACTCGCAACCGATTCAACAAGAGCACCATATATAAGACTGCTGACATACTTAGGAATAATGATGTCAAGAGCTTCCTGTTCTTCCGGCTCATACTCCATGACAGAGCCATCCATAAGCTCCTCCTTATCTCCATCCTTAAGCTGTATGTCATCAGCGCTGATAGGAAGCAGCTTGATAAACACAGGAACCTGGCTCACTGTATTCATAAAGCATGTATAAGCAAGATAGATTTCACTCACCTCTCCGCTCGTATATGCACCAAGAACGTCTGAAGCTATGTCCATAGCATCCCTGTACATCGGTTCGTTGATGACATCCGAATAATCAGCCTTTATATCGTAGCCTCTTCTTGCAAGGTAATCTTTTCCCTTGCGGCCTATAGAATATACAAGCATATCCTCCCTGGCAATGCCGCTTGAGATAACCTGCTTTATTATATTCGTGTTGTAACCGCCTGCAAGACCTCTGTTGGAGGTGATTACAATGACAGCCTTCTTCCCAGTACCTGCATTATTAAGGTACTTGTGGTTGATAGAGCCGCTCCTTGCAATCATCGTGGTGACAGCCTTGTACATAGCATCAAAATACGGCTTGGAATTCTCCGCTCTGCTTCTCGCCTTCTGGAGCTTAACCGTGGCAACAAGCTTCATAGCCTTGGTAATCTGACCGGTGCTCTGAATACTTTCCTTGCGCCTTTTTATATCTCTCATTGATGCCATACCGATTACCCCCTATCTTATCGGAACTGCTTCTTGAACTCATTGATAGCGTTAACAAGTTCTTTTTCAGTATCCTCGGACATAACCTTGGTGTCCTTTATAGTCTGAGGTATCTGTGGATACTTCGTATCGATAAAGGCAAAAAGCTCTGTCTCAAATCTTCCGATAGCGTCTGTCGGTATGTCAATAAGGAGCTTTCTTGTAACCGCATAGATAATAATAACCTGATATTCAACAGGCATTGGCTTATACTGCGGCTGCTTTAACACTTCCTTAATTCTCTCACCCTGTGCAAGCTTCTCCTTGGTATCGGCATCAAGCTCTGAGCCGAACTGTGCGAATGCCGCAAGCTCTCTGTACTGTGCAAGCTCTGTTCTGATTGGAGCCGCAATCTTCTTGATAGCCTTAATCTGTGCGGCACCACCAACTCGTGATACGGACAGACCGGCATTTATCGCAGGACGGAAGCCTGAGTTAAACATCTCTGTCTCAAGATATATCTGACCATCTGTTATGGAAATAACATTGGTAGGAATATACGCAGAAACATCTCCTGCCTGTGTCTCTATGATAGGCAGAGCCGTAAGTGAGCCTCCGCCAAGCTCATCCGAAAGCCTTGCCGCACGCTCAAGAAGTCTTGAATGGAGATAGAATACATCTCCCGGATAAGCTTCACGTCCCGGCGCTCTCTTAAGAAGAAGTGAAAGTGTACGGTATGCGGCAGCATGCTTACTGAGGTCATCATATACTACAAGCACATCCTTGCCTGCCTCCATCCACTCCTCGCCGATGGCGCAGCCTGAATATGGAGCAATATACTGAAGCGGAGCAAGCTCACTGGCTGTGGACGCAACGATTGTTGTATAGTCCATTGCTCCGTATTCTTCAAGTGTCTTTACAATATTGGCAACAGTTGACGCCTTCTGTCCTATAGCTACATAGATACAGTAAACACCCTGTCCCTTCTGGTTGATAATCGTATCGATAGCTATCGCCGTCTTACCTGTCTGACGGTCACCGATAATAAGCTCACGCTGGCCTCTTCCGATAGGAACCATGGCATCGATAGCCTTGATACCTGTCTGAAGCGGTGTGTCAACAGACTTTCTTGCGATAACACCCGACGCAACTCTCTCAATCTTTCTATACTTATCTGTCTGAATAGGTCCTTTTCCGTCGATAGGCTGTCCAAGTGCATTTACTACACGTCCAAGCATTGCGTCCCCGACAGGAACCTCAACAACTCGTCCGGTAGTCTTGACTGTATCGCCCTCGCTTATGCTCTTATTGTCACCGAGAAGAACTACACCTACATTGTCCTCCTCAAGGTTGAGAACCATGCCGTATACATCCCCCGGAAACTCCAAAAGCTCGCCCTGCATGGCTTTTGCCAGACCATGAACACGGGCAATACCATCCGCTACCTGGATTACAGTTCCGACATCAGACACCTCAAGCTCAGACTTGTACTGCTTAATCTGTTCCTTAATGACTGAGCTGATCTCTTCTGGTCTTAAATTCATAAGGCTCTTGCACCTTCCTTCTTATATTCTACATACCGCCTGCCGTCCTACGCGAGCTGAATCTTATTAAGCTCCTTGGTAAGCTCTGCAAGCTTAGTCTTAATACTGGTATCCACAACTCTGTCTCCAATGCGGATGACCATGCCTCCAATGAGGCTCTTGTCTACGGAATAGTTCATCTCCAGCTTCTTAAAAGCTGTAGTGTCGAGTATTCTCTTCTCAACCTCCGCCTTCTGCCTGTCCGACAGCTCCATAGGGGTTGCCACACTGACAATACCTATCTTAAGGTAATCCTTTACGGCTGTGATAAAGTACTCGAGTATTCCCCGGATATCGTTCTGCCTGTCCTTCTCGACTGCAAGAACGATAAGCCCTGTGATATCCTTCCTCACGCGGGAATCGAAGATGCTCTCCATAGTCTTTACCTTGTCGGTCTTACTTATCTTAGGATTATTTAAAAAGTCGGTAAGCTCACCGTTCTCCTTAAATACCTCCAAAACAATCTGTACCTCATCAAGATATTCGGCAGCACTGCCGCTCTCGATGGCGAGCTCATAAAGAGCCTGTCCGTACGCTGATGCTGCTAATTTTGCCATGTATCATCACCCATTTCACGAAGCGTCTCGTCAACCAATGACGCCTGAATGTCTGTGTCAATTGAAGCAGATACCACCTTGCCGGCAAGAGCCGATGCAAGAGCTATCATTTCCTTCTTCATATCATCGGCTGCACCCTTCTTCTCTAAGAGAACCTCATTGTGTGCTCTCTCAATAATGTGGGCAGCCTCGGTCTTAGCCTCTTCTATAATCTGTTCCTCTCTCGCAAGTGCACGCTTTCTCGCATCCGCAAGAATAGCCTCCACTTCCTTATCCACCTCTTTCAGCTTAGCCTCATACTCAGCCTTCATGGCCTGTGCATCCTGCATGTCGGTCTTAGCCTTCTCGATGTCGTCAGCGATGCCTTCCTTACGCTTGTTAAGGAAATTCCTCACCGGATTGAACATCAGGTATGAGCCTGCCAGAAAGAGAATAAAGATGTTAACCGCCGTTATAACCACATCCTGGATAAGCTGGGGATCTAGGTTGAACATTCTTTCCAAGGTCTTGCCTCCCTTCGCCTATTATTCTCGTTAGCTTAACCCTTAAAAAATCAAAGCTTTCCGATAAGTGGGTTGGCAAATAAGAGAATAATCGCAACCGCAAATCCGTAAAGACCTGTTGTCTCGGCTACCGCCTGTCCAAGAAGCATGGTAGATGTGATATCTGACTTAGCTCCCGGATTACGTCCTACCGCTGCTGCTGCGTGGCCTGCTGCGATACCCTGTCCTATACCAGGTCCGACACCGGCTATCATTGCAATACCTGCACCTACTGCTGAACATGCTAATACTAATGCTCTTCCATCAATCATTTTTAATTCCTCCTGAAAATGAAATTATATTGTTTTTAAGATTTAACTTATTCATCTGCAATCTTATCGTTGATATATACCATCGTAAGCATACAGAATACATACGTCTGAATTGCTCCTGAGAACACATCAAAATATACATGAAGTGCAGCCGGAAGTCCCAGCTTAAGGAATATCGGCAGCAATCCGTAAATCAGTCCCATCATAACAGTACCTGACATAATGTTACCAAAAAGACGGAGAGATAATGAAAGCGGGACTGCGAACTCTCCTATCAGGTTAATAGGGAAAAGAAGCGGAACCGGCTGGAAAAGGCTCGTAAAATGCTTTCCCTTATTCTTGGCAATGCCACACCCCTGCACAAGTGCAAAGGTAATAAGACCTAGTGGTAATGTAACACCGTAATCTGCCGTCGGCGGTCTTAAGCCTAACAGACCGGACAGGTTGCAGAACAGTATAAACATGAATATCGCACAGATATAATTCACAAAGCGTCTTGCGTTCCTGCCCATAATAGACGCAACCATATTGTCTATGGTCTGAACATACATCTCTATGATATTCTGGAATGTACCCGGAATCTGTTTTGCGTGTTTCATCGTATGATGAGCGCATATCATGATAATAAGTATAATTATCGTCACGATAAACATTGCCACATGGGTTGTCGTAATATACAACTCCTGCCCAAACAGCGTGTATTTAAACACACCATGAATCATGAAATCGGCATCTGCCAATATCATACCCGGGAATTGTCCTGACACGTTATCAACCTCCTTGCTTTTTTTTAGTTGCTTTTTCTATAAGCCTGTGTGTTAAAGGCTGGGCATAGGTCGCCACCTTGAGTCCGAAGAAACCGGCAAATGTGGTAATAAGATTCAGCCATCCGAAATAGCCTATCGCGCCTAACACTGCCACCGCCGCAAGCATCCTTCCAACCGAAGAAAATGCAAGAAATGCCGAATGTCCCTTCTGCATGTGCATAGCCTTATATATGGTATGCTTCATTGAAAACAACATCAGAACTCCTGCTACTGTGCCAACGAGCAGTCCTCCCTCGCCCCTTAACTTGTCTTTGGTAAAAATAAGAACAAATATTGATGCTATGACAAGGTATACCGCCATGCCGATAAGCACCTCACTAATGGTCTTTTTTGTTGTGTCTGTCATTCACGTCTCTCCCTGTTTCCGGATTTGAACCAGGCTTTGAAGCAGCTGAAGCCCCCGAAGCCTTCTTAGCCATGAGATAGCAGTTCCTCATTCCTGCCGCCATTCCGAGAAACAGCAGCGGAATAACCACCCATGTTCCTATGAATTTTCCAATCCATATACCAATAAACAAGCATAAAAATGTCGGAACCATGACATTAATCCCTAACTGGGAAATAAGAGCTAGATTCTTATATACATTATGCTTCTTATCCGCCATATCGTTCCTCCATCTCATAAAAGCTTACTGGAACTATTATACTATTTTCCCAATCGAAAGTCTATTAAATAATTAAAAACTTTGCGAATCGTGACCCAAAAGCTTAATATATTTCTGTAAATTATTGAATTTTTTGTATAAATTTGGTATATTTGTTGTACATATATTTAAAGCAGCTATCCGGACTGCCGGCCGGCAGCGGAATGGAGACTAATTATGAAGAAACCTGTTCTTTTTCGTAAAAGATATATCCCATCAGAAATAGTTGAGCTCAAGGATGATATCATTCTGTACCGTGATGATTCAATGCTCATAACACGCTGGACCACACTCAAGCCAAGGCATGATATAGCCGGCGGAATCTCTTTGTACCTCATCGACAAGGGTTGCAAGATATCCCGGATTCACGATGCCTTCGGCAGATTTCTCCACTACTACTGTGACATAATACACACAGATTATTCTGCCGGGAACGACACCTATATATTCACGGATCTGCTTGCGGACATCATTGTTCACCGCGATAACAGGTATTCCGTTGTAGACCTTGATGAACTTGCAGAAGCGCTTAAGACCTCACTTATAAACGCAGACACTGTATGCGAGGCTCTGTGCTCAACAGACAGACTTATACGCTGTATTGATAATGGGGAATTTCACAGCTATACCAATCTGATAGAGCGCTATGTGTCACTCTGAGATAATCGGAGTGGCATATAGCGCTCTTTCTTTTTTTACATACGTTTCCATAATGCCGGATTCGTAACACGCCTATTTAATGTACGGGTGTATAACGTAATATATCCTTGCCGGGCATCTGTGAAATCTATTTAGTTCCGAATATTCTGTCGCCTGCATCCCCAAGTCCCGGAATAATATAGCCATGCTCGTTGAGCTTCTCATCGCAGGTTCCGATATACATATCCACATCCGGATGATCCTTCTTCATTTTCTCAATTCCTTCCGGTGCTGCGATAATGCACATAAACCTGATATTCTTTATGCCGCGCTGTTTAAGCATTGTAATCGCTGCAGATGATGAGCCGCCGGTTGCAAGCATAGGGTCAACAACAAATACTTCTCTTTCCGCACAGTCCTGAGGAAGCTTACAGTAATACTCAACCGGCTCTAATGTCTCCTCATTGCGGTACAGACCTATATGTCCGACTTTGGCTGCCGGAATCATGGCAAGCATACCGTCAACCATTCCAAGGCCTGCCCTTAAGATTGGCACAACAGCAAGCTTCTTTCCCGCCAGTTCCTTGACAGTTGTCTTACAGATAGGAGTCTCAATTTCCACGTCCTTGAGCTTCAAATCTCTTGTTGCCTCATAACACATAAGCATTGCAATCTCACTTATAAGGGTACGGAAATCCTTAGAACCTGTCTCCTTTCTTCTGAGAATTCCAATCTTGTGCTGAATCAATGGATGATCCATAATTACCACTTTACCCATAATGTTGTCCTCCCGTTTTTTATTAATTCTCAAGCATGTTGATACGTCTGATATGTCTTTCCTCATTGGAAAATTCCGTTGTTAAAAATGTCTCCGTAATCTTAACCGCAAGTCCCGGACCGATTACTCTTCCGCCAAGTGCAAGCACATTGGCATCATTATGAAGCCTTGTCGCCTCTGCCATAAAGCAGTCCGTACAGAGTGCTGCCCTGATTCCCTTAATCTTATTGGCAGCTATCGATATTCCTATTCCTGTTCCGCAGATAAGAATACCCTTGTCGCAGGTTCCATCATTGATTGCTGCACATACCTTCCTGGCATACTCAGGATAATCAACACTCGCCTCACTGTAGCTTCCAAAATCCTTGTATTTATATCCCTTCTTGTCAAGATATGCCATAATCTCCTGCTTTAACGCAAATCCACCCTGGTCACAACCAATTGCTATCATTATTTCCTCTTTTCCTAGGTACAACGGATTCAGACGGCTATCCGCCATTCGGTTCGCGGCATAGCTTATTTTGCATACATCCGCCATACTTATATTATTTTTTAAACTTCCCCATTTTCAATCCGGGTAAGCTTATTATCTACCTTATGGAGCCATTCTATCATAGACTCACAGCATTCCACATAACTGTCCATCTCCTTGCCGTAAGGATCCGGTATCTCGCCCGCCTCACCGGCAAACTCGGAAACTGTATATAAATCCTTAGGAGCATACGTCTCTATCACCATTTCTTTTTCCTTGTTACCGATGGCGAGTATCAGCGTTCCCTCCGGAATATCCTCCTCCGTAAGTGCGACAGAGGTCCTATTATCAAGAATGATTCCCTTCTGTCTCATAACCGCTATCGCCTTGGGATTAACCGGCTCCGGAAACAGGACAATAAGTCCTCTTGAAATTATCTCAATATCCTTGTGAACCGTGATATGCTTCATCAGAAGCTCCGCCATCGGTCCCATACAGGTATTATTCATACTGACAAAAACAATTCGATTATATTTTTTCATGCAAAAGGTGAACCCTGATGTTCACTGCTCCTTATTTTATTCCACGTTTTCGATATGGTGCCCTGCTGCCTTAATAAGTCTGTTCATGACTGCCTGTCCGAAGCTGTCCTCCGCAAAGCCCTCCGACAATATTATATCCACATCTATATGGTCAAAATGTCTGAGCACGTCAAAAAGATGAGCTGCCACCTCATGTTCATCGCAGCGGCTTCCGACCACAACAACCTCACCTGAGGTATACCTGTGTTCATTCTCCGTGCTTGAAAGGATTCCGACCTTGAGCCCCTTCCTTTCATTCTCCCCGGCAAGCTCATTGATTTTTTCGACAACCTTGTCATTGTCACCCTCAAAAATCGTAAGCTCAGCCTTCGGCGCATAGTGCCTGTACTTCATGCCCGGTGCCTTAGGTCTTCCCTGAACCGTAGAATGGGCAAGCACCGTCGGGTCAAAGCTCACATCGCCAAGCACATCCCTTATCATGTCGGCAGTCACATATCCCGGTCTTAGTATCATCGGAACATCGGAGGTCATATCTACTATAGTAGATTCAATACCTATCTCTATAGCACCTCCATCAATAATCATGTCAATCCTTCCGTCCATGTCCTCAATGACATGCTCAGCCCTCGTCGGGCTGGGGCGTCCCGAGAGATTCGCGCTCGGTGCCGCTATATATACGCCTGAATCCTTGATAAGCTTCGCCGCAACCGGATGGCTCGGCATTCTTACAGCCACCGTGTCAAGCCCTCCCGTTGTGCCGTAAGGAACTATCTCCTTCTTCTTAAATATCATCGTGAGAGGTCCCGGCCAGAAGGTATCCGCAAGCTTGTAAGCACTGTCCGGAATGTCATAGGCAAGCTCATCAAGAGCGGCTATATCCGCTATATGCACAATCAATGGATTGTCGCTCGGGCGTCCCTTGGCACTGTATATCTTGTGTGCCGCATCCTCCTTTAGCGCATCTCCGCCGAGTCCGTACACCGTCTCTGTTGGGAATGCCACCAGACCGCCGTTTTTTAGTACTTCCCCTGCCTGTGCAATCACTTCATCCGCATTATTTTCGTCTATCTTTAAAATTTTAGTTACCATGAATTACTACCTTATCTATGATTTTAATCCTCATTTCCGGGCAATTTATCGCCATCAAAGCGATTTGTTTTCGCTCAGAAACAAATTGCATGTGTGAAAAATATGCTATCAAGCTTATTTTTCACACTATTGCCCTGTATCAGTTTTCAAGCGGACATTCGCAATCCGCTTTCGCTACTTGCTCATGAACGCAGTCGCTTTGCGAACTGCGTTCAAGTGCCTGCTTTACATCCTCAGCGTGAAGCCTGTCCAGCTTATCCTGTGCCGCTACCACATCAATAACTGATTTCAATAGCTTGTCCATGTCCGAACCGTCCGTGTAATCCGCCGCCGCATAATAGCCAATCCTCTTGTCATGTATCATCTTGTATACTTTATTTTTATCTCCTGTCACCGGATTGTATACACCGATTGAATACCCGCCATTGGCATTCACAAGCTTCATGCATGGCACATCCGTGTCGCTGTCACCGATGTAGACCATGTTCTTAAACGGTATCCTTATGTCCTCCGGTGCGAAATAATCATTCACTGCTGGATCATTTATATCAAGCACACCCTTGGATATTCTGAAAAGGTACTGCGTCTTGTTGGTATAATTCACCACCTGCGCCGGCCACTTCACCATTCCGTTCTCATCAAAATAGAAGCTGCTGGCATATATGCGCTCAAATGCGCCCTCCTTGGCAATCTTCGTGCCCTCTATCATCTCCTTAAGTCCTGAGGAGATAATATAATGCTCCACCTTGACGCCATGCTCAAGGCCATACTGTCTCAATCTCTCAAACCAGCCGTCAACACCGTCAAACAGCTTCACCTTCGAGCCATACTCCTCAAGCGCAGCGTGGCTGAAATCAAGATTTCCCTCCGCCTCCTGCACCATCTTGTACATATATGAAAGGTTACTGTCCATATTATTTTCTCTGGCAAGCTCCCCTGTCTCCTTCCAGAACTCCGCAACATCGTAGCCCACAGACTGTATAAAGCCCTGTGCCTGCATATCATCAGGCGAAAGTGTCTTATCGAAGTCGTAACAGATTGCTACTATCGGAAGTCTCTCCTGCTTACCCTCATTAGGCATATATTAAAATCCTCTTTTCCACGTAAAATGCTATAGATATGATACGCTTTACATAATATTTTGTCAAGAATGCACAAAATACCATAGTCCATCCTCTCAGTGCACTCACAGCTTATCCCTTAAGATTTTTAACAAAACGCTGTAGATGCATTTTCTGTTCCTTCAAATCCGAGCCAAAATCATGCTTTGGAATATACATCTGCATGCCGCCACACAAAATGGATTTTTACCTGTATTCATGTCAGGCTTCTCCCGCAGGCTTCCACTATAAGCTTCTGCCACACTTCGAGCAGCTTCTCCAATGAAAAAGCCGCGTTCGCAGGGCTTGTCGATGGAAGTACAACAGCTTCAATACCTATATTATTCTGCTGGTATTTCTTATAATATTTACCGGATGTGTTTCCGTTACAAAATATCTTAGTGATTTTCGAGTTATTTATTATCGGCTCAATGTCTGTCGGTACAACATTCTTTATACTGCTGTCACTCGACCCCACAATATCGCAGCTGTATATCGTATCCCACAGTGCAATATGGTGCTTATGTAAAAGCTCCTTCTTCTCATCAATCGTCATAGGAACATTTTCGTCTGTAAGCGCCGCTATCACCTTCCAGAAACGGTTCTGCGGATGCCCATAGAAGAACAGCTGCTCTCTAGACTTCACCGAGGGAAGGCTTCCAAGTATCAGAATCGTTGAGCTTTCATCATACAACGGTGGGAACGGATGCACTATATGCTCGTACTTGGGACAGGTGTCAGACCCCATGTCCCAACAAACTGGGACACTGGGGTCTGACACCTGTCCCAGCTTATTGCTTTTATGACATTTTGTCTGCATGACATTCACTCCTTGTCAGTTATTTTCCGCCTGCGGCGGGCTTCCTAAGCTATTATACAAAAAGCACAGGTATTCAGTTGCTATTTTATCTGAAAACCTGTGCTTTTTCAAGCTGGGACATGAATCAGAATCCAATCCCGGAATATCACTATTTACCGCTCTTTGACAGCCTTCTTCTGTTAAAGACTGCGAATGCCGCAACAGCCACACTTAAAACAGCAAACACAATAAGTATCGGCACAATACCACCTGTGATGTATCCGGTGTTCGCACTCTGTGCCGGTGCAGTAAGACCTCTGTCTGTTGCCTGCTTCCAGCCGATTATAAACGGCGAAGCACTGGTAATGTGTATCTTAAGCCCATCTGCGGTCTTTTCAGGTTCAAAAAACTCCATCGTACCCGAAGCAGCTCCGTTGACATTGCTTGTAATAAGATGTCCTATAATAAAATCATAATTATCCTTGTCAATGCCTTCCGGATATGGAATTACAATGTCCACTCCACCATCAGGAAGCTTATCACCGTCAATACTGTTCCATGTATTTCCGTTCTTGACCTGAACAACAATATCCACTACCTGCATGTCCGCCATGTCAATACCGCTTAATATCTTCTTCGCCTCATCACTGTTAAGCAGCTTGTTTCCCATGAAGGTCTTAAGCTCCTCAACACTGCCTGCTCCGGTGATATTCTTTAAATTATCAGTGAGTTCGATATTTCCCACCTGACCACGGAAGCTTTCTGTTGGCTTCTCGGTCGGTTTCTCGGTTACTCCCTCGGTCGGCTTTTCAGTTGGCTTCTCGGTTACTCCCTCTGTCGGCTTCTCCGTCGGTTTCTCGGTTGCTCCTTCCGTTGGCTTCTCCGTCGGTTTCTCGGTTACTCCCTCTGTCGGCTT
>ENA-UESE01001097-UESE01001097.1-human-gut-metagenome-genome-assembly--contig:-NODE-1097-length-23426-cov-3.129170_pt1 | contig 23426 bp, 11 predicted proteins | sample MGYA00242995_ERZ507996 | MGnify/ENA primary metagenome ERZ507996 (study PRJEB26167, sample SAMN06115489) | human gut metagenome | host: Homo sapiens | place: China:Sichuan | collected 2015-04-15... | reverse complement strand
CGTCCAGCACTTCGCTGCCCGCCGTGACCGCATAGGTGATTGCGCCGACCGTGTCGGTGGCGGAAACAGTCTTGCCGCTCTCGCCGTAGACGCCAGTGACGGCATCTGCTGCGAGATTCTGCGCTGCTTTGCCGATCGAGAAGGTCGTCTCACCCGAGACGACGTAGTTGCCGCCGTCGGCATTCACGATGCGGACGGTGGCAGTGCCTGCATGGATGTTGTTTGCGCACGCTACGGTGTATTCGGACGGGTCGATTTCAACATTGCCGTCAGTGACTTTGACGGTCGGGAGAATGGCGTTGCCGCCCGCATAGGTGTAATTGCCCTCGACAACGACGCTTGCGTTGACGAGCTTTGCAGATACCGTGAACGGGACGTCCTGCGTGCCGGTGTAGTTGCCGGTGCCGATCAGGCGGAGCGTGTAATTGCCCGCATTTGTTGCCTTGTCGCTGCCCGTCCCGACGGTGTAGGAGACATCGACGCCGTCAAAGTGTACGGCGCGGACGGTCTGCGTCTGCTCGGTGGTGTCGTAGGTGAGTGCGTCGCCGAGCGTGACGGAGGCATCCGCGATGTCGCGCCGCGCGATTGTGAAGTCCGCGCTGCCGCTCCAGATGGCGTCGCCGGTCTCGCAGACGACACGCACGCTGTAGTTGCCTGCATCGGTGGGAACGCCTGCAAGTTCACTGCCGTCCTCTGCGTAGTAGGTGACGGTGGTCTTTTCCGTGCCGGCGGGCACCATGTAGACCGGTCTGTTGAAAGCGCCGTCATACAGTCCGTAGGTCCAGCCGTCCATCATCACGGAGAGTGTCTTTTCTTCCTTGTCTATGGCGATGAGCGAGAGCTGCGCGACGATATTGGTGTAGTGCGCATCCGACAGTCTTGCGTTGATCATGCAGAAGGTTTTGTATACGCTTCTGTCAAGCTCTGCGACGGTGATCACCAGCGTGGTGGGTTCGCCGTCCTTCTGGATAGCGGTGACGGCATAGTCCGCCGTGGCGGGGTCGTAAGCGCAATAGTTGCCGTCATCGGTGAAGAAGTAAATATCAAATTGGTCGCGCACCGTCAGCGTGTCGCCGTCCGGCACATATCCGCCGGCTTTTGCAAGCGCGAGGAGGTCGACCTCATAGCTGCGCGGCGAATTGCCGTTGTAGACCTCGACGCCTTGCGTGACAGCCTTCACAGCCGTATCCGGCTTGATGCTGACCGGGATGTCGACGACTGCCGCACCCGTGTTGGCGGTGGCGGCGATCTCGATATGCAGCGTATAGCTGCCAAGCTCGGCAGGCGTTTCTGCCAGCGTATTGCCCGCCGCGTCGCGCCATGCATAGGTGAGCGTCGCGTCGTCATAGTCGCCGGTGATGGTCAGATTTGCCTTGGTGGGCGCGGGAATTGCCTTGCCATAGACAAAGCTCGTCGGATAGTCCTTGTTGACTGCCGTGACTGTGGCAACAGCAATATGCACATCAATGCTGTACTTTTTGGAGTCTGCAAAGCAGTTGTTGCCCGCCACCCTATACCAGACGGTGTAGTCGCCTGCCGCCTTCGCGGTGGGCATCGTCTCGGTATAATTGCCGTCCTTGCTTGTGCTGTAGACAAACTTGCAGCCGTCAAGGTCGGTGTTCGCCGCGATACTGCCTGCGTTCAGCAGGGCGTGCGCACCTCCGTCATAGACGAACGGTGCCGCCGTGGGCGCGGTGTAATGCGTGCCCTCTGTGAGCGACGCTTTGCGAATCTCGATAAGGCCTTCGTCACCGCGCATCGTGTAACCCTTGTAGGTGACATCGCAGGTGACTTTATAAAGCCCGGGCAGCGTGCCGGCGGGCAGGACATAAAGTTCATCGGTTTCGCCCGCAAGCGGCGTGTAGGTGTCGTCTTCGACCTTGTACCACCGGAAAGAGAGCTTCGACGTGTCGGGGGAGATATCGATCGTCAAATAGGAAACTACCCGCGTGGCATCGATGCCGTAGGGGACGCTGACATTGCCGATAGAAACGAACACAAGCGGAATCCGCAGCACCGTGGTGTCCGCAATGGTCTTGCCGTTGCCGCTCAGCCAGCTTTCGGCATTGGCGGTCTCGGTGTAGCCAAAAGCATCTTCGAGGCAGTCGGCAACCGTGCCGGTCTCGCACACGATCTTCTTGTACGCGCCGCCCGCGAGCGCGGCGCTGCCGCCGTCCTGCACCGTGACGGTGCCCGTGCAGACGGTGTCTGCGTCGGTGACCGCAAGTTTACCGGAGACGGTAATATTCCAGCCGCATCTGACATTCGTCAGCGTGAGCGATGCGTCACTTGCGACCGTAAATGCGGCGCCGGCGGGCAGTCTGCCGTTTACGACGGTGAGCTTGACATTTTCAAGCGACAGACCGTCAATGATCTGCTTGCCGTTCAGATCGAGCGTGATCTCTGGCTGCATGCTCTGCGGATGCAGAACAAGTCCCCCGGTTGCGGCGTTGTCAAGGATGCGAACCGTATCGCCGAAAGCGGCTTCGTTCAGCGCGTCGGGAAGATTGTCATAGCCCGCAATCACATTGTTGTTTCTCGCGATGCGCACGGCGAGCATCTGCTTGCCGCAGGCGCACTTGCCGGTGTCTGCATCGACCGAAGTGTGCGCGGTGTGCTCGACGACCGTGACATTGCCGAGCGAGCTTACATTTGCATTTTGAATGGCGTCGGTGACGGAATCCGCAAAGGCGTAGTCTTCCCCGAGGTACTGCGCAAGCGGGCTGCCGTCGCTTGTATAGATGCGGTTGGCAAAATTGCCGCCCTCAAGCACGACATCTGCGCCTGCTGCGATCTCCAGCTTTTCAAAGCTGCTGTTGCCGGTGACGCGGAGAATGCCGCCCGCATTGATCTTGATCGGGAAGGCAAAGCGTACTTCGCCTGCGTTCCGCTCAAAAGCGTTCAGTTTGCCGCCGCTCTCCACGGTGACATCTTTGCGGAAGTTGCCGTGGCGAACCGTCAGTGTGCCGCCGTCCGTGACGGTGACTTCGCCGTTGAAGGTCGGTGCGGCATAGGAGGTGCTGTCCACTTCGAGCGACTTATAAATATTGACAAGCCCCTCGACCGACAGATTTGCCGCGACTTTGAAGTCGCCGTGGATGTACAGCCCGACATTGAGGATGCCCGCGCCGTCTGTGCTGATGATGGTGAGCACGGTGTCATCGCCGCAGTTGAATGCGCCGGGGTTTTCCGCATCGGTGCCGACCGAGAGCTTGTGCCCCGCGAGGTCGAGCGTGTAAGTGCCACTCGGCAGTGCGGCGATGTTGCGCGGTCCTGAGGTGGTCACATTGCAGAGCAGCTTGACCGTGCCGCCTGCCTCTGCCGCTGCCTTGACGGCGGAGGAGAAGTAAGCATAGTAGGCATCGCCCACCTGCGCTTCAAGCGTGAAGCCGCATTCGGTGCATTTGCCGTCCGCGCCGGGCGCCTGGTGCGTGCAGCGCTTGCCGCAGTTCTTGCAGACGACGGACTCAGCGCCGCTTGTCTCCATCGACCAGCCGTAGTCGTGCGCGGTGCAGACCTTGACGGTGACGGCGTAGTCGATCTCGGACAGATTGGTGAGGTCAACCTTTGTGTTGTCTTCATTCTTTACGACATAGCTGCCGGGTGCGATGCAGGCTGCGAGCGGGAGGTCGATTTCCTTGCGCTGGTCTATATCGTAGTAGTTTGCCTTGAGCGAGAAGAGGTTGCCGCCCCTCTCAAAGACGCCGCGCATAATCCGCACCGTCGAATCCTTGCTGTAGCAGTGGACGCCGCCGATGTAGGTGCCGTCCACGATGGTGATGCGGCTGCCCGAATCCACTCTGTTTGACGCAATGATGGCTGCCGAGGGCACATAGTCGTAGGGCTTGGTATTTGTAACATCGGTATGCAGCGTCAGATCCGCGCCGATGGCACGGATGGTTGCGTAGCTGTTGCTGCCGACAACGAAGCCGCCGAGGATGGAGACGGCTGCCGTTCCGCCATCGCTGTTGACGACTGCCACCAGCGTGTCGGCATTGCCGCGCAGGGTGTGCCCCGCAAGGTCGAGCGTGTAAGCCGCATCCGCCGCATAGAGCGTGCCGGACGCGCCGAAGTCCACGTCGCGCAGCAGCTTTACTGTGCCGCCGTTTGCCGCAGCGATTGCCTTGTTCAGCGAGGTGTACTTCACGCCGTCAAGTTCTGCGACATAGGAGACGCCGCACGCACAGGTGTCGCCCGCCGAGAAGTCATGCGTGTGCGGGATAATTTTGACATCTTCCGTGATGTTGCCGAGATTGGTGACAAAGGTGATCTCATCGTTCGCCTTGACAAAGGCATAGCCGTCGGCAAGAAATTCGACCGCGTCTCTGTAATAACCGAAGTCGCCCGGCGCGGTGACCTTGATTGCGGTCAGCATACCGTAAGATTGATATCCCGCCGTAAAGCTGCCGCCGCGCAGCGTGATTGCATACGGCTTGTCGGCAAAGAGACCGCCGTCGAGCACGCTGTCGCCCTCCACAACCAGTGTGGCGAAGGTCTGCGTGACAGCAGGGTTCTTACCACTCTGGTTGGTGCCGCCCGAGACGGTCACATCGGAGAGGGTGACGGATGCATCATTGTCGATGAGGAGCGCTATCGTCTCCGAATAGACAGAGCTGTCATGGATTCGGTTGACGATGCTGCCGTTTCGGATATGCACAGCGGCGGATGTTCCGTAGCCGGGCTTGATTTCAAGGAGTGCGTGCCAGGTCCCGACATAGCCGGAGGACAGGGTTTTTCCGCCGAGATCAAGCGTGAATTTGCTGCTTGTAATCGTGATTTTGCCGTTTCCGAGGTCAATGTCGGAGAGCAGCGTGACGGTGTTGGCAAGGCTGTTCGACGTCTGCATCATGTCGATGGCATCCTGCAGCTTGTCGGCGGCAAAGTAGGTCGTCGTGCCGTCCTTTTCCACGCGGATGTCCGCAACCTGCGTGCCGCATTCGGTGCATTTGCCGTCCGCGCCGACCGTGTGCGTGTGCTTCTTGATGATAACATCGGCAAGCTCGGTCACCGCCGATGCGTCAACAAGCTGCGTATAGTCGCTGCCGCCTGCGGGCTTCGTGTAGAAGAAATAGTCCGGCGCGAGGTACTTTGCAAGATAGAGTCCCTTCTCGTTTGTCCCGCTTTGGGTTTTTATCTTGCCGAATTTGCCGCCCGAGAGGACAAGCGTGCAGTCCGAGCTTGTCGGGGGAACCAGGATGAGTTCCTCAAATTCGCCGTCCGTGATCTTCGTCTCAAGGGCGTCGCAGAAAATAAGGGCTTTATGACCGGTGCCGCCCTCGACCGTCACGTTGTAGCTGCCGGTGGAGACAGACAGATTGCCGATCAGCGTGCCGCCCGAGATGAAAACATTGCCGTGGTACATGCCTTCCTGCTCGTAGCTGCTGGAGCAGGACAGGTGATTGATTGTACCGCCGCGCACGCGGACGGTGCCTACGACATGATAGAGTTCTTTGATGCTGCCGTCGCCTACGACAGTCACATTGGCGCTGTTGTAGCCGATGGTTCCATAGTTTTCGTCATAGATATCCTCGCCGATGCAGACATAGGCAATGCTGTGCCCGCCGAGGTCGAGCGTGATCGGACTGCCCCCGCGGAGGGTGAGCGGATCACTGTAAGCGCCGATTTCGATGTCGGCAAGCAGCGTGATCTGCATGGAGCCGTCGTCGGCGGTGAGGGTGCGCGAAAGGTCGTCGAGGTAGGTCGTCTTGCCGCTCTCTACAACCTTTGCCTTGTGTGGCAAGACCTTGACGGTGACGGTGGCGCTGCGCGTCGGGTCGCCCTCCGGGTAGATATGGAGCAGATAGCCTGATTGCTTGGGTTCGTCCGCAAGCGTCACATAGACCGTCCATATGTTGTTGTCGGTCTTTTCGGCGCTTACGCGGATGGTGTCATCCAGTGCGCTTTTCTGGATGCTTACTTCAAGGTTTTCCGTGCCCGTGAAGTTGACCTTGAAGTCCGTGGGCGCGCCCGCCCTTGCGTCAAGTGTGGTCTTGCCCGGATTGGGCTTCGGCTTTTCCGCCGGATCCGGCTCGCCGGCATTTATGTTGGAGAGCTTCTTTGCAGCCACACCGCCAACGGTGTAGGTCTGCTGTTCTGCGTTGTAGACGGCGGCGGTGTCCGTGTCGCCGCCTGCATCGACGGCACCGTAGAATTTGTTGCCGAAGGTTTCGGCGCCGAAGAGTTCGACTGCCTTCTCCGTGCCCGAGAGGGTGACTGCTGTGCCGCTGGAGACGGACAGCGTGCCGCGGACGGCGATCTTCGCGCCCGAGATGTTGACCGTGCCGTCGTTGACCGTCAGCATCTGATTGACGGCGTAGTCCGCCGTATCGGGCGCAGTTATTGTGAGGGCGCCTTCCTCGCCGCTTATATCGACCACAAGCAGACCGTAAAACCAGCCGCCATCGAGTTTCAGGTCGTCCGTGACGGTCAGTTTGCCGATGATGCCGTGGCCGTTCATCTCGATGGTCAGCGGCCAATAGGTGTAGCTGCCCTCGCCTTCAGGGTCTGCGGTTTCCACGTCGTCCAGCAGCGTGATGGTGTCACCATCGTTTGATTCCTCAAGCGCTGCATCGAGCGTGTCGTGCTCTCATTTTTTGCGACGTCCGCCGCAAAGACGGGCAGCGCAAAGAGCGCGGCACAAATCAAAAGGATGATTGCAAGTCCGCACAGGTGTTTTTTCATAGTTACCTCCCCGGTGTTCAAAAGATCGTTTCCCGACAAAATTAATAGATCTGTTTTGTTTAGATTATAACAAAGTCAAAAACGAAAGTAAAGAGGCAAATCGCATAAATTTTCCGCTTTACTTTCGGCAGATGTTAAACGCAAAAAAAGCACTTGCGACATGCAAGTGCTTTTTGGAGCTGCTAACCAGAATCGAACTGGTGACCTCATCATTACCAATGATGTGCTCTACCGACTGAGCCATAGCAGCGAACCGGAGTATATTATAGCAAGTCCATACGGATTTGTCAAGTTGTTTTTGAAAGAAAAATGATTTTTATGCGGAAAAGTCCTACACACCGCGTCCAAGCCTTCCCCGGTGGGGAAGCCGAAAGGCACATCGTCCCTTCCCCCGCATTTTCGTCCGCCTTTTTTCAGCATGCCGCATCCCCTTTCGCGCTTTCTCCCCCCGGAAATAGGACGACCCCGTATTTCCCGCGCACCATCGCCACCCGTCCCGCAAATATTCCCCGCCCCGACAGCGCGGATGTGACGGCTTTTTTGCCCGGTATTTCCTACAATGCAGATACATAAAAAAGAAAGGAACTGCATACAATGAAGGACTTTCAGACTGTGACCGCCGCCGCGGCAGACCGCATCGGCGGTTTCTTTGCCGGACTGCGGACGCGCATCACCGAGCGCACGGACGAGGGCGACGGCGCCCGCATCGCGCGCATCCTGCGCCGCTTTTTCGCCGCCGTCGCGCCCGCCGCCTTTGCCGCCCTGCTCGGCAGCGTCCGCCTGCCGCTCTCCACCTACCCGCTCGGGCTTGCCACCGTCGCCGCCGGGGTCGGGGACACCCCCGCGCTTGCCGTCGGCGTGCTGCTCGGCGCGCTTTTTGCGGGCAATGTGCCGTCGCTTGCGGGCGTGATCGTGCTCGTCACCCTGCGGCTCATCTTTTCACTCGTGTTTGACTCCCGCCGCGCCGCCCCTGTGCGCCCGCGCCTTTTCACAAAGGAGACCTGCGCCGTCCTCTTCCGCGAGGGCGAGGCGCTGCGCGTCTGCTCCGCCGCCGTCGCCGCGTTCACGGCGGGCATGGTGCGGCTGTTTGCCGGCGGCTTTGCCATCGGCGACCTCGTCGGCGTCTGCTTTGCGGTGCTGATCTGCCCCGCGCTTACATATTTATATATCGGGTACACCACCGCGACGGCGCACAGCAGCCCCCGCTTTGTGATCGGACACGCCGCTCTGCTCGTTTCGTTTGTGTTCGCCCTGTCGTCACTTTCCCTGCCGCTCGGGTTCTCGGCGGCGACGGCGGTTGCCGCCTATCTCTCGATGCTTGCCGCGCGGCGGCGTGATCCCCTCGCGGCGGGCGTGCTTGCGCTGCTTTTCGGCTTTGCCGCCGTGCCCGCCGCATCGCCCGGAACGGCGGTGGCTGCGCTGCTGTTTTCGATGCTTTGCGCGCATATCCCCGTGTGGCTCGCCGCGGCGGCGGGGGTCGTCGGGTTCGCCGCGCTCTGCTTTCTCGCAGGCGGCACGGCGCTGCTTTTCTCGGTTCTGCCCGAATTCCTCATCGGCACGGCGCTCTCCTTTCTGCCGCTCGGCGCGGCGGGGGAAAAGCTCCTGCCCTTCACCGGCAGGCGGACAAAGCCGGATGCCGCGGGCGAGGTGCTGCCCTATCGGGAAAAGAGCGAGCGCGAGACCCTGCGCGACCTCTCCGCCACCTTTGAGGCGATGTCCGACGCGTTTGCCGGGCTGTCCGACCGCGAGACGCGGATCGGCATCTTCGATGTCCGTCACATCTGCGACAAGGTCTGCGACCGGTTCTGCCGCCGCTGTGCGGCATGCAGCTTATGCTGGGAAAGGGATTACACCGTGACCATGGATACACTGAGTAAGATCAGTGCAAAGCTCTACAAATACGGCAAGGTTGAGCACGCCGACCTGCCGCCGGAATTTCTCGCGCGCTGCACCTCTGCCGATCGCATGCTGGAGGAGATCGAGCGCGAGAACGCAAGGATGCTCCGCGAAATGCTCGCCGCGGATGGCAGCCGCCGCTCGGCGGTGGACTATGCCGTTTTCTCCCGCGTGCTCACCGACGCGCTGAAGAGGGGAGACGAAGCCTACACGCCGGACACCGAGGGGCGTGCCGCCGTGACGACCGCGCTCACGCGCATCGGCTTTTCGGCGGACAGTCTCGGCGTGTTCGGCACGCGGCAGAAGAAGGTCTACGCCTTCCGCGTCGGCGGCAGCGCGATGAACTGCACGGCGGACGCGATCACGGAGGCGCTCACCGCGGCGCTCGGCGGCAGGTTTGAGCCGCCGCTCTTCGAGTTTGCGGACGGCGGCAGCAACATGATCGCCACGGGCGCGCCCACCTTCTCGGCGGACGCCTCGTCCGCCACGGTCGCTGCGGGCGGCGGCGAGGAAAACGGTGATCGCGTGCGCAGCTTCGACGCGAAAAACGGCTGCTTCTACGCGGTGGTCAACGACGGCATGGGCAGCGGGCGCGCCGCCGCCGCAAAGAGCGCGAAAGCTGCGCTTTTCCTCGAAAAAATGCTCGCTGCCGGCAACGATGTGACCGCCGCGCTGGAGCTGCTCTCGGCAATGGCGCGCACCGACCGCGAGGAGGGGTTCACCACGGTGGATCTGTTTGCGCTCGACTGCTTCACCGGGCGGGGCACATTCTTCAAGAGCGGCGCGGCGCCCTCGTTTGTCAAGCGGGGCGAACGCATCTTCAAGATCCGGTCGCGCACCGTGCCGATCGGCATCCTCGAGGACGTGGACGCCGAAAAAACCACCTTTGCCTGCGAGGACGGCGACGCCGTGGTGATGCTGAGCGACGGTGTGACCGAGGACATCGAGGAACCGCTCTGGCTGTGCGAATTCCTGTGCGGCGCGGATCTCGCCGCCGCCGATGCCGCCGCGCGCATCCTTGCCGAAGCCAAGCGGCACACGCTCTGCCGCGACGATATGACCGCCGCCGTCATCCACATCAAAAAGAAGTAGAGAGGAATCGGTAGGCAGAGAGGACGCACACACCGTCATGCGCCGTCCGTCTCCCGCTGCGTCTTAGCCTTCCCCGGTGGGGAAGGTCCCGCCGTAGGCGGGGGATGAGGGCATGCAGGCAGCGGCACAGCATTATGCGATGCTTTGCTTGCATCAATCCCTCATCAGGCGCCTACGCTCAGGACGTTTTCCCATCGGGAAAACGCCGCGAGACGCATTGCGTCTCGTACAGCTCTCCCCCAAGGGAAGAAGGAACGCGGAAACTACCTCACCCAAACGACGCGGGACACCCGCCGAATACTTATAATAATATGAAGAAATTTTACTTAAATCTGATCCTGCTTTGCGTCGCTTTATTGCTCTGCTTGCCCTCCTGCGGGGGCAGGGCGCGGCTGTACGATGTTGTGCTGTCGGCGACCGCCGCCGACGAAACCCTGCCCGCGGGCAGCATCCTCTGCTATGGGCGCGGGTACGATACGGCGGCGGACGCGGGTTTTCTCGACGATTATCTCGGGCTTGCGGGCTACCCCGCGTTTCGCGACAAGATCGAGGATTTTGCGCTCTATTCCTCCCTTTCCGGCGACTTCTGCGAGCTTTGCGTAATGCGGCTTTACCGCGCGTCCGACACGCAGGACGGCGCGCTCTTCTTTAAGCGCCGTGCCGCCGCGGCAAAGCGCGCATTGAACACCGCAGGGCTTTCCGGTTATGTCGAAAACGCCGCCGTCGTCACCCGCGGCAATGTCGTGATCCTCTCCATGATGCCGGATAACGAAGAAGTTATCCGCCGCGTCCGGAAAGCGCTGGGGTAATGTCGCGTCTCAGATCTTCCCCCAAGGGAAGCCTAAAGACGTCTCCCGCCTCGCCGGATTCCCCCAATGCTCCCGCCCGCGTCCGCGTATCCGGACGCGGGCGACGCTTTTTTTGCCGAAATTTTCTTAAAAAAAGACTTGTGCCGCGCCCTGCATGCGCGTTATAATAGCGGTAGAAGCTCCTCTGCCCGGCAGAGGGTCACACCATCGGAAACGAGGAAACGCCATGAAGAAGATTCTATCCATCCTGCTCATCGCGGCACTTGCCCTCTCCCTTGTGCCGCTGACGGCATCCGCCGCCGAACCCACCAAGCTCAATCATATCGACATCGTCTTTGACATGCCGAAGGCGGGCGACTCCCGCGAAATGGAGACCGAAGTCACCGTCCGCTCCATCAAGAGCGGCAACATCGACCTGATGGCTGCCGGCGCCACCATTATGTACACTGAGTGGGCGGGCGACGATGTGGAGACCGAGGACGATTTTCTCTTCCGCGCCGGCACCACCTATCTCGTCACGATCAAGCTCGCCTTTGACACGACGAAGGGCTATTGCGCCAACTACAAAATGCTTGAAGGCGACACGGTCGTGACGGCGGACACCTTCACCGCCACGGTCAATGGGCAGCCTGCCACCGCCCGCACCAGCGCACCCTATTTTCCCACCCTCCAGGTCAGCTTGACGATTGAGGGCGAGCGCATGACCGACACGGAACGCGCCGAGCTTGCTGCCAAGCAGGAAAAGACCGCCGCCGCACTTGCCAAAGCGCGCCGCGCCGTCTACCCGGCACGCACGCAGTCAGAGGCGGTTGCGAAAAACCCTGAAAACAAGGGTAAAACCGTGGTCGTCATGGACAGAGAACACCGCGGCGATGGCTATAACTTTGCCACGCTCGACGCATATGACGACATCGGCACGCTCATCATGGATGTGGACGACAGCGACTTCTACAACCGGGAATGCGCGAACGGCTTCGCCTGGGTCATTGTGTGGAAGCCCTATCTGAATGAGATTTGGCTGAGCGACAAGGTGGATGTCTATACCTTCGTCGGCCGCATGGACAATGAGCTGCGCAGTCCGCTGGACCATTCGCCGCTTTGGGAGATCCGCAGTGACCTCCAGTTCTGCTCAACCGACGGGACGGTGTACATTCCCGAGTCCGCCGTGCCCGCGTTTGCGAAAAAAATGACGGAGGGACCCGGCTACCTCATCCCCTATAACATCAAGGTGTATTCGGGCAATGATGTCTACGCCGCGCAGAAGGCGGGCGCCGCCGCCACAAAGGACTGGTGCCCCGGTCATGTCTACACCCAGCAGATCCGGTCTGCCGACCGCGTCTACACGTATTCGGACTGTCAGACCCCGCCGCGCTGGTATTACTCCTGCGTGATCTGCGGCAAGTGCGAGAATAATCCGAACCATGTTTCCGCAAGCTTCGATGCGAAGCCGATTGAGAAGCTGATGGAGTGTACCCACGCAACGCTGTACGACGAGCTTGCCACCGATGAGGCGTATATCGGCGTCAACGCGGCGGGCATGCATGTCTACTGGCTCAGCTGCGACGTCTGCGGCAGATCCGACCGCTACCTGCAGCAGCATCTGACCGAGAAGGATCTCACCCTCAGCGGCAATGACAGCACGCTGGAGCACTATCAGGCCGAGGTCAACGCCGCGCTGCAAATGCGGGAGACGCTCGCGCTCAGCAGCACCGAGGATCAGGCGGGCATGTTCATGCTCCGCCTCCGCAACACCGCCAAGACCAGCACCTGGGCGCAGAGCGATGTCAACTTCGCGCTCAACGACAACCTGCTGGATCTCGATCTGCTCGGCAATGACTACACGAAGAACATCTCGCGCCTGCAGTTCTGCTCCGTGGTGGTGCGCCTCGCCGAGGAGATGACAGGCAAGACCATCACGCCCGCCGCCGCGAACACCTTTACGGACACGAACAGTCCCTATGTCCTCAAGGCGTATGCCGCAGGCATCACCTCCGGCACCTCGGCGACCACCTTCTCTCCCGATGCCACGCTCACCCGCCAGCAGATGGCGACCTTCCTCTACCGCACGCTGCGCTATATCGAGAAGAATTCCGATTACAAATACACGAGCTACACCTCGAAGCTGGCAAACTATGCGGACAACGCACAGCTCGAGAGCTGGGCGGTGGAATCCATGGCGTTCATGAACGCGCTTGACCTCATCAAGGGCACGTCGGACACCACGCTCTCGCCGAACAACAAGTGCACGATCGAGCAGGCGATCGCCGTGGCGGAACGCAGTGTTTACGCGCATCAGATCGGCTGGTGCCAGGTTGAGTTCAGTGAGCTGAAGGGCGATAGTCAGACAGACTTCCTGACGCTGCCCGTCATGGGCACCAATGTCGGCGCGACGCCGCGTGAGGGCACCATCATCTGGTCGCTCGGCAAGCGCCTGGGCGTCTACATGGACGAGCCGGAGATCGACAACAACATGCCGTACACCTATTGCCCCGTTATCAACTACTACACGGGACAGAAGCAGTACATCGTCGCCCGTGACCTGGTCCCCATCCGCAACTGACCGCAAAGAAAGATAAAAAGACCGCCCTGCTATGCAGGGCGGTCTTTGCGTGGTGGGAGGTGTATCCATGCCTTCCCCAAAGGGAAGCCTAAGAAACGCTTTGCGTCCCGTACAGCCTTCCCCAAGGGGGAATCCTTGAAAACGGTATGCACAAAATCACGCACAAACCTCGCAGGGGCGACTGTCTCCATGCGAAAAAGGCTTCCCGATGGGAAGCCTTTTCGCATATTTCTTATTCTTCAACAATCTTGCCGTTTTCAAACCGACCGGTGTAGGTCTTGCCGCTCGGCCAGGTGTATGTGCCCTCGCCGCTGAGCTGGTTGTCGCGGAACGAGCCGACATAGCGCTCGCCGTTGGCAAAGGTGTAGGTTCCCCGCCCGTTGCGCATGTCGTTTTTGAACGTGCCCTCGTAGACGTCGCCGTTGGCGTAGACCTGCTTGCCCTCGCCCTCGCGGACGTCGTTCACATACGCGCCGGTGTAGACCGCGTCGCCGCTCGTGTAGGTGCCCTTGCCGTTCTTGCGCCCGGCTGCAAAGCTGCCGACGTAGGTGTCGCCGCTCTTGTAGGTCAGCGTGCCTTCGCCGTCGGGCAGTCCGTCCTTGAACGCGCCGGTGTAGACGTTGCCGTTTGCATAGGTCATCGTGCCGCTGCCGTTTGCGCGGTCGTCGGCAAAGCTGCCGACATAGACGTCCCCGTTTTTATAGGTGTAAGTACCCGTGCCGGACTTCTTCAGCCCCGCCATGCCGCCCTCGTAGACATCGCCGTTGGAATAAGTGATCTTATTGCCGTCCGCGATGCGTCCGCGCGTGCCGTCGGCGGAGATCCAGCCGTTTTGGATGCCGCTTGCATTCGCAATGCCGAAGAACTTGATCGTGCTGCCGTCGGCACGGGTGTCCTTGGTGTAGCGCACACCGCAGATCATCAGAATGATGAAGATCAGCGTGACTGCGGCGATGGCAAGCAGGACAGCGCGCACTTTCGGCGGCAGCTTGATGCGGACGGGCGGTGCGGTGCGGGTCTTCCGCCGCGGCGGCTTGTGCCCGCCGCGCTTTGCCGTGTGAATGTAGCGCGGCAGCTCTTTGGTGTCGCCGGTGGCTTCACCGGGGCGAACCGGCGCCGGCGGGTGCGCGGAGCGCTGCACTTGGCGAACGCCGCTCGGCATGCCGCCGCGCACGGCGGGTCTCCCTGCGTGCTGTGCCGGGCGGGACTGCGCCGCGCCGGGCTGCGGGCGCTGCTGCGCGCGCGGGTTTGTCTGTGTCGGGTTTGTGCCGGCGGGACGGGCGGTCGCCTGCGGCTGCTGTGCGCGCGGGTTTGTCTGTGTCGGGTTTGTGCCGGCGGGACGGGCGGTCGCCTGCGGCTGCTGTGCGCGCGGGGCGGTCTGTGTCCGGTTCTGCACGGCGGCACGCCGCGCACTTTCCAGCTCCCGCTGCCGCGCGAGCGCCGCACTTTCCTCGGGGGAGAGCCATGTATTGTTATCAGCCATAGTTTACTCCATTATACAGAAATATCTGTTATTTAATCAGCCCGATCGCGTTGTCTGCAAGCCGCACCACATCGGGGGTATAATACAACAGGATGAAACAGAGTGCCACGCAGGCAATCAGAATGCCGATCAGCGAGGCAATGCCGCCGTGCAGCGGCTTGTAGCGCTTCAGCGCGGTCGCGCGGCGGTCTTCGGGAATGTAGTACCGCGCGGATTCCGCCGCGCCGTCCTCCCCTGCCGGGCGGACATATTTCGACAGTACGGTGTCGCGCCGCAGGTTTTTCCGATAGGCGCGGCTGTCGCAGCGGATCTCGGCAAGCGTCTTTGCCTCCTCGGGCGAGAACGCCCCTGCCGCGTAAAGGCGGCGCACCGCGCGCCCGAGATACTCACAATTGTAGTAATAGATCAGCGCGGCGAGAAAGATGCCCGCGCACAGACCGACGATGCAGAGCGGCAGAAACCGCACGGCGGCGTCGCCGTTCAGATAATTCAGGTCGCCGAGGTCGGGTGAAAAGTATTTTTCACCGAGGTAATCGCCGAGCTCGGCAAAGAAGTCACGCAGAGCGGACATACAAACACCTCCTTATATTTACAGGGATTTGCGGGAACGGATGAAGTCACACCCGTAGGGCGGGGGCTAACCGTGTGCAATCTATCTATGCCTCCCCCCGGCAAAGGGAGTGTGGTACGGAACGCGTTGCGTTCCTTGTGCGTTTCCCTTACGGGAAACATCACGCGCGCCGGAGGGATCAATACAAAATCAGAGGATTACGACTCAATAATTCCGTTGCCGCAGAGCTTGGTGAGCAGGATCTCCAGATCCTCGTTGTCTTCATAGGAGATCGTGACGTGCTTGGAAATGCCGCGGTGACTGATCTTTACCCGCCTGCCGAGCATGCCCATTGCTTTTTTCTCAAGCTCGGCGTAGTAGTCGATCTCAAGCCCAAGCTCGGGCGCCTCCGCATCGCTTTCCGCCGCAGCGGCTGTCGCGCGGTTCTCCTTTTTCACAAGATCTTCGGCGGCGCGCACCGAAAGTCCGCCCGAGACGATCTTTGCGGCAACCTCGCGCTCGCGGCTCTTGTCCTTCAGCGAAAGCAGCGCGCGCGCATGCCCGGCGGAAAGCTCGCCCGCATTCAGCATCGCGACCACGTCGTCGCTGAGATCCAGCAGGCGCAAGGCGTTGGTGATGGTGCTTCTGCCCTTGCCGACCTTGGCGGAGACTTCCTCCTGCGTGAGGTTGTAGCTGTCGATCAGTGCGCGGTATGCCTGCGCCTCCTCAACCGGGTTGAGGTCTTCGCGCTGAATATTCTCGATCAGCGAGATCTGCGCGGTTTCAAGGTCGCTCTTGTCGAGGACAATGACCGGCACTTCGGTCAGACCTGCCATCTTGGACGCGCGATAGCGCCGCTCGCCCGCGATGATCTGATAGTGCCCGTCCGCGATCTCGCGCACCAGAATCGGCTGCAAGACGCCGTGCACCGCGATCGAATCCGCCAGTTCTGCCAGCGCCTCGCCTTCAAAGACGCGGCGCGGCTGATCCGCCTTCGGTTCGATCTGCCCGATGCGCAGGCGCGTGATGCCGCTCTTCTCCTCGATTGAGTTGTCAAAAAAGATGTTGTCAAAGCCTTTTCCCAGCCCCGCCGGTTTCTTAGCCATGGTTGTTTTCCCCCTGCTTCTGCGCTCAGATGCGCTCGATCAGTTCTTTTGCGACCTCAAGGTACTCGACAGCACCCTTGGAGGATTTGTCGTGGTAGTAGACCGGTTTGCCGAAGCTCGGCGCCTCGCTGAGCTTGACGTTGCGCGAGACCGGCGTCTTAAACAGCTTGTCCGAGTAGTATTTCTTCAGCTCGGAAATGACCTGCATGGTCAGAATCAGCCTGCCGTTGAACATCGTGATGAGAATGCCGCAGATCTCCAGCTCGGGATTGTAGAGCTGCTTGATCTTGCGGATCGTGATCATCAGCTGCGAAAGCCCTTCCAGCGCGTAGTATTCACACTGCATCGGGATGATTACGGCGTCGGCGGCAGCCAGCGCGTTGACGGTGATCATGCCGAGCGACGGCGGACAGTCGATGAAAATGTAGTCGTAATTGTCCTTGACGGCTTCCAGCTGCTTTTTGAGGCGATACTCGCGGTTGTCGAGCTGATAGAGGTCGAATTCCGCGCCCGCCAGCGAGATGTTGGAGGGGATGACCGAGAGATTCTTGAATTCGGTCTCCACGATTGCCTGTGCAGCGTCGATTTCATCAATCAGCAGTTCGTAGGATGTGGATTTCAGATTCTTTTTATTGATACCGACACCGCTGGTGGTGTTCCCCTGCGGGTCGAGGTCGATGAGCAATACGGATTTTCCGAGAATGCCGACCGACGCGGCGATGTTGACAGCCGAGGTCGTTTTACCGACGCCGCCTTTCTGGTTGGCAAATGCTATGATTTTTCCCATAATACCCTCCGAAACTTGAAGACTGTCCCTATTATAGCATCTGATTGCGCGCAAGTCAACCGAAGACCTATAAAATTAAGATAAAATTCACATTTGCACATCCGAAAATGTTTCACGTGAAACTTTTACGCGCGTATACCCGCGTTGCACGCCCTTGACATGTTTCACGTGAAACATTCCACAACCACTACATCTTGTACCCGAAAACAAAACCAACACAAGACAAGCAACACCAGGGGGTTTGCGGCGTTTCGGAAACGTAAAATTCTCACTTTGCCGACGGCGCGCTTGCGCTTCCCTGCCGTGCAGCGTTTTGAACTGTGCGGAAACACCTGTTCTTCCCTTGCCGCCGCAGGACGCATCGGCATTTGCGAAAACGTCCGTTCGGCGTGAAACCTGCTCTATATATAATAAGGAAGAAAACAACGCAAAAAACATCCGGAAACTGCCGTCCGAAGCGCTCGGAAACGGCGGCGGATGCGCGCGTGAACCGCTGCTTGTAGCGGTCCGAAAACGCGCGGAAAAATCGCGGCGCTGCTGCCGATCTGCGCGGAAATTTGCGGCTGCTTTTGCCCGCCCGCCGACCGCAAAACCCGGTGCTTTTCCGTCGGCGGAATAAAAATTTTTACCTGCAAAAAGTGTGTTTTCGCAACCGCCTGTATCTAATAAATTGAATAAAATCGTGCAAAACGGGGCAAGAATGATAGCGCCTCCGGAGGGCAATCGGGCACATTTTGCAAAAAAAGTGTTGACAAAGTGGGGCAAGTTGTGCTACTATAACAAGCGTTTTCGAGAGATTGGGTGCGAAGGTGTAGGTAAACGCCCGTTTTTCGAAGTTTGCTTTTCAGCAATGGACCCCCAAAATTTACAAGGAGAATAGCAGAATGAAATTATGCAAAAAGACGGCACTCTGGCTGACGGTCACAGTGCTTTCCCTGCTGCTGATGTCATTAACCTGCGCGGCTTCCGAAAATTTCGGTACCCCCATTGACCTTTATATCAACAGCAACCCCGTAGAAGGCGCACGGCTGGCAGACGGCACGGCGTACATCCCCTATCGCGTAGGTATTCTCGCAGCAGACCCGGACGCAACGTTTGAGTGGGACGGTTCCCGCGGCGTTTCGGTCGCGACTTCGCTCGATATGACGATCGAGGCGAAGGCAGACGAACATTACATTGAGGCGAACGCAAGAATCCTCTGTTCCGAGCTTGCGAAGAACCGCAATATCGACGACACGATCTATGTGCCGATCCGCACGATTAGCCGCATCTACTCGCTGGAATGCACGTGGAACGGCGCCGAGAAGGCGGTGTACCTCACGGGCACGCCGACCGCTCTCGAGCACGGCGACACCTTCTATGACAGCGACATCGTGTACTGGCTTTCCCGCATCATTTCGGCGGAGAGCCGCGGCGAGCCTTTCCGCGGGCAGATCGCGGTGGGCAACGTCGTGATGAACCGCACCGAGGACGGTTCGTTCCCGGACACGGTCTATGGCGTCATTTTCGACCGCAAATACGGCACGCAGTTCTCGCCGGTCGCCACCGGTTCGATCTACAATGACCCCACCGACAGCTCGGTGCGCGCCGCCAAGGCGGTGCTCGAGGGCGTCGAGGTCGTGGACAACGCGCTGTACTTCTGCGCGGGGCGCGTCAGCAGCGGCAGCTGGATGGAGAAGAACCGCGAGTATATCGAGACCATCGGCAACCACGTGTTCTATTATTGAGTTTTTGCTGAAAACAAGAAAAAACCTCCCGAAGTCGGGAGGTTTTTTGCTGCTATGCGGGGGTATTGCCTCCGTTCGCGAACGAACCAAGCCTTCCCCGGTGGGGAGAGGAGTACGAGACGCTTTGCGTCTCGCGGAGTTTTCCCGATGGGAAGACATCCTGTGACGGATGAGGGCTTGCAGGCAGTCGGCACAGCATGGTGCGAGGTTTTGCTTTGTACAATCCCTCATCAGTCGCCTACGGCGCCGGCTTCCCCACCGGGGAAGCCTAAAAGGGAGCCGCACCCTACTGATGCGGGATTTCCCCCCGTCTTCACTTCCCCGTCACGGCGGCTTTCCGCAAATTTCTTTTGACTTGCTCATGCGCGTGTGCTACAATGAGAGTACCCTCGATTGACAAGGGCAGATACGCTTTCCGGCGGCAAAAAGTTGGCGCCGGACATCGTCATCGTCCTTGGTGGGCGGTCGGCACACCTTCGTCCTCTTCCTCGCCGACCCCGATTTTTCCTCACCGGAAAGTCCTTCGGAGTTTTTCGGGCGCGGAAATGTGCCGGACGAGGCTGACGAAGCAGACAGGCATCAGCCCGCCAATGAGGAAAACAAAGGCAGGCGCGGTTTCCGCCCCGAAAAACCGTATCTGCTCTTGTCAATCGAGGATATACAGCTTTTCCGCAAAACCGCAAAAGAAGGAATCCCGCATGACATATACATACAAAAGAATTACCGCGGCACTGACGGCGCTCGCACTTGCGCTGTCCCTGCTGCTTCCTGCCGTCGCCGAAACCGTTACGGCGGAAACCGCCGCCACGGCAGTGACCGCTTCCGATACCGGAACCGAACCGCAGACCGATCCGGACCCTGCCGCCGAACCGGCGGCGCCGGTCTACCCGGACAGGCTCGGCGCCTTCGGCAGCATCACGGGCATGACCGAGACTCCGCTCGGCGCGGCGGCAACGCTCACGCGCTATGAGAACCGCGCACCTGGCGAGATTGTGCAGACTGCATTCACCGTCACCGCATCGCCCGCGAACGGCGCGCGGATCGCTGCCGTCAACCTCGGCACGACCCTGCACAGCCGCGAAAAGCTCTCGACCCTGGCGGGCATGGCAGCCGCAGACGGCGAGACCCTGACCGCAGCGGTCAACGCCGACTTTTTCAGCCTGTACACCGGCGTGCCGATGGGCGTGCTGCTCACGGACGGGCGGCTGCTCTCCTCGTCGGACAACCGCGATGCCGTCGGCTTTGACAAGGACGGCAATGCGATCTTCGGCAAGATCGGTGAGACGGTCACGATCGGGATCGGCGACGCGACCCTCCCGGTCAGCCATCTCAACAAATATCCCGGCGTCTACGGCGTCTACCTGCTCACCCGCGACTACGGCGAGACCACGACGCTGACCGGCTTTGCCGCGACCGAGTATATCCTCGCGCTCGACGACGCCGTCACGCTCGGCGGCGAGGTGCGCGCCGAGGTCACCGCAGTGCGCAAAGGCGTCGAGGACGGCGAGATCCCCGCGGGGTGCGCCGTCCTGACCGTGCCGGATACGCTTGCGACAGCGGCGGATTATGCCGCGCTTGCGGTCGGTGAGACCGTCACGGTGCGCGTCGCCTGCGAGAGCGATTTCACCGACGCGGTCACGGCGATCGGCGGCGGCGACGTCGTCCTGCGGGACGGCAAGCCCGTTGACGGCGTGGTGAACGAGGAGCATGAGAAGACCCGGCAGCCCCGCACGGCGTTCGGCATCCGCGCGGACGGCAGCTATCTGCTCTTCGTCACCGACGGCAGACGCACCGGTTACGCCGCAGGGCTGACGCTCACGGCGCTTGCCGATACGCTCCTGGCGCTCGGCTGCACCGACGCGATCAACCTCGACGGCGGCGGCTCGACCGCGCTTGTCACCTTTGCGGACGGCAAGGCGACCGTGCAAAACCGCCCCTCCGACGGCAGCGAACGCAAGGTTTCCAACGCGGCGGCGCTCTATGAAACGACCGAAACCGCGTCCGCCGCGCCCCGGCTGACGCTGGAACCGCCTGCGCTGACCCTGCTTGCCGGCGCGGTATATCCCCTCACCGCGACCGTCACGAACGGCGCGGGCGAGACGCTTGAACATGTTTTGACGGCGGAAAACACCACCGTCACAATCTCCGATGCGCTCGGCAGCGCCGCAGTCGCCGACGGCAAGATCCGCTTCACGCCTGCGGCAGTCAAGGGCGGCGGCATCCTCACGATTGAGACCGTGTACGGCGATAAGACCCTGCGCGCGTCCTGCTACCTGCGCGTCGCCGATACCGTGGACGAGCTGCGCGCCGACCAGACGCTCCTGCTTGCCGCAGCGGACGGCACGGCTTCGCTGACTGTCCGCGCCTTTGCAGAGGGCGCGGAGGTGTACTACGGCGACCTTGCCGAGGTCCGCTGCGAGAATGCGGCGATCGGCAGTGCGCGGCGCGGCAACACCTTCTATTTTGCACAGACCGATATTAAGATCCCCGGCGAAGCCGATGATACTGCCGAAAAAGAATCCGCAGAATCCACCGACCCCGCCGAGACCCCGGCAGAGCCCCTGCCCGCCGCACGCGGGCGGATTGCCATTGTGCTGGCGGACCGCACGCTGGTGATCCCGGCGCTGTTCGGCGAGCCTGTTTCCCCGCTGAAGCTGGACGGTCTGCTGCAAAACGGCGCGGCGGCGGTCGGCGGTGACTATACCCTCTCCTATGCGGAGACCGGCGGCATCGCTGCGGGCGGCGCGTTTGTGCTGACGCCGCGCGTCCTGCCTGCCGCGGAAACGACCGCATCTGCCGAAACGGCAGCGGAAACGGACGCCCCCGCCGCCGAAACAACCGCGCCCGCGGAGACCACTGCACCCGCAGAGACCGCCGCGCCCGCTGAAACAACTGCGCCCGCTGAAACGACCGCGCCCGCGGAGACGACCGCACCGGTGGAAACCTCTGAAACTTCCGAATCCACCGAACCTGCCGAGCCGATTGTGGAACCTGTGCCCGAACCGATCCCGGTCGAGCTGAACGTCACCGGGCTTTCGAGCGCCGGGCTTGTCGGCAGACGGCTGTGGCTGTGGGCGGACGGCATTTCCGCCGCGGAAACGCCCTATGCCACGTTCATACTGACCGCTCCCGACGGCACGGAGACGACGGTCACCTACACCTATGACGCATACTATGATTTCGCCGGGTACAACGGGCGCGCGCTCCTCACTCTTGTGCCAGAGGCGGCGGACGGCGTGCTCACGCTGAAAACGCTGCTCGGCTTTGCCGTGACCGACCCCGCGCGCACCGTCACGGTCGGTCCGCTGCTGCTCACGGAGCAGTATGACCCGAACCGCTATGCCGACCTTGCCGGACACTGGTCGTCTTACTATGTCAACGCGCTCTCCTTTGCGGGCGTGGTCAGCGGCAGCGAGGACGAGACCGGCAGAACCGTCTACAACCCGGACAACAGCCTGAGCCGTGAGCAGTTTGCCAAGATCCTCTGCGGCTTGCTGAACCTCGATCCGACAGCGTATGCCGAGACCGAGCTGCCCTTTGCCGACAGCGCGGACATCGCCGCGTGGGCGCTGCCCTATGTCCGCGCCGTTTTCGGCGCGGGGCTGATGCACGGCAAGGACACGCCGGACGGGCGGCTGCTCTTCGCCCCGCGTGACGCCATCACACGCGAGGAGACGTTCTACGTCCTCGGCGGCACCGTCGACGAGACGAAATCCGCGTCGCTTGACGGCTTTACGGATGCGGACCGGATCGCGCCGTGGGCGGCGGAAATGCTGCAAAAATCGATTGCAGCCGGGCTGATCTCCGGCTATGACGACGGTACGCTGCGCCCCGGCGGACAGATCACGCGCGCCGAGACGGCGACGGTGGTCGTGCGGCTGCTCGGGCGGCTGTACGGCGCCGACGTGAAGGACTGAGCCGCGCTTGTAATTGCGCGCACTTTGTGGTAAACTAAAGGAAAGTCACCGCCGATGCGGGAAAGGAACATCATATGCAGGAAAAGTACAACATTTCCCTCGAATCCCTGATTCGCGAATTTGCGCTTGAACCCCTGACCCTGCCGACCGAGGCATCCGAGATTCAGATCACCTCCAACGAGGTCAACCGTCCGGTACTGCCGCTGATCGGCTTCTTCGAGACCTTCGACGCCGAGCGCATCCAGATCTTCGGCAAGGGCGAGGTGCGCTTCCTCAACGAGCGCCCGCGCGAGGCGGTCGAGAAGGCGATGGACGCGTTTTTTGCCACCCACCCGGCGACGGTCGTCGTCACCTCCAGTCTGGAGCTGCCCGCCAACATGCTCGCCTGCGCGGAAAAGTACGATGTGCCCCTGCTCCGCACCGCCGAGCGCACAAGTGAGTTCATGGCGGCGCCGATCGCCTATCTCAATGTCATGCTTGCGCCCCGCATCACCCGCCACGGCGTGCTGGTCGAGGTCTACGGAGAGGGCGTGCTGATCCTCGGCGACAGCGGCGTCGGCAAGAGCGAGACCGCCATTGAGCTGGTCAAGCGCGGTCACCGCCTCATCGCGGACGACGCGGTGGAGATCAAGCGCGTCTCGGCAAAGTCGCTCGTCGGCTCGGCGCCCGAGATCATCCGGCACTACGTCGAGCTGCGCGGCATCGGCATCGTCGATGTGCGCCGCCTGTTCGGCATGGGCGCGGTCAAGGACACCGAGAAGATCGACCTCGTTGTCACGTTGGAACCCTGGGTGCAGGGCAAGATGTACGACCGCCTC
>ENA-UESE01001090-UESE01001090.1-human-gut-metagenome-genome-assembly--contig:-NODE-1090-length-23570-cov-14.964500_pt1 | contig 23570 bp, 19 predicted proteins | sample MGYA00242995_ERZ507996 | MGnify/ENA primary metagenome ERZ507996 (study PRJEB26167, sample SAMN06115489) | human gut metagenome | host: Homo sapiens | place: China:Sichuan | collected 2015-04-15... | reverse complement strand
CATTTACGGTTTCTGCTTTTCCCGTTTCCTCATTTTCTGTCCCTGTATCTCCTGCTTCTCCCGCTGCTTCCCTTCCTGCTCCGGCATTTACTCTTACTTCTTTTCTTACTGTTGCAATTTTCTTTCCTGTTCTTCTTTCCAGTATTCCCCCAAGCACCAACACCAGAAGTACCGTCAGCACAGGCAGTAAATGGTAATCCTCGCTGTGCTGTCCCCCTTTTAACAGATACTGCCTCAAAAGGCTCCAGAAGGAATTTGCCGTCAGCACATATTCTTCCTTATGGGAGGTAAAGCTTTCTCCGATTCCGAAAATACCCGCCAGAAGCCGCCAGTTTTCCACAAGGTATGTGAAAAACAGCAGCAGCCATCCACAAAAAGCCCGGATGAAATTCCCTTTTTTCAGGATAAGTAAAAACAACAGCCAGCATATCCCCAGTCCTAAAATACCAAAACCGGACAATACCAGAGAGGAATTCAGTGCAAAAAACAGGATGTAGCCATAGCAAAGCCACTTTTTCTTTCCCTCCTGCAGGCAAAGGGCACACCAGACAAGCAGGGGAATCCCAAACTGTGAAAGCCCGTAAACCGGCAGAAAGGGCAGCCAGGCAAAGAGCACCGCAGAAACAACTGCCGCCTCATCCTTTCCCGTTACCCTTTTCGCCAGAAGATACATCCCCAGATATCCGAACAGCTTTCCCATCAAAAGCATGGCATTTAATCCAAAAAGGGCGTTCCCTCCCAGGAAAAACAGGACACAGGCAGGAGCAGGCATCGTCAGCGCCGTTTTGGATGCGCCATTCATAAATTCCGGCAGAGTACTTCCCGAAAACAGATGCTTTGCCTGTAACAAATAGGCAATCACTTCTCCATCCAACTGGTCATGATAGGTAAAAATGGCATTTTCCCCTAACGCAAATCCCGGAAGCAGGGTAAGAAAGACCAGTACCAGCCCTCCCCAAAACCAGAACTTTTCTTTATGAAAACTTTTGTTTTTCTGCCAGTCCATCCTTCCCCTTTTCCTCCTTAAGCAGAAGCAGTGCCAGAACCAGCCACAGACTGCTGATAGCAAAGCCCTCCTTGTAATCCATAAGCCCGGCTCCCCGCATGGTATACCAGAAAATCATTACCGCCGCTGTCAAAATCAGGGGCAGCAATGCGGGCAGCTCCTGTTTTAAGGGAAAATGACCTCTCTGAATCCAGTCAGCCAGGAAAATCAGAAATGCAATTCCAAGCATCGCCCGGAACCACCAGCAGCTATACGACAGATAAAGCTTCGTCCATTCCGGCGCCTGCTCCCTCATTTTCTCATAATTTTCCGCGGTACAGGCATCATAATAGCCGCCCTCTAACTGCTTCTGCACTGCAATAGGTGCCGCTCCGTACCCGACCATGTCCCAGCGCAGATAGGTCAGAATATTTTTCCAGCGGTTTTCCAGAGCATTCCATGCTATCTGCCTGTAGTAGGCATCTGCGCCCTCTTCTCCAAATGCTTCCTCCATCAGGGGCTGCATGACCCGTTCCATGTTATCCGGGTAAAAGGTAATTTCCCGCACAGATTCCCCCAGTGCCTCCAATACCTCCTCCGGCCACCCGTAAAAATCCGAAAGAATAAAAAACCAGGCAAAACGGCTTGCCATGGAAAACTCCACACTGCGATGCTTTTCCCCGGAAAGAGCTGCAGTCCCGGTTCCTGCCCCAGTTGCCAGAAGTGCTCCGCACAGGGTAACTAAAAGAAGGCGCAGCCTTATTTTTCCCCGCTTTTCCCTGCAAAGAAGCACCACCGCTGTTACCCCTGTCAGAATACCGCCAAACAGCCGATATTCCGGCATCAGAAGGGACAGCAAAATCCAGCAGGTCAAAATTCCTGCCAGCCGTCTGTAAAGCGGTTTCTTTTCCCCTGATTTTTCCAGCCATATCCGGGCAGCGCACCCGGCCTGTATAAAAAGCAAGGAGCCTGAAAAAGACCAGACCCCCAGCGCCAGATGACACTGCATCGCCATAGGGAAAGTCACAAGAGCAAGACTTCTGAACACCCTCTTCCCTGTGGATGCCTGACTCAGACTGTTGAAAAAGAAATCTGCTGCAGCTATCCCGAAGATAAGCTGCAACAGATACATTATCTGTGCATGGCTTCCGGTCAGCCGGAAAAGCCCCCGGTAAAGGAAGCTTTTGCTCTCCGCAAAGGTCTGGACTGCAGAAAAATTCCGCCCCATCCAGACCAGTCCCAGAAGAATCTGTACCCCGAAGCCCCAATATAGACTTTCCTTCAAAACGGCACATAAGTGCCCCATTCCCTTTTTAAGCATAAAACCTCTTAATCACCTGACAAATATCATCCACCTGTGTTTCCTTTAAGCCATAATACATGGGAAGTCTTGCAAGTCTTTCACTTTCTCTGGTGGTATATCTATCCTCACCGTTGAATCTGCCGAAGCGCTTTCCGGCAGGAGCGGTATGCAGCGGAATGTAATGGAAAACAGACATAATGCCGTTTTCCTTCAAATAGTCTATAAAAGCGGTTCTCTCTGTAATATCCTTTGCTTTTACATAGAACATATGGGCATTATGCACACACCCCTCCGGAACCACCGGAAGCTCCAGCCTGCCGCTCTCTGCCAGCGGAAGCAGATTCTGATAATACCGGTTCCAGAGAGCCAGTCTTGCTTCATTGATTTCATCCGCCTTTTCCAGCTGCGCATACAGGTACGCTGCATTCATATCGCTGGGCAGATAAGAGGAGCCATAATTGACCCAGGTATATTTGTCAATCTGACCTCTGTAAAACTTGCTGCGGTTGGTTCCCTTTTCCCGGATGATTTCCGCTTCCTCCACATCCTTTCCATCCCGGATTAAAAGCGCTCCGCCTTCTCCCATACTGTAATTCTTTGTTTCATGAAAGCTGAAGCAGCCAAACTCTCCAAAGGTTCCCAGTGCCTTTCCCTTATAGGAGGACATAATTCCCTGAGCAGCATCCTCAATCACAATCAGATGATATTTCTTCGCCAGTGCCATAATCGTATCCATCTCGCAGGAAACGCCTGCATAATGCACCGGCACGATTGCCCTTGTCTTTTCCGTAATCGCTGCTTCAATCAGCGTTTCATCAATATTCATGGTATCCGGGCGGATATCTACAAAGACAGGTACTGCTCCCCTGAGTACAAAAGCATCCGCTGTGGATACAAAGGTGTAAGAGGGCATAATAACTTCATCCCCCGGCTGAATATCTGCCAGAAGCGCCGCCAGTTCTGTGGCATGGGTACAGGAGGTTGTCAGCAGACACTTTGTTGTCCCTGTCCTTTCCTCTATCCAGGCATTACATTTCTTTGTATAGGCGCCATCGCCGCAGATTTTCTGGTTCTCCACACACTCCCGTATGTAATCCATCGCCTTTTCCCCGCAGGGCGGTACATTAAAATTTATCATTTTCAATCTCCTTTTCCCAACTGCTGCTTCATTACTTGTCTGCTACTTCTTTTCTTATTAGGAACTTCTGCCGTATTGCTTATCTGTTATCTCTTCTTCCAGCTCCCCACTACATTTCCCGCCACATTTTCTGTCACTCTGCGGATAATGTACTTGGGTCTGCCCTTTACTTCCTCATAAATTCTGGCGATATAATGTCCGATTATCCCCAGGCTTAACATCAGAAAGCCTCCGATAATCAGAATCAGCAGAATAACTGTTGTAAATCCCTCCACGGAATTTCCCATCAAAAACCGCACCAGTGTCTGTATCGCCAGAACCACACTGAACAAAATGGAAATCAGTCCGAATACGGTAACCAGCTGCAGGGGCAGTGTGCTGAAGGATGTAGCATTGCGGACAGCATACCGCATCAGGCTGACAAAGGACCACTTGCTTTCCCCATACTGCCTTTCCTGAACCTCATAATAAACCGGTTCCGTACGGAACCCCGCCCAGAAGCTCAGCGCCCTGAAAAAGGTATTTCTCTCCGGCAGCGAAAGCAGCACATTTACTACCTTCCTGTCCAGCAGCTTAAAATCCGAGGAGGCACTCATGTCCATTTTAATCAGACTGCTCATCACCTTATAGAAAAGCCCTGCTGAAAGCTTATGTCCAAGACTTTCCCTGCCCCGGCTTGTCTTAATTCCCTCTACAACCTCAACGCCGTCCTGCCACATTTTCCACATTTTCGGAATCACAGCCGGAGGATGCTGCAAATCACAGTCCATGACAATAACCGCATCTCCCGTAGTCAGCTCCAAGCCGGCGAAAATCCCCGCTTCCTTTCCGAAATTCCGGGAAAATTCCGCTCCCTTAATCCGGGGATTCTTCTCTGCCTCCCGCTGTATGGCATCAAAGGTTCCGTCCACTGAACCGTCGCTGATAAAAATAAGTTCATATTCAATCTTATTTTCCTCCAGCACTCCGGTAAGCACCGCCGTTGTATTGGCAATATTCTGTTCCTCATTATACGCCGGTAACACAATTGATAAAAGTGCCATTTACATCTCTCCTGCCCTTTTTCGGGCTTATTCTCTGTTGGCATTTTCTGTTTTCACATATAAAATGCCGTCTATTATCCGAATGGAATTTTCTCCCGGGAAGCTGTCCATCTCTATATATTCTTCGTCATAATACATTTCTTTCATGGCATCCGCCGGAAGAATATTCAGGGTTGCCCCCAGATAGTGCTGCATAAAAAGTCTGTAATTTTCTCCTGTATATAAAAGGCTGTCCCCGTTTAGTCCAATCATACCGCTTGTCACATCCAGGGTAATATCCGTTCCGGGAAACTCATCCTCCCCCACAACTCCTATCATGGCAATGGGAATCCCCTGATAATACCCTTCTGTCTGTTCGATTCTGTCCAACAGCCTTACACAGTAGGCATAGGTTTTCTCATACCGCTTCTGCAGGTTTGAATATCCTATATTATCCACCACTCCGTAAAAGAAAACAAGTACCACGCCGCAGCAAAGCGCCAGCCACTGTAAAACGGCACCCATTTTTCCCTCCTCCGTACCATTTCCCACAAAGGCAACCAGCCCAATCAGATACAGCACCCACTGATACCGCATGAGAAGGTGGTAGGTAACAGAAGGAGAAATTATTAAAATCACATTGGTAATTACAGGCAGCACCAAAACTGCCAGTATTATTATACCGAAAAATCCCGGCTTCTTCCACCATTTTCTGTTTTTCACCAGAACCCCGCCGGCAAAAAGGGCTGCGAAAAGCAACAGCAACAGCGCCACACCGGAAATCCAGTTCTGATATAACACATTTCCCCGCAGGGTAAATTTCAGGAAATCCACATACATCTGCTTTACCGAGGTAAGCAGCCCTGCGTTATTTCCCTGTGCCATGCCGTCAATTCCCTGATAGGATGCCAGCTGCTTTCCCTGCAACCGCAGAAGCACCTGTAAAATGCCGTAATATAATACCACGCCCAAAATTCCCATATACAGATAATGCAGTATTTTTTTCAGCTTTTCCTTCCCCGTTCCATCCTCCGAAAGGAGCATGAGAATACAAAACACCGATAAAATCATGGCAAAGGGAAGATATGCCTGATAAATGCCAAGGCTGAAAGCAAGACAGACGCCCCCCGCCAGAAAGCCCTTTTGATATTTTTTCGTAAGCACCACCGCAAGCACTGCCAGAAGAAGCGCCAGCATATAGCCATCCAATGTAAACACATAGGCGAAGGTGGACGCAAGCGCCGGAAAAGAAGCAAGCAGCCCGCTGCACACCACAATTACCCAGGGCTTTTTCAACTCCAGTGCCTCTGTCAAAGCCGCCGCTGCCAGAGAAAGGAAAAGGATACCAAGAAGCCCAATCACCCAGGGGATTGTATAAAAGGAAGAAAAACCGCATGCCACCATCAGAAACCATCTGCCGGAGGTAATCATGTTCTGGTCAAAGTACATGCTGTCCAGCCCGTCATGGTTTGGCACATCCATCAAAAGCGCCGGCATATGCACCAGAAGCGCCGTTACCGCCGCTGCCAGAAAGGCAAGTTTCCACTCTCTTTTTATTTTTCCCCGTAACTTTTCATAAAACGCCATCGGTGTTGTCATTTTTTCTCCATTCCTACGCACATGATTTGCGCATATATGGCTTCTGCCATTTTTTCTCTTCCCGCCTCATTGGGATGTAAACCGTCCGTGGTATAAAGCTCCCAGTCAGACCACTGCTCATGAGGAAAAAAATCATGGTACAAATCTATTACTTCTATGCCAAATTCCTCTGCCACCCGATACTGTGCCTCCACATAATCCTCCAGAACACCATATCCCGTATTTAACTCCTCGCAGGTCTGCTCCTTCGGCACAGCCCAACTGTAGGTCGGCGTCACAAGGTACACCCTTATCCGGGGATATTTTTCCTGCAAAATGGAAACCGCAGTGCGGAGTGCCCCGCTGTAGCTGTAAGTATCGTAGGCATTCTCCGGGTTTTCAATGGGAACTCCCGCATAATAATCATTCAGTCCATGCTGGATCAGCACCGTTTCCACGCCGGAAAAGTCCACTTTTGCCAGCCCGTCAATCACCTCCGGGAAATACTCCGTCATACTCTCCCGGATATGGACTGCCTGCTGTACCCCGAAATCGTCCCCCTCCACGGATTTCATCAAACCCACCAGAGAAAGTGTGTCCTTCGTATAAGTCAGCCGGTACTCCCAATCCGTTCTCGCCGCCATGGTGCCTCCGAAAGCTGCATTATACACCGTTTTTCCCAGCTTTTCCCCAATCTGGCAGGGAACTGCCGTTTCATCCCGCACCATACCGAAAACACTGTCCCCGAAGGTTACAATCTGCACCGGCTCCTTTGCCTTCTGCCTCCTGTATTCCGGTGCCAGAAAGCCCACTGCAAGCAGACCGAAAAACAGCAGAAAAGATATCAGACCATATATCACTATTTTCCCTCTCTTCAAGCCGTTTCTCCTTTCCTGTCCTATGCCTGCCCGTCTTGCACCTTCTCTCCCGGGCTGTTTTCATGCCCACCAGCCTCTAGGAACCTCTTCCAGCTTTTCTGCCAGCCGTGCCGCTCCCTGTCCGTCTGTCAGCCCTTTTACTGCCAGCGCACAGGCTTCCCGGTCTTTCTTTTCCTTACACCATTTTTGAAATAACCGCTTCATATTTTCCAGAGTTTCCTCCGGGTTTAAATGATAAGCTCCCGCAAAGCCTGCCAGCTTTCTTTCGCCGATATATTCTGTCAGCGCCTCCTGATTCTCCGCATAGGAAAAGCAGATAAAAGGAACTCCCAGCGCCGCCAGCTCATAAACAGTACTTCCCCCGGCAGTAATCACCAAATCCGCACGAATCATCAATCCTGCCATATCTTCCACCCGGCTGTGAATCACCACATTTCCAAGCCCTTCCTTTTCCTTCAGCTCCTGAAAATGGGGATTAAACTGCCCCACCACCAAATGAAATTCTATCTCCGGGGTATAAAGCCTTTCCAGTATTTTTCCCGCAATGTTGTCCACATCACCGCCTCCGGTGGTAATCAGCACCTTTTCCACCTTTTCCCTTACCTGATACTGCTTCCCCTGAAACTGCTTTCTCAAAGGAATAAAGCTGCTGCCAATCACAAGCTGCACCTGTCTGTTTTCATATAACCTTTCATAATGTGCCCTGCCTGCCGGAGCGTTATAATTTATCACCATATCCACGGGATAGGGCTTCCTGCCCAGGTCATCCAGAAGCGCCACAAATCCCAGTTCTTTCAGGGCAGAAAGATATTCCGGTGTCACAAAATAACTGTCCACCAGAAAAACAGCCCCTTTCCTGCTCCCTGAAGCCTGCTGAAATTCTTCCTCCAGCATCCCCTTTAAAACAGGAAGTTCCGCCTCCATATGCCGGTAATCCGTCTGAAGCACTCTCACCGAAAAACCCTGTTTTTCCGCCATTTCTCCGGAAAGGGCATCCGCACATAAAAAGACAATCTGCTCCCCGGATACTCTTTCTGCCAGTTCCTGTGCAATCGTCAGGCACCGCATCAGATGCCCTGCCCCGATTTTTTCATTACCGTCTGCCCGGAAAAAATACATACCTCCAGCTCCTTTAATCGAAGTCCACCAAATCCCAGCTCATGGGCGTTCCCAGCTTCGCATCCCTGCGAATCTTCTTCCCCAGCAATTCTTCATAGTATTTTGTATGAAGTCCGTTTGCCGGACGCACAGACCGAAGATTTTCCGGGGTGAAAATCTCTCCCGCCTTCATATCCTTTGCCACAAACAGGGAACGGGAATGTTCCCTCTCCCTTGCCGCCTTGGGTGTCAGTTCATAAGTGACCTCGCCCAGTGCCAGCTCGATTTTGCGGATATTATCTACCATCTCCTTAAATTCCTCCGGTTCCATGGAAAAAGCAGAATCTGCTCCGCCATCCGCCCGTCCTAAGGTCAGGTGTTTTTCAATTACCTTCGCCCCCAGCGCCACGGCTGCCCCCGCTACCGCGCTTCCCATGGTATGGTCGGAAAGTCCCGTAATACAATGGAAGGTATCCCGCATGGAGGGTATCGTTCTGAGGTTCACATCCTCATAAGGCGCCGGATAAGCCGAGGTACACTTTAACAAAATCACCTGCTCATTTCCAGCCTCCTTACAGGTCTGCACCGCCAGCTCAATATCGGAAAGGTGGGCAATTCCCGTTGCAAAAATCATAGGCTTTCCCAGCTTTGCAATCTTTTTAATCATGGGAATATCATTGATTTCAAAGGAAGCTATCTTATAGGCAGGTACATTCATTTCCTCCAGAAAATCCACCGCACTCAAATCAAAGGGAGAAGAAAAGAAGATAAGTCCCATTTCCTCCGCAATTTTCTTTAACTTCGGCTGCCACTCCCAGGGAGTATAGGCAGTTTCATACAGCTTATGAAGGGTTGTCCCGTCCCAGAGGGTTCCCTGAGTAATCTGAAAACAGGGGTCATCGCAGTCCAGTGTGATTGTATCCGCCGTATAAGTCTGAATTTTTATGGCATCTGCCCCTGCGTCCTTCGCCGCCTGCATAATTGCCACTGCCCTGTCAAAGTCCATATTATGATTCGCCGACATCTCCGCAATAATAAATGCAGGACTGTCCTCGCTAATCACACGATTTCCTATTGTTATCCTCTTCTCCATACTAATCCTCCAATTCCGTCAGCAAATGTACTGTTACATCCGCCTCTTTCCCTGCTTCCGCCCTGTCCTGCATATACATTCCCTTCGGTCTGACAATCCGCACCGTTGCCATGCCGATTTCCCTTGCACCGCAAAAATCCTTTGCCGGATTATCTCCTATATAGACTGCCTCCTCCGGGGTACAGCCCAGGGCTTCCAGACACCTTTCATAAACTGCCCGCTGGGGCTTGCTTATCCCGAAATCATCCGTTGCCAGTACATAATCCAGACGTTTATTCAAGGAAAGCGCCTCTATTTTCGCATGCTGTACCATGCTGCAGCCATCTGTAATCAAGCCTGTTTTTACAGCCGTTTTCTCTAACCTTTCCAGAAGCTGCTCCGCATCCGGGTACAGCTGCAGCACCGGACGGGTGCTCCGATAGACTTCCACCAGCTTCTTTACCGGAAGCTCCACCTGAAATTCCTCACAGACCCGGTTAAAAATCCTGCCTCTGCCTTCCTCCTGCAGAATTTCCAGCATTCTCCTGTAAAATTGCTCCGTCTTTTCTCTTTTCTCTTCCTGCGCCGTCAGTTCGTCCTGTCTGGTCTGTTCATTCTGTCCTGTCAAGCCATCCTGCTCTGTCCGTCCGCCCTGCCCAATCAATCCATTTTGTTCTACCTGTCCGTCCAGTCCCGCCTGTTCATGCTGTCCCGCCAAGCCGTCCGCTCCCGCCTGCACATTCTTTCCTGTCTGTTCACTTTGTCCTGTCAGACCCCTCTGATCTGCCATATATTCCGCCGTATGGAAAAGCGCCTGTCTGACATAGCTTTCTTCCTCATACAGCGTGTCGTCCAAATCAAAAATAACTGCCTTTATCTCCCTCATGCCTCAAACACCGCACTGTCATAGCGAAGCATGGTCAGTTCCTTAAAGTCCGACAGATATCCTTCCTCCGGCTTTTTCTCCCAGCTTTTTCCCTCACACATGGCGGCAAGACAGTTTCCGTAATCCGCTCCCGCCGCAAAGGAAAGGGGAACCCCTCCCCCAAACCGGGGGTTGATTTCAATAAAGGAAACCTGATTCTCCCCGGACAAAAAGCATTGAATCGTCATGGGACCCGAAATCCTTCCCTCCTGATTCAAAGCCTCTAAAAGCCGTCTGGTCTGTCCGACAATTTCCCTCTGCTGTACCGTCCTGCTCTTTACCACCTCGCCGGAGCGCACCTCCAGCCGGATTCTCGGCACAATATAAACCGGCGTTCCCTGTTCATCGCACAAAACATCAATGGTATATTCTGTTCCCATTGCACAGCTCTGCACAATGGGATTTTCCACATACCGGGTAAAAAAGGCAAGCTCTTCGGTATTTTCTGCCCGAAATACATTACTGCTGCCCATGCCGTCCAGCGGTTTTACAATCACAGGGAATCTGTCCACCCCTGCCCACTCCTCCTGTTTCAGGGTTCTGGGCGCCGGAATCTGATATTTTTCAAAAAATGCCGCCGTTTCGTATTTATCATTACAGATTTCAATGACACGGCTGTCAGAAAGAATCAGATGTACTCCCAGCTCCTCAAACTGCCCTCTGGCAGCATTGAGCACCTGAAATTCCGCCTCATACAGGGGAATCAACGCCTTGATGTCCTCTTTTCTGCAAATTTCCAGAAGTGCCTCTATATAGCCCTCTTCCCGGCATCTTGGAATCTGATAAAAGGCATCCGTAAAATGTCTGGCTGCGTTCTGCAAAGATGCATCTGCCCCCACTACCCGGAAGGCAGTCTTTAAATGCTCAATTAACTGTATTCTCTTTCCTATGGATGTCAGCAGTAAATTCACACCATTCCTCATTTCCGCGCACATTTTTCGCGCCATCAGCTATTCCCCGGGCTGCATCAGCTTATACTTCATTTCCGCAATCTTCCAGTCCGATTCATTATCAATATCCTGCACCTCCAGCTCTGATATCACAAAGGGCAGAATATTTCCCAGCATCAGCTTCCGGTTCCGCTCAAAGGCTTCTGTCCGGAAAACATAAAACTGTCCCACATCATGATAATGAGGCTCCAAATCCTGAGAACGGCTGTCCATATACTCCGGCTGGAAGAAGACAAGCCTGCCCTCCCGCACCACCATAGCCCGCTGGGGCGGATAGGAAAAGGGCACCACCGGAATCAGAGTATCCGCATCGGAATTTTCCAGTTCTCCCATTGCCTTCTTTAATTTTTCCGCACTCACAAAGGGCGCTGTGGGATAAATACAGCAGGCAAGCTCAAATTCCTGTCCCCGCTTTTTGTATTCCTCCAATACCTCCAGCAGCACATCATTGGTTGTGGCAAAATCTCCCGCCGTCTTTTCGCTGCGGTAAAAGGGCACTTCTGCCCCGTACCTCTTTGCCACCTCTGCAATTTCCTCATCCTCCGTGGATACCATAACCGTATCAAAAAGCCCGGAGGAAACTGCCGCCTCGATGGAATAAGCCAGAATCGGCTTACCACAGAAATCCTTGATATTCTTCCGGGGAATCCGCTTGCTTCCCCCTCTTGCGGTAATAATTGCAATTTTTTTCATCCTAATCCTCATTTCTGCGCACGCTTTTTGCGCATCCAGGCTATCTGTTTTCGTGCTTAACCCCAATAGCCGCCCATCTTCTTTTTAAAAGCTGTGCCCGATAGTACCAGTAAAACCGGAAAGCCGATTTCCCCTGCATGGCAATCAGCCTCTTTTCCTCCGCACCGATACGCTCTATATAATATCTGTTTTTCTCAAAATCCGGGAAATACTTTTCCACTCCCGCCCGAAGCTCCTTTACGAACCCCAGGGAAGGCTTTTTTACCCCCTGCATATAGGAAAAAAGAGTAATCACATAGTAAAGCTCCGCAAACCGGTACTCTATCTCCTCTCTGTAGGTTTCCAGAAAACCGCCCGCAAGGCATTTCTCATAGAAAAGCTCTGCCGCCTTCATACGGTCCCGACACTTTGCTTCCGAAATATAGTGTACTGTGGAGGTATCATGCTGATAATAATAATACATGGGCTCCTCCACCCGCTCAAAATGCTTAAAATATAACGACCAGACCGGTCCCGCACAGTTATCCTCATAAAAGATGCCCTCCGGGAAGTCCAGCCTGTTTTCCCGGATAACCGCCGCCTGATATATCTTGATAACCATACTGCCGGAACGCATCAACAGACTTTTATGCTTTGCCTCGTCTAAGATTCCCGTCTGTTCCGGGGTATTGTTCTGTACAATCCTTCCCACCTCAAAGGTGTGCTCCGAAACCAGATTGTAATCACAGCCTGTCATATCCGCCCCGGTTTCCTCCGCCCTTTTCAACAGTTTTTCATAAAAATCAGGCGTCACCCAGTCATCACTGTCAATAAAACCAATCCAGTCCCCAGCCGCCGCTTTCAGCCCCTCATTTTTGGCTCCGCCCTGCCGCCTGTTGACCGGATAGGTAATCACCTTTACCCTGCCCGGATATTCCTTTTCATACTGCCTTAAAATTTCCAGGGAATTATCCGTAGAAGCATCATCCACCGCGATAATTTCCATATCCGCAAAAGTCTGATGCACCAGTGATTCCAGACAATACTGCAATTTCCCCTCTGCTGCCATATTATACACCGGCACAATCACGCTCAGCTTCATTCCGCGGCTCCTTCCGGCACAATTTTTCCGTCCTCTACCCGGTAAACCATATCGCATTTCTCAATGGTCTGCAATCTGTGTGCAATGATAATCAACGTCTTTTTGCCCTGCAATCTGTTGATGGAATCCATAATCGCCTTCTCTGTTCCGTTATCCAGTGCAGAGGTCGCTTCATCCATAATCAGTACCTCCGGGTCATAATAAAGCGCCCTGGCAATGCCGATTCGCTGACGCTGTCCACCGGACAGACGGATTCCCCGCTCTCCGATGCCGGTATCCAGCCCCTCCGGCAGGCTTCTTACAAACTCGTCAAGCTGTGCCTCCCGCAGCGCTTCCCAGATTCTGTCCTCGTCAATCTTTTCCTCCGGCACGCCAAATGCCACATTTTTCCGTATGGTATCATCCAGCATAAAAATCATCTGGGGAATATAGCCGATATTTTTCAGCCATTTTCGGTAAGCGGTTTTCACATCCACCCCATCCGCATAAACGGTTCCGCTCTTTGTCACCAGAAGCCCCAGCAGAATATCCACTATCGTACTTTTTCCAGCACCGGTGGTTCCCACGATTCCCACCGAAGCCCCGACAGGAATTTTCATATCCGCATGGTCGAAAATCAGCTTTTCCGAATTGGGATAAGCATAGGTAATATCCTGCAATACAATTTCCTTCTTAACAGGAAGCTTCTCCTCTTCCTCTGTGGCAAAGGTCATATCCACCTTATCTCCTGTAATTTCATCCTGCAGGTTATCGCTGACTCCCATAAAGAAAGGCTCAAAATAGGCAATGGAATTTATCTGGTTATTAATCCGGTTCACGCAGGGCAGGAGAACAAAAGCTGCCGCCGCCACAGTACTTAAGGTTTCCAGCATATCCCCGGTGGAGGTTCCCGTTGCCGTCATGACAATCATATATCCCATCATAACCGCCACACAGGCTGTTTCCATCAGAAGCTTGGGAATATTATTATAAAGGCTGTATTTCTGTACCGCCTCCACATAGCCCTTGCCGCACTTGCGATATTCGTCTACAAAATACTGCTCCTTGCCCGCTACCTTTACCTCCTTGATTCCCTGTACCGTCTGGGAAATCCACTTAAAGAGGCTGCTGTAATAATCCTGATTGTCCTTTCCCGCCTGATACATAATGGGCTTCAACACCCATTTAATCAAAGCCATCAGAAGCACCATCACCACCGCCAGCAGAATTGTCATGCTGCCGCTGCGGGACAGACAGTAGCCCACAATAAACACAGAAACCACCCCGTCAGACATCAGCTGAAGCAGGGATAAAATCAGGGCATACATATTATTTACATCGGAAGTGATACTCCTCTGTACCACCGCCGTATCCGCATTCAGGTAAAACTCATAGCCCCGGCGCAGGTAATTCCGCATCATCCTCTCAGATGTTCTGAACTGATTCGTATATACAAAGGCAAAGGTGAGCTTCTGCTGTACAAACAGGAAAATATTTTTCACTGCGAACACCACTATCAGCATACTCATCACAAGAATGGAAAAACTGCCGTAGTCCGAAAATCCAAGCCACTCATAAACGCTTCGTATCAATCCGCTCTTTTCCACTGACTGAGGGTCAATGACAACCGTCACCACCTGTACCAGCATGCCCACACCCGCAGTCTGTAAGACAGCACCGATAATCATCAACACCATCAGACCGCCCATGGTTCTCTTCTGTTTTCCGTCCAGCAGTACACTCAATTTCTTTAAAATCTGTTTCACACTATTCCTCATTTCTGCGCATATCTTAAACCTGTCATATCTGCTCATTCTGTCTGTGAATCAGCGGGTCCTCATAGGCATCCATAAAGTCCTCTCCCAGCCGTACCACCTCATCCGCAAACTGAATCGCCTTTACCTCTGTCAGCACCGCCACAACCTTCTTAAACCGGAGATTCGGGAAAAAGTTCAGCATTTCCATCGGCACCGTAGCATCAAACTGCGGATACTCCGGGAAAAGCTTCCGGTAATCCAGTACATCCCTGGGATGAGGCTTTAGAAAAATAGTTCCCTCCGGCTCGAACATCTTTATAATATCCCTGAAAATCCGCTCCCTCACGTCCAATGTACATAAGGGATCCGTCAAAATCAGAATCTTATCCCCGATATGATTGCTTTCTGCTATCTGCTTTTCCAGCTTTTCCTTATCCCGGATAAATGCCTGCAAAATCAAATCCTTATCCTTCGGAGTCAGTCTGTCCGCCAGCTCCTGCCTGGACTGTTCGATATATCTGGGGCAGGGATAATGAATCAGGGAAATATCATTTACCTCCATATCCTGACAATACTTTCCATACCCGTTCTGCACAAATATCAGGTTCAGATACATGGAGAAAAACACCTTGAGTTTAAAATGCCCTCTGTTGTCATACCGCGCCGCATCAAAATTTTTCAGGCAGTTTAACCCGTCCTCCAGCGCATGATATCTGATTTTTTTCTGGTTCAGATAATACCCGATAGGGTCAGAATCACAGTACACATAAACGTCCCCGTACTCCTTAAAATCCACAGGCACAAAGGGCTCCTCCAGCTGGGCATACCTTCTGGTAAACCGAATCCGGTTCCTCATATTCCCCGGAAAGCTTCCCGTATCCTTCCTGTACTCCGCCAGCTCCGGGAAAAAATCCTCTCTCTTTTCATCAAATTCCAGTACCCTGTCAAAGAGTCCGGTGTTCTCCACCCGCTCTTTCAGGGTTTCAAAATTGTTTGACATCTTCGACAGAATCAAATCTGCCTTTGAGGTATCTCCCTCGCTTCTTCTTTTCAGTTCCTTTAAAAAGGTAATATATACATGATAATAGGTATGACACACGTAAACCCGCGGTCTTTTTCCCTTCTTCTGCTTTTCTTCCATATTAATCCTCATTTCTGCACACTTTTCCAACGCATCTCGAGTTTGTGTCAAACACGAATCTCCATTCCACAGGCATTCCTTTGCCCAAAGAATCATGAACCTACATTTGCGCTGTTATAGCTGATACAGCCAGATTCCCCAGTAGCTGTCCTCTGTTTCAAAATATCCCAAAAAGCTGATTCCAAGCTCCTCTGCATTTGTAATTTCGCCGCAGGAGAAAAGGTACTCACAATCCAGCTCCCTCAGAGCATCCAGATTCAGTTCCAGACTGTCAAAAACAACCTGTTCTCCCTTTCCCACCATCCAGTTCGTACCGGTGGTTGCATTAAAAAGATAACACCGATTGCCCCAGGTGTCAAAATACACCGCTGCCTCGTCTGTCTTTTCCAGCTCTTTTTCAATGACTTTTCTGAATTTATGCTTATATTCCAATGGGTAATTGTTGGAATAGCCGTCTGCCGTATAAAACCCGTGAAGAAGCGCCGGAGCCGGGCTTATCCCCAGATGTGCCACCCGGTAGGTTGTCTTGTCCCGTCCGATTGCTTCATCCAGTTCCTGCATCAGTTCTTCCGAAAAATAACTTTTCCAGGAAATGTATCCGGTGACGCCGGAACCATTGTTCCACTGGTTCACATTTTCATAAAAGGAAGAATTTTCCTCTATTTCCCGCATGGTAGGGAATAAAACCAGACAGAGCGCCAGAATTTTCACAGGCAGTGCCGTCCAGATTCCCCTGCCCGTTTTCTTCCACCAGAGGCTGAAGCACAGGGCAAATTCCAGATACCAGCCCGCGGGATAAATCCAGTAAAGCCGGTCTGCCTGAAAATAATGTAAAAAACCCTGCTGCCTGTTTTTAAAATCCACTACAGGCTGGGACTTGCAGATTCCATAAAACAACGCGCAGAACACCAGAAGAAAAAAGCCTGCCAGCGCCATTTTGTACCTCTTTTTCCCGTCCCCATCCATTTTCCGAAAAAGGCAGCCTCCCGCCAGCAGGAAAACAAGAATCGGCAAAATCAGATACCGGTGCAGGGACTGGGCATGGTAGGTACTGGAGGTAAAAATCTCCCGCACTGCCCCCCAGAAGGGCATGCTCCCGTTGACCAGTTCTACCCGGTGGCTGACATAATCTCCCCTGCCCAACAGAAATTCTCCGAAAAGGCTGTGATTACTGATGATGTAAAGCAATAAAAGCAGCCCGCCTCCTGCTGCAAAGAAAGTTCTCAGCTTTTTTCTGACCGCCAGAATCAGTATTGCCAGCAGCCAGAAGCCCACCGCCACAAAACCGGTATAGACAAGATGACTGCTCAGTCCGAAAAACGCCACTAATAAAAATGCGATTTTCTCATGCTTTTTCCGGTAAAGACAGATGGCTGCATAAAGCAAAAGCGGCAGCCCCGCCTGACTTAACCCGTAGACCACGTAAAAGGGAAGCATGGCAAAGCAGCCTCCGCTGGCAACCGCCAGAATACTGCTGTCCGTCAGTTCCTTTACCAGAAAATACATCCCCAGAAAGGCACTCAAAAACACAATCACATATTCCGCCAGAAAAGCATAAAAAGCCGGCAGCACTGCGTAAAGGGGTACAAACAGAAATGCCGAGGGCTGCATTCCACTGGCATTGATGCCTCCCAGCAGCTCCGGCAGTCTGCCGCTTCCATCCCACAGGTGTCTTGCCGGCAGCACATAATTCATCAGACTTTCATCCAACTGGTCGTGGATTCTGAATACACTTCCCTCCCCCAGCAGCACATAGGGAAAAAACGCTGCCGCCAAAAGAAGAAAACCCGTCCACCAGAGAGAAGCATTATCAAGCTTCTGACAAATTTTTTCTGTTTTTCTGAAAAGCTTCATGCCTCTCTCCTCCTTTCCTGTTTTCTCTCAGCGCAGTCTGCTGCCACTCCCAAACTTCTGTTTTTCCGCCTAATGCAGCCGGTAACAAACCGTATCTTCATCCCTGCCGATTTCCGTATATTCCCTTGCCCCGCAGGCTTTATCAATCTCTCCTCCGGCAACTGTCACCAGATATTTGCTTTGAAGAGAATCCAGATTTTCCAGAACATAGTCCCTCATACAGCAGCTGATACCGCTTCCCTCCGGCAGCGCATACAGCATCTGCCAGAGCGTATTTTTACTCTGTCCATCCACCTCATCACTGAATACCCAGATAACCACATTTTCATAAGAAGGAACCTCCTCCGTTTCCAGCAAAATTCCTTCCGCAAACCGTTCCCGCCAGTTTTCCACCTGCGCCTGTCTTTCCTCCTGTACAAAGGGCACCTGATAGTCATAGGGGTCCACCGCCATCACAGAATAGAAATAGGCAAAGGTCACACCCAGCACCGCCGCTTTTCTGAAATATCTGGTATCCATCACAGAAATCACAAAAATTCCCGCCGCCAGAAACGTCAGAAGATGCTTGCTGCCCTCTGTCAGCTTGTACATCAAAAGCAGGGCAAACAGCATTGCCACAAAGGAAAAGGCGAGATGCAGTTCAATCACAAGCTGATTTTTCAAGCGCCTGTTCCTGTCCTCGGTTTCCGGACTCTTTTCCTGCTGCCCCTGCAGCCCTTTCAACCTCCCTATCCGGTACCAGTCCGCCAGACTCTGTCCCAGAAGCACCAGCATCATCACAAGATAACCAGCAAAAAACGCACCGGAAGCCAGACCTGTCCGGAACCCCTGAAGGGTATGTCCCCAGAAGCTTTTTCCCATATAGTAGAGCTTCCCAAAGGTATATTTCAGTCCTCCGAAAAGCCCCTGGGTAAAGAACGCCTCCACCCAGTCGGTGAAAAACAGAGGTGCAAAATATTCTGCCCCCAGATAATGCTTAATCATGGCATAAACTCCCAGCGTCACCGCCAGAATCCCCACAGAACCAGCCGCTCCCTTCCAGCTCCTCTTTTTTGTCCAGAAATACATGGGAAGCAGCAAAAACAGCACCAGATAGGGACGCATCAGCGTCATGACACTGCCTGACAAGAATAAAAGTGCCAGAATCACACGGTTTTCCTTCTTTAAATACCGGATTGCCATTCCGTAAAAAAGGATTAGCATGGTAAAACAGATAATTTCCGGCATGGTAGAAAGCATATACCGCACAAAGGGCGTATACAGGCAAAACAGCAGCGTTAAAATTCCCACCTGCTTCCAGCCCGGCTTCACCAGCCAGACAAACAGAAAACAGCAAAGGCTCATCAGCACAATATTACAGATAACCGGGGACATCAGGTTCCAGCCGAAGAAAAGCCCCCACAAAATCCAGGGAAACACAAGCACGGGACTCCATGCCGCAAAGGACAGTTTTAAAGCATGGCTTTCATTGAAGCCGAAATACCCGACAGGATACCCTCCGTGGACAATCCCCTCCACCTGCTTATAATAAAACAGCTCATCATTCCATTCCGAACCGGGCAGATAAACTTCGCCGATGCTTTTCCCCTGGGCGGCGCAGTAAACCAGACAGCACACCACCGGCAAAAGCCCCAGTAAAAGTGCCTGTATCATCGTCCTGATTCTGTTTTCCTGTTTCCACCAGTTCGCTATTTTTTCTTTCCTGCTCTGCATCTGTTACCTCAATCAGTTCCTGTTATTATCCTCGATATTCACTGTGTCCCGGATGACATACTGGGGAGAATGATTCAGGCTGATATAAATTCTGCCAATGTACTCTCCAATCAGCCCCAGCATAATCATAATCATCCCGCCGAAGAACACCAGCGCCGACATCATGGCGCTGAAGCCCATGGGCACAGCCGGATTCACAAAACGCTTGATAATTGTATAAATACCATATAAAAAGCCTGCTCCCGCGCTCGCCACGCCAACCGCCGTCGCTATCCGCAGGGGCTTTACGGAAAACGCGGTAAAGCCGTTAAACCAAAGTCCCAGCAGCTTTTTTAAGGTATATCCGGAGCTTCCCTCTTCCCGCTCTCTGTGATGGACCTCCACATTTGTGATGTTTTTTGTGGCACGCAGCACCAGCCCAATCACATAGGGAAAGGAGTTTTCATACCGAATCATATCATTTACAACAAACCTCTTTACCGCAAAATAGCTGGAAATATACAGGTCTGCCGGCTTGTTCAGCATCATCCGGGTCATCCGCTCATTGACCTTGCTTCCCAGATTCCGGAAGGCAGAATGTTGCTTATGGCTGTATTTTGCATATACCGCATCATACCCCTCTTCCAGCTTCGCAATCAGCTTGTCCGCCTCATCCGCCGGGGTCTGCCCGTCATCATCCAGACAGATGACATAATCCCCGTCCGAATACCGGAGTCCCGCCATCAGCGCCGCATGCTGGCCGAAATTTCTGGCAAAGCTGATTCCTTTAACATTCTCCTTCTCCCGGCATAGCTTCTGAATTGTCCCGAAGGTATTGTCCGGGGAGCAGTCATTGATAAGGAAAATATCATAGGCATACTCTGTCATGCTCTTCATTTTTTCTTCAATTTCAGCAACCACATGGGGCAGCGTATGCTCCGAGCGATAGCAGGGAATGACAAAACTGATTTTTTTCATAATATGTTCATCCTTTATTTTCAATGTTATTCTGTTCATACGGATTTAAAATCCCCATCAGGACAATATCCCGGTACACCCCGTCTATGCAGACATCCTCCCTGAGAAGCGCCTCCCTGACAAAGCCTGCCTTTTCATAGCTGCGCAGTGCCTGTTCGTTGGTGGAAAATGCCCGCAGAAAAACCCTGTGCAGCCCCGCTTCCTCAAAGCAGTAACGAAGCATCAGTTTTGCCGCCGCAGTACCGACTCCTCTGCCCCTTGCCGAAGGCTCCCCGATAAAAATCCCATACTCCGCCTTGTGATGATGCCTGTCGATATCCCGGATGTAGACAGAACCCAGGGGGGCATCTGTCTGCAAATCACAAATAATGGTCTGGACAACCTTCCCGGTTTCCACCATGGTCCGAATCCAGTTTTCATGACTTTCCCTTGTGAAAAGCTCCTGATAAATGAAATTCTTCCGCACAGCGTCACTGTTGCGCCATGCCACAATGTTATCCGTATCCTCCCAGGTCATGGGACGAAGATAAATCCCCGCCTGCTCATCCTTATATTCTTTCATGTTACTCCTCATCTCTGCGCACGCTCTCCAGCGCATCTTAAGTTTGTGTCAAGTGTCCGCAGTCACAAATCTATTTGTTTTCGCTCTTAAACCAGACTCATACAGGCTTAGTTGCCAAATGTCTGTACTTTCTCAGGGTGCAATCAATCAGTCCGTATCGCGGCCTGACAACACTTTTACAGCAAAAAAGGAAATGCTGCCATCAGCGGATACAAATACCTCAGCTGCACCGTCGGTCCCAGTAAAAGGGTGGCGAAATATCCCGCCGCCAGCATCAGCGGCAGACATGCCGGATATTCCTTCCGAAGCAGCCGCCATGCGCCAGCAAGCAGATAAAACCAGAACCATACTCCGGGCACGAACAGATACTTTACCACCGGAATCCGCAGATACCCGTTCTCATCCGCCCACTTTTCCAGCTTTTCCTGTAACCAGTGCCATTTGGAAGCCTTATAGATTCCTCTTGCGTTCATGGTTTCCTCTTCCCAGCAGGTCTGCACATATCCCCGTCCCATTCTGGAATCCCCGGTAACATTCACCCGTGCGTGGCTGGTGTCCTCCGGGTACAGATATCCGGCATTCACCAACAGCGCCGCATTGATAAAATCCCCCGGATAGGTTTTGAAAAGCCGCAGCCAGGTTGTCAGAAATTCTCCTGTCCGATACCGCACCACATAAGTATTCGTGTTGCTTTTCACCGGGTCTGAAATCTCCGGCTTATAATTTTTATATCCTTCATTCAATATAAAGTCCTGAATCAGTGCCCTGTCCGCCTCTTCCATGGTATTATCATCCTCCGGCAGAACGCCCACACCGCCATGATACAGCATGGTTCTGGAAAGCTGCTGAATCGGCATGCTCAGCATCTCCCGCTTGTCCCCCTGTTCCGCACCGGACACCCGGAAAATCACACCAAGGAGCAGACTGCCCGCAAGAAAGGTTCCCATTCCCCAGAAGGTTAAAATTCTGTAAACGCTTTTCCTTTCCTTTCCAAACAAAGCCGCCAGTATCAGAGTTCCCAAAAGCACAAGAAACGCATATTTCCCGTTATTCCTGAAAAGGATCATGCCGATACCGGAAAGGAAAAATGCCAGCCCCCGGGGAAAGCTCTGTTTCTCTGAAAGCCTTAGCAGACTAATTACCGTAAGTACAAAAAATCCGGTAAAAATCGTATCCTTTGTCAGGCTGACTGCCATATACCAGTGAAAGGGATAAAACATGCACCAGAGCTGCAAAACCACCAGCTTCCACAGCGCACTTCCTTTTCCTGCCAGATATGTCACCCCGCAGGCAAAGGCTGCCGCCAGAAAGGCAAGCTGCAAAAATGCAAAAAGCCCGATGCCGTCTGTCACGCTTCCCATGGCTGTTCCCAGATTCATAAAACATTTTAATAAAAAGGTATGGGCAATGGGATGATGATCAATATAATAATGCTCCACTACCTGCCCGGTCTGTATCGGCATATCATAAGAACAGATCGCCGGATAATATGCCAGCCATGCCGGAAGCCATGTAAGAACAATCCCCAGAAAGGAACCCGCAAAAAGAAGCCGATGGCGCAGCCTCCAACCTTCTGCGGCACCGGCTTTCTGTTTTCCTGCCCTGACGTTCAGCCATTGAAACACCTTAAAAAGAACCGTTCCAGTCAGAACTCCTGCTGCCACGCTCACCGCTGAAACCCTGACTGTATACCCTGTTGTCCAGATTAAATTTCCCTCTTTTTCCAAAACAGAAAGGGACTGCCCGCAGAAAAAGAAGGCAAATCCGGTCAGGCAAAGAAGAAGATATGCAGTTATTCCTTCCCGGCATCTCTTCATAAATTCTAATCCAGCTTTCCTCGTTTTTCCGTACTGATTCTGTCCAGGCGGTACTCAAAATCCCGTCTGTCCTTTGCTGCAAGCACATCCAGAATCATACCGGCAAAAAATGCCTGAATCCCCGCCAGCATCAGGAACCCGCAGCCAATCAGCGTCGGGAATCTGGGCACAAGCCCGGTATCCAGATATTCTCCGATAACCGGAATCATAAACAGTACTGCTATCAGCGCCAGTAAAATGCCCAATGCCCCAAAGAAACGCATCGGCTTGTAATTTTTATATAACTGAAGCATCTTGTGGATTACCTTCATGCCATCGCTGTAGGTATTCAGCTTGGAAACGCTGCCCTCCGGTCTGTCCCGGTATTCCACAACCACGTTTTCCACCTGCATATTATAGTTGACCGCATGGATTGTCATTTCCGTTTCAATTTCAAAGCCCTTGGAAAAAACAGGAAATGTCTTGACAAATTCGTAGCTGAACGCTCTGTAGCCGGTCATGATATCCTTGATATCGGAATGAAATAACTGGTTAATCCCCGCCCGCATCAGACTGTTGCCGAAATTGTGGAAGGGACGCTTATTCTCGGTAAAATAGGTGGAAGAAAGCCTGTCCCCCACTACCATATCCGCGTTATGCTCCAGCACCTTATCCACCAGTTCTCTCGCGCAGTTTAAGGGGTAAGTATCGTCCCCGTCAATCATCAGGTAACACTCCGCATCTATTTCCCGGAACATACGCCGGATAACATTTCCCTTGCCCTGCTTGTATTCATAACGGATAACCGCACCGGCTTCCTTCGCCAGTTCTACGGTCCTGTCCCTGGAATTATTGTCATACACATAGACAACTGCCTCCGGCAGGGCTTCTTTCACATCCCGCACTACCTTGCCAATTGTCTGCTCCTCATTATAACAGGGAATTAAAACTGCAATCTTATCCATCCGTAAAATCCTTTCCAGTTTGGTTGTTACTGTGCGCTTCCGCGCTCTTTTCGCAGTGCATCTCGAAAATCAGAGATTTTCTTCGATGTACGTGCTTCGCACTATCATACAATAAAATCCCCA
>ENA-UESE01001082-UESE01001082.1-human-gut-metagenome-genome-assembly--contig:-NODE-1082-length-23754-cov-3.045276_pt1 | contig 23754 bp, 18 predicted proteins | sample MGYA00242995_ERZ507996 | MGnify/ENA primary metagenome ERZ507996 (study PRJEB26167, sample SAMN06115489) | human gut metagenome | host: Homo sapiens | place: China:Sichuan | collected 2015-04-15... | reverse complement strand
CCTACCCGAAACGGCGTAGCGGCTGCGGCCGCCGCCGAGGGGCTCCTTATAAAGGTAGAGCTCCTTGATATCGCGCGAGACGGTCGTCTGCTTGCTCTGGATGCCGCACTCGGCCAGGCGCGCGATGAGCTCCTCCTGCGTCTCAATGTCGTACTTTTCGATCAGTTCCAGGATCTTCTCCTGTCGCTTGCTTTTCAACTCTCTTCCTCCTATCGCCGCATCCGCACGCGGCGCAAGGGCGGGCGCGTGCCGCGGAAGGGTCGTGTCTGCGGTGTGCTTACAGGTCGTCGCGGTTGACGGGGCAGGACATACAGCGCGGGCCGCCGCGTCCGCGCGACAGCTCGGCCGACGGGACCGTCAGCACGTCGAGCCCGTGCTTTGCCAGCAGCTCGTTTGTCACATAGTTGCGCTCATAGGTGATAACGCGGCCCGGCGCGATGCAGAGCGTGTTCGACCCGTCGTTCCACTGCTCGCGCTGCGCGGCCATCAGATCACCGCCGCCGCAGCGGATCAGGTCGACCGCGGGCAGCTTGAGCTCGAGGGCCAGAATGTCCTTGAGCTCCTCCTTGATCGCGCCGAAGCGAAGCTCGCCGTGCTCATCGAGCGTCATTTCGTAAACGCTCAGCGGACCCTCGATCTCGGGATGGATGGTGAACTTGTCGTAGTCGACCATCGTGAAAACCGTGTCGAGGTGCATGAACGCGCGCGTCTCGGGAATGTCGAAGGCGAGCACCTTCTTAAAGTCGGAATTTTGCAGCAGGTTGCGCGCAAACGTCTCCGCGCCGGAGACCGTCGTGCGCTCGGACAGGCCGACGGCCACGATGTCCTTCGACAGCACGAGCACGTCGCCGCCCTCAATGGAATAGCTGTCGGACAGGTCGTACCACATCTTGTTGTCCTGCGTGGCAAAGTCGCGGTTGTAGAGGAACATGTACTTTAAGAGCAGACTCTCGCGTTTGCGCGCAGGGGTATGCATGCGGTGGATGTTGATGCCCTCGCCCACGCAGGCGCCGGGGTCGCGGGTGAAGTACAGGTTCGGCATGGGGTCTGAGACGAACGGATAGTCGTCGTCGACTAAGTCCATCAGCGACGTCGGCTGCTTGGTGGCAACCTCGCAGCGCTTGATGCCGGCGATCATCTTCGTCACCATCTGCTTGGGCGGCATGTCGAGAAGCAAGCTCGTCATGCTCGCGCGCAGTCCCTTGGCGTGGATCTTACTGATGTTCAAAAAGTCGTTGACGAGCTGGATCTGGCGCGCGGGGTCGGCGATGGCCTTGGCGACCTCGTCGACATAGTAGATGACCTCGACGCCGTTTTCGCGCAGGACCTCGGCAAAGCGGTCGTGCTCCTCCTGGGCGACCTTTAAGTACGGGATGTCGTCAAACAGCAGGCGCTCGAGCGTCGCGGGCGTCAGCGATTCCAGCTCCTCGCCGGGGCGGTGCAGCAGCACCTTGTTGAGCTTTCCGATCTCGGAAAAGTTATGGATGCCTGAATACATAAGTCGTGCTCCCTTTCCCGGGATGCCGGCGGCTCTCTCATCGACCGCCCGTACACCCCGACCTGTTTTCCCTGTCCGTGCCGCCGGAGCTCCCCGACGGTCCGCGGATCGTTTTACCGTTATTACGCAGTAAAGTATACACTTTCAAAAGGCGCTTGTGATGTATCAGTGCTTTTGCCATTTCGTGTGCCAGTCATTCCTCCAGCTCTTCTTCCAGCGCTTTGCGCAATACCTCCATGCCGCGCTCCAGCCGCTCGCGCGGCTCGTAGGAGTAGTTGATGCGGATGTGGTCGCGCCCACCGTTCTTGCAGGGGTAAAAAACGTGTCCGGGGATCAGCGTGACGCCCATGTTGTAGGCCCGCCTGATAAAGCGCTTGCTGTCCACCCCGTCCGGCAGCCTGCACCAGACATATACGCCGCCTCTCGGCTTTGTATAACTCACGCCGAGCGGCGCAAGCTCGTCGAGCTTTTGGCATACCAAATCTCGATTCGTGCGGTAGACGTCGCGAAATTTTAAAAGCGACGTGTAGTAAATGCCGTCGTCAAGGTACATGCCGAGGAGCTTTTGCGTCATCCAGTCCGAGGCCATCAGCCGCACGGAGACCAGATAGCTCAGCGCGCGGATAAAATCGCGGTTGCCTGTGACAAAGGCAAGGCTCAGTCCCGGGACAAACGTGAGCGAAAACGAATAGATGTAAATAACGTTGCCCATCGTGTCGAACGCCTTGATGGGCGGGGGCTTTTCCCCGTCGTAGGCGAGCTCGCTCGCCGCGTCCTCCTCGACGATCGGGATGCGGTAGCGGTTGGAGAGCTCCACGAGCTTTTTGCGCCGCTCAAGTGACAGGATATGGCCCGTGGGGTCATGATAGCTCGAATTGACAAAGATGAGGCGCGGCTTTATGTGCGTAAGCAGCTTTTCGAGCACCTCGCAGTTCATACCGTCCGCATCGACGGGAACGCTCAGGATCTTTGCGCCCGCGAGCTCCATCACACGGTACATATCGGGGTGCACGGGCTCCTCCATCACAACGCTGTCACCCGGCTTGACCAGCAGCGTCACGATAAAGTCAAGTGCCTGGTTTGTCTCCGACAAAACCTGAATTTCGCCCGATGACGCCTTTACCCCCTTCGTACTGAGGAAAGCCACGAGCTTTTGCCGCAGAAACTTATCGCCCTTGTAGGGGCTGAAAAAATACTGGCATGGGCCGCTGCCCGTGACGAGCGCCGCAATATCCTGCGCCACGCGCTCGGACGAAAACACCTCGCGCGAGGCGACACCGCTGCCGAGGGAATAGTGGCTCTCGTCCGTAAAGCGCTGGAACAGGTCGTCAAATGTCTTTTCCATGTCGAGGTACTTTTCCGCCACCTCGCTGACCCAGTTGACGCGGCCGGGCTGCGCGCCCTCGCCGCCCCTTTCGTCCTGCGCGTCATTTTCGTCGTTTGCCGCGGCCACGATGTAGCCCACGCCCTGGCGCGACTCGATCCACGCGTCGCTCTTGAGCTCGCTGTAGGCCTTGACCACGGTGTTGCGGTGCACATCCAAGATCTGCGCGAGCGCGCGCTCGCTCGGCAGCGCGCTCCCGCGGGGCAGCGCGCCGCTGATGATCTGCGACTTGATCTGGTCGGCGATCTGCAGATAGACCGGCACCTTCGAAAACTTGTCGATGCTGACTTTCATGTACTTCTCTTCTCCCTCTCGCCGGCAGGCCGCGCTCTCACCCGCAGCCGTCGGAATTTGCGTTGGTCTCGCAGAGGTCTCTCTGTTCGCATTTTACCACATAACCGTGTGAGTTGTACAGTCATTTTTGTGCATATGACATAAAATCCAAAAAGAAAGAGCCAAGGCATCCCGATGAGATGCCTCGACTCTTTCAGGTCAGCAACCTGAGTAAGGGAAAAGAAGCTTTTCCTTTTTAGAACAGCAGATGCGCGATGGGGCAGACGATCAGCAGGCTGATGATGGTGCGCTCCAGGAAGATGACGAACAGCTCCCAGATGTTGAGAGGAAGTTTGGAGCCGAGGATCAGGCCGCCGACCTCGGAGAGGTAAAGCACCTGCGTGACGGAGACGACCGCGACGATGAATCTGGCCATCTCGCTGGTGCACTCCGCGATCAGGACGGCGGGGGTGAGCATGTCGGTGAAGCCGACGATCATCGTGGAGGCAACAGCGTCCGCTTCGGGCACCTGAAGAAGCTGGAGCAGCGGGCGGAACGGGATGCCGAGCCACTCAAAGATGGGGGTGTAGTTGGCAAGGATGAGGGCGACGGTGCCGATGGCCATGACGGAGGGCAGAACGCCGAACCACATGCTGCAGGCGTTCTTGGCGCCGCTCTTGAAGAATTCACCGATGCCCTTGTGCTCGGCAACGCGCTTCATGGCGAGGTCCATGCCGTACTCGACGTTGCTCTTGTAGCCCTCGGGGAGGGTGTCGGGAGCCGCCTTGCCTTCCACTAAGTACGTGTTTGGCTTTTTGCGCAGGGGGTAGAGGTACGGGCACACGATCGCGCAGACGATACCGACGAAGCAGACGATCAGGTAGTAGATGCCGAACTTGTCGAGCATGCCGACCGTGTCGAGAACGACGAGGGTAAACGTGATGGAAACGGCGGAGAACAGCGTTGCGATGATGCTTGCTTCCTTGGCGGAATAGTAGCCACCCTCATACTGGTTGCAGGTGAGCATGACGCCGAGCGTACCGTCGCCGATCCAGGAGGTGATGCAGTCGACCGCCGCGCGGCCGGGGACCTTGAACAGGGGACGCATGACCTTGGTGAGCAGCGCGCCGACGAACTCCAGCAGGCCGAAGTCGAGCAGCAACGGCAGCAGCAGGGCCGCGATGACGAAGATGATAACGAGCGTGGTGAGCAGGTCATAGAGGACAAATCCGCCCTGACCGCCGCCGGTGATCATACCGATGAGACCCACGCCGTCCTCGCCGACACCCAGATAGGTGAGCCACACGAAGATGACCGCGAGCACACGGAGCACGACCCAGATGGGTTTGCAGGCGAAGCATTCCTTCATGATGTCGCTATTCATAATGAATTTGGGTTTTGCCAGTGCGATGAGGGACATCACCGCGGAAACGGTGAGGATCAGCACGCACAGCAGCGGCAGGAAGCCGCCGATGTAGCCCGAGATGATGTCGGCAAGGATCTTGACCACAACGGTCCAATCGCCGTCAGCATTCTTCACCGGGATCATAAACAGGATGATACCAGTGATCGACGGGATGATGAACAGAGCTTTCAGTTTCGCGTTACTTTTGGTTTCCATTCTCTCTCCTCCTTCATATTGGCAAGTCGCTCCGGAAGGCGGTCTCTCTCATAGCCGCTTCCCCGGCAGACAGCTCTTGCCTTTACTTTATACGAATTCAGCAGTAAAGCAAGTGCCAGCAACGTTCTCAATTTGTATACCAGCAATAAATTTCTCCATTTTGTCATTCTCTTTTTTGTCGAACCTGTATGTATCTTTTTTGCTTTTTGGGAAAAAGCCCATTTCCACTTGCCGTTTCAGGGATTTTGGAGAAGAAAAAGGGAGACGCGATACGCGTCTCCCTCCCGTTTGCTTTATTGCAAGTTTTCAACGTCCTTCTTGCCGACCGCCATGCGCTTCCATTGCTCAGGAAGGCCCGGCGCGATGAGCGGGAACAGATTTTCCGTGTCCGACGTCGGCTGGATGTTATAGGTGCCGTACTTGTTGACAAGATCGGCACAGTCGTCCGGCTGGCCGAAGCGCGCCTTGAGCATCGGTGCCAGGTCATACGGCATGCCGGGGTCTTTTCGCGGCATAAAAATCACCTCCGGACTTAGTATGTCCGGAGGCGGCAGATTTTTTCGATTTGTCTCGCTCACGCGCGCAGCGTTTTGGGGTACACGCCCGCGTCGTGTAATTTCTGAAGCTCGCGCTGCACCATTTCCTTATCCTCGTGATACGTCATGCCGAACCAGCGCGCGCTCGAGCGCAGAACGGAGACACTGAGCTCGCCGCGGTCGATGAGCTCGCCGATCAGGCTTGGCAGCAGGCACTCTTTTTTGAGCTCGCCGTCGGGCAGCGCGCGGAGGAAATCCTTAAAATACGCGTCCAGCTTTTCAAACAGCCACGGCGTAAAGCCCCAGAAGTTCATCGAGACCGGCGTCTCGGGCGCGTAGACCGGGCCGTCGCCGTTTTCCTGAATGTCGCGGATCTTGCCGTCGCCGCAGGGCTTTAGGTGGAACGTTTCGACCACGCGGTCGAGCATCCCCTGTTCGTTCACGTGGCACACGCCGCGCGTGACCGTGCCGAAGGGGCTGACGGTGTTTTTCAGCCGGTAGCCGACCATGGCGGCGTCCTGCGCGCTGCCGAGCTGCGGCAGTGCGGCGGCGATGGCGTCGAGCGCACCGCGGCCGTAAAAATCATCGGCGTTGATGACGGCAAAGGGCGTGCGGATCACATCGCGCGCGCACAGCACGGCATGCACCGTGCCGAGCGGCTTTTTGCGCTGCGCCAGCTCCGGGCGTGCCGCGGTGAAGCGGTCGGGCGTCTGGAATGCGTAGTCGATCCGGATGCCGGTGCGCTGCTCGATGCGGTCGCCGAAGAGCGCGCGCACATCCTCCAGCATCGACGGCTTGATGATGAGCACGATGCGGTCAAAGCCGGCGCGCAGTGCGTCATAGATCGCGTACTCCATGAGGATCTCGCCGTCGGGGCCGAGACGCTCGATCTGCTTGACGCCGCCATAGCGCGAGCCGAGGCCGGCCGCCATTACTACCAGGGTCATATCCATATGCGGTGAACCTTTCTGTCTGTTATAAAGATCGTAACATACAACATAGCACAAATGAAGTGAAACTGTCAATCTTTGTGTTCTTCCAAAATGCGCTCTGGAAGAGCAAACCATTGCAAAAACAGGATAAGTGCGGTAAAATCGCTTCGACCTGTGAGACCTGAAGGATCTTCGGTGTGACATTTTCCGAAAAGGAGGACGGGCGCGCACGCGGCGCGTCCGAGAGATGATGAAGCGAATCTTGTCTTTTTTTCTGACCGTGGCTCTGTCGGCGGCGCTGCTGGCACCGGCTGCGTCGGCGGCGAATGAGGCTGCGGCGAGCAAGGATACCGACTGGCTGTACATCACGATCGACCCCGGTCACGGCGGCGACGGCGCGGGCGGATATGACCCCGGTGCGATCAACAGCACCTACGGCTATCAGGAGGCGGACCGTGTGCTCAGGATCGGCCTCTATCTCAAGCAGGAGCTCGAGACGTACCGCCATGTCCATGTGGACATGACGCGCTCCGATCGTGACGGCACGTATTATACGGCGCCACTGAGCAAGGTGCAAAGACGCGTGGACTTTGCACAGCAGAAGGGCTCGGACCTGCTCGTGAGCCTGCACCTGAACGGTGCCGCCACGCAGTCCGCCCACGGTGCGCTGATCCTTGCGAGCAACGGCAACTATGACGCCAAGTGCGCGGACATCGTCGACGGTGTCGGCACGAACATCCTCACGCAGCTCGGCAAGCTCGGTCTCGACACGAGCCGCGGCCTTGTCAAGGAGAGCTCGCACGACGGCACGACCTATCCCAACGGCAAGCTCGCTGATTATTACGGCATCGTCCGCTACGGTCAGCTTGCGCACATCCCGTCGCTGATCATTGAGCACTGCTTCATCAGCAGCGACAGCGACAGCGCGCAGTTCCTCTCGAGCGAGGCAAAGCTGCAGGCGATGGCGCAGGCGGATGCGCGCGGCATCGCGGCGTATTACGGCCTTGAGAAAAAGACGGAGGGCGAGACCGACCCCGAGCCGGCCTTCCGCGACTGCCGCAAGCACTGGGCGCGGGAATACGTTGACGCCGCCGCAGCCGCCGGCTGGGTGGCCGGCGTCGGCAACGGGCTCTTCGCCCCGGACGACGCACTCACGCGCGGCATGTTCGTGACCATGCTGGCGAGGCTTGCCGGCGTGAACCAGGCGGACTATCCCGACAGCCGGTTTTCGGACGTCGAGGCGAGCGCGTGGTATGCACCCAGCGTATCCTGGGCAGCATCGAAAGGGATCGTCTCCGGCGTGGGCGACGGGAAGTTTGAACCGAACCGCAACATCACCCGTCAGGAGATGGCGGTGATCATGGCGGGCTACCTCGCATGGAAGGGCATCGACACGACGCCGGGCACCGAGGCCTCCGCCTACAACATCGCAGACCTTGACGACATTGCCCCGTGGGCGCTCAAGAGCGTCTGCTTCTGCTATGAGAAGAAGCTGCTGACCGGGCGCGGCACGAGCTTTGCGCCGCTGGCCAACGCCACGCGCGCCGAGGCGTGCGTCGTGCTGTGCGGGCTCCATGACTTTCTCACCGCGTCCGGCGGTTGACTTCCTGCGCCATTGGCGTATAATAAGAGCAACATATCGTTGAAACGGAGGAAACCCCAACTATGAGCGACCATCACAACGAAACCCCTGAAAATTGCACCCACGACTGCTCGACCTGCGGCGAAAACTGCGAGCACGCAGCCGAGTCCCTGCAGCAGGCGCTGCGTCCGGGCGCCCGTGTTGACAAGGTCATCGCGGTCGTCTCCGGCAAGGGCGGCGTCGGCAAGAGCCTCGTGACGAGCCTGCTCGCCTGCGAGATGCAGCGCCGCGGCCATCAGGCTGCCGTGCTCGATGCCGATATCACCGGCCCCTCGATCCCGCAGGCGTTCGGCGTCCACGGCAGCGCCATGGGCGGCGAGGATTTCCTGTATGCCAACCGCACCCGCACCGGCATCGAGATCATGTCCATCAACCTCCTGCTCCCGAACGAGACCGACCCCGTCGTCTGGCGCGGCCCGGTCATCGCGGGCGCCGTGACCCAGTTCTGGACCGACGTCCAGTGGGAGAATGTGAACTATATGTTCGTCGACATGCCTCCCGGAACGGGCGACGTGCCGCTGACGGTGTTCCAGTCCCTGCCTGTGGCGGGCGTGGTCGTCGTCACGTCTCCGCAGGAGCTTGTCGGCATGATCGTCGACAAGGCCGTCAACATGGCCGACATGATGCACGTGCCCGTGCTCGGCATCGTTGAGAACATGGCTTATTACACCTGCCCGGACTGCGGCAAGCAGCATGCCATCTTCGGCGAGAGCCACATTGAGGCCATTGCCGCCAAGCACGGCATCCCCAACACGGCCAAGCTGCCCATCGACCCGGCCATCGCGGCGGCGTGCGATGCCGGTCGCATCGAGGACGTGCAGGGCGATTGGCTCAGCAGCCTCGCCGACGCCATCGAGGGCAAGTAATTCCTGCAGGAATATGAAAAACCGCTCTGCAAAATGCAGAGCGGTTTTTCTGTGCATCCCAAAGCCTCGCAGAGTTTCGCCAATGGCGCGGCGAAAGAAAGTCCGATCATTTTCTCCGGCGACATGGGCGGCGGAGAAAATACTGCTCAGGCTGCAAGTGTGGAATTTGTGCGCCGCCGGCGCACAAATTATGCGCGCAGCAGACTGCAGGCCTTTTGTCGGAAAACCCGGAGGTTTTCCGACAGACTCAAAAACCGCTCTGCGAAATGCAGAGCGGTTTTTTGCTGTGTTTTACCATTTGTTGATGACCTTCTCGGCGAAGCCGGGAAGGTCTTTGACGTCCAGCACCGTGCCGTCGTCGAGCACGGCGCGGCCGTTGAAGATACCGAACACCTGATGCTGGTCGGACTTGATGAGCCCCACGTCCGAGCAGCTCGCGCGGTCGAGTACGGGGGTGTAGTCCATCTCGAAGCGGCCGTCGTCGCTCGTGAATGTCCACGGCTGCATATAGTCCGGCGTGCGTCTGCCGCCGTCACCGGGGATGTGGAAGGTCACCTGACTGAGCTTGTGCGCGCGGCCCTTGTAAAAGAGCATATTCTCGCTCGCGGCGCTCGTGTTGCCGAAGCCGTAGCCGATGTTGAAGCCGAAGCGCTCCCCGTCCACGAGGCCGGAGGCGCTGCCCCAGTACCACGTGTTTTTGTACGTCCACACGCCGCGCCCCCAGTCGAGCACGGCGAAGCTGTCCGCCGGGTCGAAGGTGTAGGTGCGGTTGTGGTAGCCGTAGGTCACCGTGCCCTCGGCGCGCATACAGTTGATCTTCTGATTGTAGTAGAAGTGCTTGTCCTTGTCAAAGGGCGTGGCGATGCCCATGGACTCGGGCGGGATATCCGAGAGCGTCACCTTCGCGTACAGCGACCCCTCGGGGCCGAAGTTTTTCATCTGCGCGATGAGCACGCGGCGGTCGCCCTCGTTCTTGAAGAGAATGCTGTAGTTCCGCCCGGCGCTGTGCACATCGCCGGTCTCGCTGCTCTCGGGCAGACCGATCCTGCCGTTGGTGAAGGCGCGCATCGGGCTTTTCGTGATCTGCCAGCCCTCGTCGAGGTTGATGAGAGAGATGGAGTCGAGCCCCATGTAGCTGTTGTCCGCGATGGTCAGGGCGAGGGCAAAGTGCCCGTTGTTGACGCAGTAGTAGTCCCACTCCTTGATGCGCATTTTGCCGGCCTTGATGTCGCTGCGGCGGTAGATGGGCAGCAGGGTCTTGGCATAGCCGGGCTCTGTCAGGTTTCCGCTCGCGTCGAGCAGGGGGCGGCGCTCGGTGATCTCGTGCTGATTCATGCTTCGCGCTCCTTTTTGATCTGCCGGATGTCCCGACCCGCGAACGGGAGCGTCTGGTATTCGCCCGCGATACGCGACAGGATCTGCGGCGTGTATTTTTTCTGCAGCTCCTCGTTGGAGCAGTTGGTGCTGATGATGGTGGCCTTTTTGCGCGTCAGGCGCGTGTTGATGAGCGTGTAGAGGGCGCTCGTGGAATAGGCCGTGATCATTTCCGTGCCGAGATCGTCGAGGATCATCAGGTCACAGCCGAGATACTGCTCCACACGCTGCGCGGCGGCCTCGCCGTCTGCGCTGCTGCGCTGGAACTTCGCGCACTCGAACGCATCAAGCGCGCTTGCGGCCGTCTCGTAGGCGACGGCGTAGCCCGCGCCCGCGACCACGCGCGCGATGCACGCCGACAGATACGTCTTGCCAAGCCCCGTGCCGCCCTGCAGCAGCAGGTTCATCGTGCCGGGGCGGAACGTCTGCGCGAACGTGCGGCAGACCTGAAACACGCGCTCCATCTTCGGGCGCGCGCTCTCGTCGTAGAGTGTGAGGTCAAAGTGCTCGAACGACTCGTCACCGCTTTGCAGCAGGCGGCTGAGGTCGCGCGTGAGCTCGGCATTGTAGCGCCGCAGCAGACAGCGGCAGGGCTGCCCGTGGACGTAACCCGTGTCGCGGCAGTCGGGGCAGGTGTAGATGTCGTCGGTGTAGTCCACCGGCAGGTGATAGCTTGTCAGCAGCTCGGCGCGCTGCGCCTGCGTGTCGAGGTTCGCGCGCTCGAGCGCGCGCAGCTCGTCCGTCGGGTCGCTGCCGTGGCGCATCGTCAGACCGACGAGCGTGATCATCTGCTGCTGCAGCGTCTGGTCAAGTGTGCGCAGACCGGGCACGCGGCGATAGGCGTCGTCCACGCGGCGGCGGTGCTCGCGCTCATTTTCCGCGCGCTGCTGCGCGATCTGCTTGCGGGCGCGCGCCAGATAGATCCCATTGCGGGCCATGCCGGTCCCTCCTTAGGTGTTGGTCTGCTCCATTTTGCGGAGCATTTGTTCCACGCGATCGAGATCGTCGCGGTCGGCTGCGGGCGCGGCGGCAGCCGCGCGGTGCTTGCCCGCTGCGCGCGGGTCGCCGCTGCTGATCTCGTCGAGCGTGTGCAGCCCTTTTTCGTGCCAGCTCATGAGGATGCGGTTGAGATAGGGCCACTTGCGCGCGCCGGTCGCCACGACCGTGCGGTCATACGCCTCGGCAATCGCCTCGCAGCCAAAGCCCATGTCCAGCCAGCTTGTGATGTAGCCGCGCTCGGTGCGGCTCGGCGCCCGGTCGCAGATCTGCAGCACCTGCAGCACCTGCTGCGCAAGGTCGCGCCGCGCCTGACGCCGCTGCAAGAATTCCTCCGCCTGCGCCGTCGTGTGGATCTCCTGATCGGCCCACGCGTAGGCCTCCTTTTCGATCCGGCGCATCGTCGGCGTGCCGGCATGGCCGCGCTCGGCGCGGTATTCCTGAAAGACGTAGTGGATCAGCTCCATGAGCACGTCGGCCGGGAGACCGAGATAGTCGCGCAGCCCGAGCAGCATGTTCATTTCGGGCGTCGTGAGCTTGCGGCCGTAGAGCTGTTCGGCCTCGCGGCGCACGGTCTGCATGGGCCCGTCACTGAGCATCCGGGCGGAGATATCCTCCGCCGTGTACTGCGGCAGCTCGGCCGCGGGCACGAGCTTCGGCTCGGCGGCGCTCGGCCGGTCGTCCGCGGGTGCGGCGCGGCGCGGCGCCGGGGCGGGCTGTTCTTTTCCGGCGGCGGAGACGAGTCCGAGCGCGCACAGGCGCTCCATCGTCTGGCGCAGTTCGCGCTCGGTCAGGCCGATGCACTCGGCGGGGAAGGACTTTCCCCCGGCGCGCAGCAGCGCGAGATATACCAGGGCGCAGCGCCCGTCCTTTTCCTGCAGCAGCTTGTCCGCTTCCTCGATCGGCAGCGACAGGCAAACCGGCCGCGACAGCGTAAATTCGGCTTGATCCATGCAATTACCCCTCGGGTCGATAGAAATTCATGATAGATTCACATTATAGCATGAAAATTGACTTGTAGCAAGAGCGGCGCCTGTGTTATAATGCGATATGTATGACTATAACTAGGAGTGGGTCTATGCTGGAATTGCTGGCACCTGCGGGCAACCTCGATGCCGTCATCGCGGCGGTGCAAAATGGGGCGGACGCGGTGTATATGGGCTTTGGCGACGGGTTCAACGCGCGCCGGAGCGCGGATAATTTCACACGGGAGTCGTTTGCAAAAGCGGTGCGCTACTGCCATATCCGCGGCTGCAAGGTCTACGTCACGCTCAACACCCTCGTGGGCGACCGCGAGATGGAGGCCGCCGCCGCGCTCGCGCAGCAGGCGTCGGACGCCGGAGCGGACGCGATCCTCGTGCAGGATCTGGGGCTTGCGCGCGTGCTGCGCGATGCTCTGCCGGATATCCCGCTGCACGCGAGCACGCAGATGAGCATCCACAACCTCGCCGGAGTCGAGGCTGCGGCCGAGATGGGCATCACCCGCGCCGTGCTCTCGCGCGAGCTCTCGCTCGAGCAGATCCGCTTCATCTCGCAGCACGCGAGCATTGAAACGGAAGTGTTCGTGCACGGTGCGTTGTGCTTCTGCTATTCCGGCCAGTGCTATATGAGTGCGCTCATCGGCCGCCGCAGCGGCAACCGAGGCGCGTGTGCGCAGCCGTGCCGTATGCAGTACAGCATGGGCGGCCGCATGGACGAGTACCCGCTGAGCCTGCGCGACAACTGCCTGGCGGATTATCTGCAGCAGCTCGATGAGGCCGGCGTCGCCTGCGTGAAGATCGAGGGGCGCATGAAGCGGCCGGAGTATGTTGCCGTGGTCACGGATGTGTACGCCAAGTGCATCCATGAGCACCGCGTGCCCACGCCGGAGGAAAATGACCGCCTTGCGCTGGCGTTTTCGCGTCAGGGCTTCACGCAGGGGTACCTGCTCGGCGAGAAGGGGCCGGATATGCTCGGCACCCGCGCGGCCGAGCCCGACCGCGAGGCCGAAAAGATGTTCACCGCCGCGCGCAAGGCATATGCCGACGGCGAGCGCCGCCGTGTGCCCGTGAAGTTTTATGCCAAGGTGCGTGCGGGCGAGCCGGTCATGGCCGCCGTCGCGGATGAGGACGGGCATCGCGCCGTGCTCACAGGGCCTGTGCCCGAGCCTGCGCAGCGCGCGCCGCTGACCGAGCAGAGCCTTGCCGATCAATTTGCCAAAACGGGCGGAACGCCCTATTATTCCACCGGCACGGAAAGCCGCATCGACCCCGGCCTGTACCTTCCGGCGGCCGCCGTCAACGACTTGCGCCGCCGGCTCATCACCGGCCTGAAGGACGAGCGCGCGGCGCTGCCCGAGCGGCGCAGCCTGCCGCTGCCGCTGCGTCCGGAGGGCAAGCGCTATTATGCCGACCCCGTGCTCATCGTGCAGGTGCATCAGCCCGAGCAGCTCACGCCGGAGCTCGCGCAGCTGTGCCCGGCGTATGTGTATGTGCCGGTCAAAATTCTTGACACGGATTTTCCGCGCGTCGCCCCGTTTCTGGAGCAGGGGGCGCAGGTCGTGGCGGTGCTGCCGCGCGTCATTACGGACGATCAGGCGGAGGATATGCACGCGATGCTCTCCCGCGCCGCCGAAAACGGTGTGCGCGAGGCGCTCGTCGGCAATATGGGGCACATCTTCTTCGCCCGCCGCGCGGGCATGCGTGTGCGTGGCGACTTCGGGCTCAATGTCTTTAACTCCTACACCGAGGGGGTCTTGCAGCAGGCCGGGCTCGTGAGTGCGACGGCGTCGTTCGAGCTGCGCGTGGCGCAGATCCGCGACCTTGCCAAGGCGGTCGACACCGAGATGATCGTCTACGGCCGTCTGCCGTGCATGATCACCGAGCAGTGCATCATCCGCAACAGCGCGGGGCGCTGCAACTGCACCGTGCCGAACAATCTGGCCGACCGGCGCGGGGCACTGTTCCCGGTGCTGCCGGCGTTCGGCCACCGCAACCAGATCTTCAACGCGCACAAGCTCTATCTCGCCGACAAGCATGAGGATTATGAAACGGCGGGGCTCTGGGGCGTGCGCCTCATGTTCACGACCGAGACGCCGCATGAGTGCGTCGCGGTCACACAGAGCTATCAGGGTCTGACGGATTACCGCCCCAACGGGCTGACCCGCGGACTGTATTATCGGGGCGTGGAATGACCCGCCCGGGAGGAACGACCATGAACTGGATTCTTGCCTCCGGCTCCCCGCGCCGGCGGGAGCTGCTGGAGATGCTCGGTGTGCCGAACCTGACGATCCGTCCGGCTAAGGGACCCGAGCGCGCGACGCCGGGCGCAGGACCGGAGCAGACCGTGCGTGAGCTTGCGCTGCACAAGGCACAGGAGGTCGCGCAGACCTGCGCACCGGAGGACATCGTCATCGCGGCGGACACGATCGTCTATCTTGACGGTGTGATCCTCGGCAAGCCGAAGGACACGGCCGACGCCGCGCGTATGCTCGCCGCCCTGTCGGGACGCGAGCACACCGTCTATACCGGCGTCGCCGTTTTGCGCGGCGGCGAGACGCGGCTGGCGGCCGAGCACACGGCCGTGCGCTTTCGCACGCTGACGCCGGAGGAGATCGCACGCGACATCGCCACCGGTGAGCCGATGGACAAGGCCGGCGCCTACGGCATTCTGGGGCGCGGGGCGCTGTTCGTCGCGCATCTGGATGGGGACTATTTCAACGTCATGGGCCTGCCGCTGTGCCGGCTCGGACAACTGCTGAACGAACTGGGAGTCGAGCTGCTTTGAACTGGAAAACATATCTGAAGAAAAAAGGTGCGCGCATCGGCGCGGTCGTGCTTGCGGTCGTGCTCGTGCTCGCGCTCATCGCCGGGGCGCTCGGCGGCAAGGCGGGATTCCTCACGAATCTCGACGGCATCGTGCGCGCGCCGCTGCAAAAGGCCGCGACCGTCACGGCGCAGTGGCTCGAGAGCATCTACGGCTACATTTATAAATATGACCAGCTCAAGGCCGAAAACGACCAGCTGCGCGTCCAGCTTGCCGAGGCACAGGCGCAGGCGCGCGAGGGGCAGGAGGCGCTGGCGGAAAACGAGCGCTACCGCGAGCTGCTGGGCTTCACGCAGCGGCACACGGATTTTGAGCTCGAGCCGGCGAACGTCGTGTCCTACGGCGCGTCGAACTGGTCGAGCACGCTCACGCTCAGCAAGGGCAGCGACTGCGGCATCGAGGTCGGCGACTGCGTCATGAACGAGGCCGGCGCGCTCGTCGGTCAGGTCATCGAGGTCGGCAGCACATGGGCGACCGTGCGCACGGTCATCGACGTGGATATGAGCGTCGGCGGCTACATCAGCAGCAGCGGCGCCACGGCCATGGTGCTCGGCGACTTCACGCTCATGCAGGACGGCTGCGTGCGCTTCGGCTATCTGGCCGAGGGCACGAGCATCTTCACCGGCGATACCGTGCTCACCTCCGGCAAGGGCGGCGCGTTCCCGGCAGGGCTCGTCGTCGGCACGATCACCGACGTGCGCACCGAGGCCGGCGGCCAGCAGACCTACGGCGTCATCACGCCGGCATGTGATCTCGGTGAGCTGCTGCAGGTGTTCGTCATCAAGGACTTTGACGTGGTGAGCTGACATGTGGGCGGATCTGATCAACAAGGAAAAGATACACCGCGTGCTCTGGTGCGCGCTGTACATGGCGGTGACCGTTGCACTGCAGACCACGGTCTTTGCGCACATTGCGCTCTTCGGCGTGCACGCCATGTTCGTGCCGGCGGTCGTCGTGGCGGTCGGCATGTTCGAGGGCGGCACATGGGGCGCGGTCTTCGGCCTCATCACGGGCTATTTCTGCGCCATGGGCTACCCCGAAACGGGGCTGCTGTTTGCCGTGCTCTTCGCGCTCATCGGCTTCGGCGCGGGGATGCTCGCGGCATATCTCATCAATAACGGGATCTTCCCGTTTCTCGTGACGTGTCTGGCTGCGTTTCTGCTCACGGCCTTCTGCCAGATGTTCCGCCTGTGGATTTTCCACGGCGCGTCGTTCTGGCGGCTGCTCGCCATGGCACTGGGGCAGAGCGTGTTCTCGCTCCCGTTCGCCGTGCCGTACTACTACATCAGCCGTGCGTTTCATCGCCGGCGTGCCCAGCGCTGAGGCATTCAGCGCGCCCGTACCCCCGAAAGGATTTTCGCTATGGAAAAACCCATCAAGCCCGGCCGCATCACCGCGCTCGCGTGTATGCTCATGCTGCTCGTGATCGTGTTCGTGGTCGCGCTCTACAAACTGCAGATCGTCGACGGTAAGGCGTACTATGAGGAAAACCGCAACAGCGTCGCCAGCTCCCAGACCGTGGCGGCCGCGCGCGGCAGCATCCTCGACCGCTACGGCCGTGTGCTTGTGTCGAACACGAGCTGCAATAACCTCGTCTTTAATCCTGACGATCTCTTCGAGCAGGACGACCCGAACGGCATCCTGCTGAAGCTGGCGCGCACCGTCGTCAGCTGCGGCGACACGTATGTCGACGAGCTGCCGGTCACGACCGCGCCGCCGTTCGAGTATACGGACATGAGCGAAACGCAGCGCACACAGCTCAAGGGCTTTCTCAAATATGCCAAGCTTGACGAGGAGGCCACGGCCGTGGAGCTTTTGAGCTACTGCCGTGAAAAGTTTGAGATCAACAACAACTACTCCGCGGCCGATATGCGCACCATCGCCGGTCTGCGCTATTCGATCAAGACGCGCTATATCGACAAGCTCTACCTGCCGGACTATGTGTTCGTCAAGGACGCGAGCATGGACCTCATCACGTCCCTGAAGGAAAATAACGTCCCCGGCTTCGAGGTCACGGTGTCGTATACGCGCCAGTATCATACGAATCTGGCTGCACACCTGCTCGGCTACACGGGCCTGATGAACGCCGAGGAATACACGACCTATAAGACGCAGGGCTATCCCATGAGCGCGACCGTCGGCAAGGACGGGGCGGAGCTCGCCTTTGAGAAATACCTCCACGGCACGGACGGCACGGCGATCGTGACGAAAAACGCCGCCGGCACCGTCACCGGCACGACCTATACCAAGGAGCCGGAGCCCGGCAATCAGGTCAGTCTCACCATTGACCTCGACCTGCAGTCGGCGGCGGAACAGTCGCTGACCAAGGGCATCGAGAACATGAAGTCAAAATCCACGGAAAACAGCGACGCCGTCGGCGGCGGCGCGCTCGTGGCGGTCGACGTCGCCACCGGTCAGCCGCTGGCCATCGCAAACTACCCGACCTTCGACCTGCAGACGCTCTTCCAGAGCGAGGAGAACTACAAGGCCGTCTCCGAGGCGGACAACCAGCCGCTGTTCAACCGCGCGCTGCTCGGCCAGTATTCTCCGGGCTCGACGTTCAAGCCCTGCACGGCCATCGCCGGCCTGACCGAGGGCGTCATCACTACCGGCACGACCATCCAGTGCACCGGCACGTTCCGCAAGTATGAGGACACCGGCTACGCGCCCAAGTGCTGGATCGCCTCCTCCGGCACGACGCACGGCAATGACAACGTTACCGAGGCCATCCGCGACTCGTGCAACATCTTCTTCTACACCGTCGGCGACAGCCTGCCGATCGACACGCTCGCGCGCTATGCCGCGGCCTTCGGCCTCGGCGAGCACACCGGCATCGAGCTGCCGGAGAGCACCGGCCAGATGGCCACGGAGGCCGTGAAGAAAAAGCTCGAGAACACGAACTGGTATGTCGGCGACTCGCTGCAGGCGGCCATCGGCCAGTCGTACAGCCTGTTCACGCCGCTGCAGCTTTCGGAATACTGCGCCACGATCGCAAACGGCGGCACGCGCCACAGCGCGTCCATCCTGAAATCCGTGCGCAGCTATGACGGCAGCGAGCTCATCTATGAAAACGAGGCCGAGGTGCTCAGCACCGTCGAGACCGGCGACTACAACTGGGCCGCCGTGCAAAAGGGCATGTACCTCGTCGCCAACGACCCCGCCGGCAGCGCTTACGAGACCTTCGGCAGCTACGGCGTGAAGGTCGCCGCCAAGACCGGTACCGCCCAGCTCGGCGATAACCAGGTCAACAACGCCATTTTTATCTGCTACGCACCGTATGACAATCCCAAGGTCGCCGTGGCGGTCGTTGTGGAGCACGGCAGCGCCGGTGCTTCCATCGCCTCCATCGCGCGCGATTTTCTCGACGCATATTTTACCGTCAAGACCGTTGACACCGCCCCCGAGAGCGAGCTCTCGCTGCTGCGATGACGGCCGCTGACCAGAAAGAGAGGAGTTATCCATATGAACATTGCACTGATCGCTGACGACGGAAAAAAGGAACTCATGGTCCAGTTCTGCATCGCTTACTGCGGCATTCTGGCCAAGCACGAATTGTGCTCCACGTTTACGACCGGCCGGCTCATCTCCGAGGCCACCGGACTGAAGATCCGCACGTACCTGCACTCGGCGCAGGGCTGCCAGCAGCTCGACGCGCGCATCGCGTACAACGAGATCGACCTCGTGCTGTTTTTCTGCGACGCCGAGAGCGGCAACTTTGACGAGGTCAACCGCATGGCGCGCCTGTGCGACCAGCGGCAGATCCCGTTTGCCAGCAATGTGGCCACGGCCGAAGTGCTCATTCTGGGCCTGAACCGCGGCGACCTCGACTGGCGCGACATCGTCAACCCCAAAAAGAAATCGTAAGCCCGAAAGGAAACCAAAACATCATGGACAAGATCAAACCCCGCACGCTGTCCGGCTTCATGGAGCTGCAGCCGGACAAGCAGGTGCAGATGGACAAAATGCGCGCCGTTCTGGCCGAGACCTACGCCCGCTATGGCTTCACACCGCTCGACACGCCCGCGATCGAGGCGGCCGAGGTGCTGCTGGCCAAGGGCGGCGGCGAGACGGAAAAGCAGATCTACCGCTTTACGAAGGGCGAGAGCGATCTGGCACTGCGCTTTGACCTCACTGTGCCGCTGGCAAAGTACGTCGCAGCCAATTACGGCCAGCTCACCTTCCCCTTCCGCCGCTATCAGATCGGCAAGGTCTGGCGCGGTGAGCGCGCGCAGCGCGGCCGCTTCCGCGAGTTTTATCAGGCGGACATCGACATCATCGGTGACGGTGCGCTCGATATCCTCAACGAGGCCGAGATTCCGGCCATCATCTACGACACGTTCACCCGCCTCGGTCTGCACCGCTTCCGCATCCGCGTGAATAACCGCAAGGTGCTCAACGGCTTTTTCGCCATTCTCGGTCTGAGCGAGCAGGCGGGCGATGTGCTGCGCACCATCGACAAGCTCGATAAGATCGGCGCGGACAAGGTGCGCGCGCTGCTCACCGATACCTGCGGCGTCACGAGCGACCAGGCGGACGAGATCCTGCGCTTTATCGCCTGCCCGGGCACGAGTGCGGACAAGCTCGCCTTCCTCGAGCAGTACCGCGGCCGGAACGAGACGTTTGACACCGGCCTCGACGAGCTGCGCACCGTCGTGGGCTACCTGCCCGCGTTCGGCGTCCCGGAGGAGAACTTCGAGCTCGACCTCACGATCGCGCGCGGCCTCGATTACTACACCGGCACGGTGTACGAGACCGTTCTGCTCGACCATCCCGAGGTCGGCAGCATCTGCTCCGGCGGACGCTATGACGACCTCGCGGGGTATTATACGAACAAGTCCCTGCCCGGCGTCGGCATCTCCATCGGTCTGACGCGCCTGTTTTACATCCTGCAGGAGCAGAACATGATCTCCGACGCTGTGCTCACCGCCCCGGCGGACGTGCTCATCCTGCCGATGACGGACGATCTGTCCGCCGCCGTGTCGCTGGCATCCATGCTGCGTGCCGGCGGTCTGCGCGTGCAGCTTTACAGCGAGAAAAAGAAATTCAAGGCCAAGATCGGCTATGCCGACAAGCTCGGCATCCCGTTTGTGATCTTCCTCGGCGAGGATGAGATCGCGCAGAATGTCTGCGCGCTCAAGAACATGGACACCGGCGTGCAGGAGGCCGTGACGCAGGCCGCCGCGCTCGAGACCATCCGCGCGGAGATCGCGCGGCGCACCGCCGGTGCGATCCTGCGCGAGTCTTGATCCGGTCAATCCGCCGCCGCACCGCCGGAGGCGATATTCGATAGAAAGAAAGGGAATCAGGAGTATGTTTCAGTCCCGCACACACACTTGCAACGAGCTGCGGCTCGAAAACGTCGGCGAGCAGGTCCGCATCGTCGGCTGGATGGAAAACGTCCGCGAGGTCGGACAGAATTTTGCCTTTGTCGTCGTCCGTGATTTTTACGGAACGACGCAGGTCGTCATTGAGACCGAGGACATGATGAAGGTCGTCAAGCCCCTCAACAAGGAGTCCACGATCGCCGTCGAGGGCATCGTGCGCGAGCGCGCGAGCAAAAACCCCAAGCAGCCCACCGGCGACATTGAACTCGTGCCAACGAAGATCGAGGTGCTCGGCCGCTGCCGCTATAACGAGCTGCCGTTCGAGATCAACCGCAGCCGCGACGCCGACGAGGCGCTGCGCCTGAAGTACCGCTATCTCGACCTGCGCAACCCCGCCGTCAAGCAGAACATCATCCTCCGCTGTCAGGTGGTGGCCGCGCTGCGCGCCGCCATGACCGAGCACGGCTTTCTCGAGATCACCACGCCCATCCTCACGGCGTCCAGCCCCGAGGGCGCGCGCGACTATCTTGTGCCGGCGCGCAAGCATCCCGGCAAGTTTTACGCCCTGCCGCAGGCGCCGCAGCAGTTCAAGCAGCTGCTCATGACAGCGGGCTTCGACCGTTATTTCCAGATCGCCCCGTGCTTCCGCGACGAGGACGCCCGCGGCGACTGCAGCCCCGGCGAGTTCTATCAGCTCGATATGGAGATGGCCTTCGCCACGCAGGACGACGTCTTTGCCGTGCTCGAGGACGTGCTCCCGCCGATCTTCGCCAAGTACGGCAAGTACAACATCGCGTCCGAGGCGCCCTTCCGCCGCATCTCCTATCATGACGCCATGGAGACCTACGGCTCCGACAAGCCCGACCTGCGCATCGACCTCACCGTGCAGGACATGACGGCGCTCGTCGCCGGCAGCGACTTTGCGCCCTTTGCCGCGGGCAACACGGTCAAGGCCGTCGTCGTGCCCGAGTGCACGCTTGCGCGCAAGGCCGTCGACAAGCTCTGCGCCGACGTGGAGGTGCAGGCCGGCAGCAAGCCTTACTGGTTCAAGGTCGACGAGCAGGGCAATTTCTCCGGCGGCATCGCAAAGTTCCTCACGGACCGAACCGCCGAGATCACCGCAGCCCTCGGCCTGAAGCCGGGCTGCTTCGTTGGCGTGACGGCCGGCAAAAAGACCGCCGCGCAGAAGACGGCGGGCGTGCTGCGCGCAAAGCTCGGCGCGGCCGTGCCGGGCCACATGGACACCGAGCGGTATGAATTTTGCTGGATCGTCGACTTCCCCATGTACGAGATCGGCGAGGAATCCGGCGAGCTGGAGTTCTGCCACAATCCGTTCTCGATGCCGAACGGCGGCCTCGAGATCCTTGAAAAGGCCGAGCGCGGCGAGGTCGACCCGCTCGACATCTACGCCTACCAGTACGATCTCGTGTGCAACGGCGTCGAGCTCAGCTCCGGCGCGGTGCGAAACCACGATCCTGAGATCATGGTCAAGGCGTTTGAGCTCGTGCGCCTCGGCGAGGACGATGTGAAGGCCAAGTTCCCGGCCATGTACAACGCCTTCTGCTACGGCGCGCCTCCGCACGCCGGCATCGCCCCGGGTGTCGACCGCATGGTCATGCTCCTCGCGGGCGAGGACAGCATCCGGGAGATCATCCCGTTCCCGATGAACAAAAACGCGCAGGACGTCATGATGGGCGCGCCCGGCACCGTCGAGCCGCACCAGCTTGAGGAACTGCACATCGCCGTCGTCGGCGACACGGAGCCCGATACCGAAGCGTAAACCCAAAATCCGAGTGACGGCGCCCCGGCGTTCGGCCGGGGCCTCGTCCGTGAAAGAAGGCGAACGGTTTGCTGTCCAAGATCCAGTCCCTCGGCTGCCGCGGTGTGAGCGGCTACGCCGTGAGCGTGGAGTGCCACGTGTCCAACGGGCTGCCGGGGTTTGATATCGTCGGCCTGCCGGATGCGGCCGTCAAGGAGGCGCGTGAGCGCGTGCGCAGCGCCATCAAGACCAACGGCATGAAGTTTCCGGTCAGCCGCCTGACGGTGAACCTCGCCCCGGCGGATACGCGCAAGGCCGGCACGCTCTATGACCTGCCGGTGCTGCTGGGCATCCTGTGCGCCACGGGGGAGATCCGCCAGCCGCCGGCGACGGCGGCCTTCTTCGGCGAGGTGAGCCTCGCGGGGGAGATCCGCCCCGTCACCGGCGCGCTCACGATGGCGCTCGCGGCCGAACAGCTCGGTCTCAGGGAACTCTTTGTCCCGGCGGGCAACGCGGCCGAGGCCGCCTTTGCCGAGGGGGTGACCGTGTACCCGGTCGAGAACATCTCGCAGCTCGTGCACCATCTGCGCGGGGACAAGCCCATCGCGCCCATGCCGCCGCCGGCGTTTTCGGCCGCACCGCACTTCGCGGTCGATTTTGCCGAGGTCAAGGCGCAGGAGAACGTCAAGCGCGCGCTCGAGGTGGCTGCTGCCGGCGGGCACAACATCCTGCTCGTCGGGCCGCCGGGCGCGGGCAAGTCCATGCTCGCCAAGCGCCTGCCGACCATTCTGCCCGCGATGAACCGCGCCGAAATGATCGAGACCACGCAGATCTACTCCGTCCTCGGTCTCACGACGCCGGACGATCCCGTCGTGCGTGTCCGGCCGTTTCGCGCCCCGCACCACACGGTGTCGAACGTCGCCATGTCCGGCGGCGGCAGCGCGCTGCAGCCGGGCGAGATGAGCCTTGCCGACAACGGCGTGCTCTTTCTCGATGAGCTGCCGGAGTTTTCGCCCGCCGTGCTCGAGACGATGCGCCAACCGCTCGAGGACGGCAGCATCACCATCTCGCGCGCGACCGGCTCCGTGACGTATCCGAGTCGCTTCATGCTCGTGTGCGCCATGAACCCCTGCAAGTGCGGCTGGTACGGGCACCCCTCGGGGCGCTGCCGCTGCTCGCTGCGCGACGTGCGCCGCTACCATGCGCGCGTATCCGGCCCGCTGCTCGACCGCATCGACATCATCGTCGAGGTACCGGCGCTGGACTTTGACGAGCTCACCGAGCCCTCGGCCGGGGAGTCGTCGGGAACCATCCGCGCGCGCGTCAACGCCGCCCGCGCCGTGCAGCGCGCCCGCTACGGGGACGACACCACCGCGACCAATGCGCACATGGGGCCGCGCGCCCTTGCGCAGTTCTGCACGCTCTCGCCTGAGTGCGAGCAGCTCATGCATCAGGCGTTTGACACCATGGCGCTCACCGCCCGCAGCTATGACCGCATCCTGCGCGTCGCGCGCACGATCGCGGATCTCGACGGGGCGGAGACCATCGGCCTTGCGCACCTCGCCGAGGCCATTCAGTACCGCACGTATGATTTTTCCGTCGCCGAGCCGTGAGCCCGGCGGCCGCATCGGACAGAAGGGAGCTTCGCCATGTACAATAATAACTACAATCCCTATAACCCCAACTGGTACCAGCCTCCCGGCCCGCAGCCCGGCAAGCATGAGGCCACCGTCGCCATGGTCCTC
>ENA-UESE01001072-UESE01001072.1-human-gut-metagenome-genome-assembly--contig:-NODE-1072-length-23943-cov-5.006076_pt1 | contig 23943 bp, 22 predicted proteins | sample MGYA00242995_ERZ507996 | MGnify/ENA primary metagenome ERZ507996 (study PRJEB26167, sample SAMN06115489) | human gut metagenome | host: Homo sapiens | place: China:Sichuan | collected 2015-04-15... | reverse complement strand
AAATGAGTAAAGGGAGTGAATTAATGGACAAAAAGCAGCTAATTGGTGAAACCACAGATTACGACAAAAAACTTGCACTTGAAGAAAAGAAACCTAAGAGCTGGTGTAAGAGTATCAGTGCGTTTGCTAATTGTTTTGGAGGCAAGCTTATATTTGGTGTATCTAATGATAGTGAGTTGGTGGGACTTGCGGATGCAGAAGGTGATGCGGAGAAAATTAGTGAAGCAATAAAAATACATTTAAATCCAATACCGGAGTTTAGGCTTTCATTTGAAAAAGATGAGGACAAGACTTTTGTTATTGTAGAAGTTATGAAAGGGCAGCAGACTCCATACTATTATGAGGGTGATGGGCAACTTATTGCATTTATGCGTATAGGAAATGAAAGTGTTCCGGCGACACCTTCGCAGTTAAGAGAGTTGGTACTTCGCGGAAGTGGTGAAAGTTATGATAGTCTGAAGTCAAGATATGATTTTAACAATATGTCCTTTACAAAATTAAAATCAGTATATAAACAGAGAACGGGGAATACATTTGAAGATACAGATTATGAATCTTTTGGGCTGATTGATGAAAAAGGAAATCTAACGAATGCTGGAGCACTTTTGGCAGATGAATCACCGGTACGTCATTCCAGATTGTTTTGTACAAGATGGAATGGACTTACTAAAGCATCAGGAATAGTGGATGCACTTGATGATAAGGAATATACTGGCAGTCTTGTCACATTGTTGCAGGCAGGAACTGATTTTGTGAGAAATAATTCCAAGAAAGCATGGCGTAAGGTTGGTGACGGCAGAATTGAAATGCCTGATTATCCGGATAGAGCAGTGCTTGAAGGTGTAGTAAATGCATTGATTCATAGAAATTATCTGGAGATAGGTAGTGAAGTCCATATAGATATGTTCGATGATAGAATTGAAATATATTCACCCGGTGGAATGGTAAGTGGAATATCTCTTGAGGGGAAAAATCTATTGAAAATTCCGTCAAAGCGAAGAAATCCGATATTAGCTGATATATTCAGCCGTTTAAAATATATGGAGCGTAGAGGTAGTGGATTTAAGAAGATATTGGCAGATTATGAGGGACAAGTAGAATTTGATGAGACCAAGATGCCAGTCTTTGATGCAGATAATGATGATTTTACATTGACTTTGTATAATCTGAATTATGGCACTAATTATGCAACACAGGTGAATGAAAATGTCATAGAAAATGTCATAGAAAATGTCATAGAAATTTCGGAAGAAAAAATGAAGCAGTTAATGCCAGAGTATTCTAAGAAGAAGCTTACTAAAGCATGTGAGATCCTAAAAATGATTTCCAAAAATCCGAATATTTCTATTGATGAATTAAGAATAGCCTTAGATGTCACAGATAGAACAATTGCTAGATATATATCAGAATTAAAGGATAAAGGTATCATAGAACGAAAAGGTCCAGACAATGGTGGAGAATGGAAAATTAAGCAAGTCAATAACTAACATTGAATTTGGCGCTCAAAGTGGCACAAAAGCTGACACTCAAGAATATTTCGGAGTTAATCTTAAGTTGGCCTAATTTTTTGAATTTTGCACTGAGACTGATATGAGATGGAGGATGTTCAAAACTGTGGACATAAGCAAAACTGATTGGAAATTGTTTAGAGAGAAACTATCAGGTTGGCAGGGAAAATATATGGAAGGTCTTGTTAAAGAGTATGTGAGCCTTCTAAACGATGATACAAGACCTGCATCAGAGAAATTTTGGGAGTTATAAAAGCGGATAAAAGAAGATAAACATCATCCGGGAGTTATCATTGAGATGCATAAATCAGAGACAATATTGGACATTGTTCGTCTCATAAGATTGAAGGTGATTATATATGATGATTTATCAGAATTTAGTGAAGAATTGCAGCAGGAAGTAAAAAGAATACTTCATTATAAAAATGAATCGGATTGGAGTATAAATGAAAATTAGTGATTTTATTTTTAAATTTAAATCGTTTAGAATGCGTGAGGATGGATTATGTCGAGTTAGATTATTTGTTAATACTCAAAAAGAAACTATATGTGTTTTGACGGATATAGATAGTATGTCTAATGCACCATATCTAGATACAGTATGTGATACGGTTATACAATTGTTGAACGAAAATGGATATATAATTGATTGTCAGATTTATATTTTGCATGATGAGTGTGATGCTAGTATGGTTGTTATTGATGAGCATGGTAATGAGCAAAGACATTTGTCTAAAAAGCAGATTGAGGCATTAACAGAGTGCGATGAAAATGAGTTTGCAAAAAAATCTATAGATGAATTTTCAATAAGAATGCAGATAGAGAAGAAAAGATATGAAATTAATCCGTTTATTAATAATCAGTATCTAAAAACACCAGAATATGTAAAAAGAAAAATTGAAATACAAGAAAATGCAATAAGCAAAAAGCAATTGAAGGAATTAATAGATGCTGGAGCATCAGAACGGGAGTTGGATGCGTTAATGAAAAAAGATTTGTCATTAATTGCTGAAATATATAGTTACCCTAAGGACGAGTATATTGTATTTTCAGAATTTTTACTTGGTGAAAAGCGAGTTGATTTTGCAATATTTTCTGGTAGATCTACTATGGATGTCACGTTTATTGAAATAAAAGGGGCTGATTTTAATTTAAAAAAACGCGGACATTATGATAGTTTAAATTCAAAGATAGAGGAAGCAAATAGTCAAATTAGAAATCATCGTAAGTATATATATGATGATTACAAATCAATTAGAGAAAAACTTCATGATATCAGAAAAAAAGCAGAATCAGGAAATAACATATGTAATGCTTTTTTATCACCGAAGAAGTATTTACAAGTTGATCCAAATAAAAATGTTAATATAAGATTTGTTATTATAGCTGGTAGAACTCCAGAAAATGATATAGAGGAAAGTGATTTAAGATATCAGTTTGGAAGAGATGATAGGGATGTGGAGTTGTTTTCATGGGATTCGTGGATTAGAAGACTTAGCAGAGATTAATGTTAGAGGATCAATAGGAGAGAAAGGAACACTTTTATGAGAAAAGAATTACAGATAAGAAATAGCACTGTTGATTTCTTGGTTTTCACACGAGATGCAGGAGAAGACGGAATAGAAGTCAGGGTTCAGAATGGTGATGTATGGCTTACGCAGAAAACAATTTCGCAGCTTTTTGATGTAGATAGAAGTGTGGTTACAAACATCTGAGCAATATTTTTAAAGAGGGGGAATTAAATGAAAATTCAACTTGTGCAAATTTTGCACAAGTTGCTGATAATGGAAAAACATACAACTACAAATTTTATTCATTAGCTGCAATTATTGCTATGGGCTATCGCATTAATTCAGAGTGGGCAATGCAGTTTAGAACATGGGCAACAAAAGTATTGGATACATTTACAAAGCAGGGTTATGTTCTTGATAAAAGCAGATTGATTAATGGACAGATTTTCGACGAAGATTATTTTGAGCATCTTATTGCTGAGATTCAGGAAATCAGAGCAAGTGAGAGAAGATTTTACCAGAAAATCAAAGACATATATGCAACAGCAGTTGATTATGATAAGAATTCACAGGTGACAAGAGAGTTTTATATAACGACTTTGATAAATTGATGAATGATATGGAGAAGGATGGTACTATTTGTGGGGAGAGTAATGAAGTTATCAGTTTTGAAAAGGTAAATAAAAAAGGAAGAAGGTACAAGCTATGTTGCCAACAAGAGAAGAAGCACTGAAGTTAATTCGTGATGGGTTATTATTTAATCCGGGACCTTGGGGAAAACATTGTTTAACAGCAGCACACTGTGCAGAAAAAATAGCAAGTGCATGTGGTGATATGGATGTTGAGAAAGCATATATATTAGGTTTACTACATGATATAGGAAGAAAATTTGGTGTAAGACATCTTGGACATGTTTATGATGGATACGTATATATGAAATCATTGGGATATGATGAAGTAGCAAAGATATGTTTAACCCATTCTTTTAATAATCATACGATAGATGAATACATCGGAAAATTTGATGTTACAGATGAAGAATTGACAATTATAAAAACTGAATTAGCAAAGACCATATATGATGAATATGACCGGTTAATTCAATTGTGCGATTGTTTGGCAGGAGCAGAAGGAGTTCTTGATATAGAAAATAGGATGAATGACGTAAAGAAAAGGTATGGCTTTTATCCGCAGGACAAGTGGAATTCCAATATGAATTTGAAGCAATATTTTGAGGGGAAAATGAATAAAGACATTTACATTATATGTGAGAAAGATACATTTGCACCAGGAGATTTATGATCTTATAAATATATTTTTACTACAAGTTTTATGAACAGGTTGGAGGTGGTTAAGTGGATATTTTATTTAAAAATGATGATTTTGTATTTTCATACAGAGTTGGCGGTATATTGAAACATAATGGTAAAATCTTGTTACAGCGTCCGAAGAATGATGATTATGCCATTATTGGCGGACATGTTGCGGCTATGGAGACAAGTATGGAAACTCTTAAACGGGAATTTGAAGAAGAGCTTCATGCTAAGATAGAGGTAGATAATCTGTTAGCAATCGGAGAAATTTATTTTCCATGGGGAAAAAGACCGTGTCATCAGATATGCTTGTATTATAATGTGCATCTGCTCGATGATAATATACCATTAGATGGAGTGTTTCATGGATATGATGAGCTGGATAATGAGAGAATTGATTTGGATTTCTGCTGGGTTCCGCTAGAGGATTTAAAGAAAGGTACTAAGGTATATCCTTTAGAGTTGATACCATATATCCTTGAGTCAGGGAAAGAAATTGTACATTTTGTTTCAAAGCAGATTTGATTTATGAAAGAAGGGAAAAGCGATTGTTATAAGTTAAATTTTATGATTTAGTCGATAAAACATTAGGAAGTTATCATCCTGAATATAAGGATATGTATTATCCAATAAATTATGGTTACATTGAATGGGGTATGGCATTAGAGAAAGAAGCACAGGAGAATAACACATGAGTAAATTAATAATTCTTAGAGGAAATTCTGGAAGTGGGAAAACAACTGTGGCTAAAGCGTTACAGGAAAAGTTTGGATATAATACAATGCGTATATCACAGGATGAAGTCCGAAGGAATATGTTATGGGTTAAAGATGGCATAGATACAAAGGCATTACCTCTTATGGCGGAACTATTGAAATATGGAAAGATTCATAGCGAGCTTACGATTTTAGAAGGAATTATGTATGATGAGTGGTATAGTCCGTTATTTAAACTGGCAAACGAATTATATGAATCAAATATATACGCATATTATTTTGACATACCATTTGAAGAGACATTACGACGTCACAGTATGAGAAATAAAAGTCAGGAATTTGGTGAAGAAGCTATGCGCGGCTGGTGGAGAGAAAAAGATTTTTCTTCGGTTCTTGATGAACAGGTTATTACTTGTGAAATGCAGGCTTATGATATTGTTGAAAGAATATATCAGGATTTGTTAAGATAGAATCAGTTAATGAGGCGATAGAGTTAATAGAAAAATGTGAAAAAAACAATGAACTAATAGAGGTTCTTGACTTAGATCACGATCTGGGTGATTATGCCTATGATGGTGGAGAGGCAATAAAACTGTTGGATTATCTGGCAGAAAGGGAAACTTTTTATCCCGTTGAGATACATACAGCCAATCCTGTTGGCAGAGAAAATATGTATCGTATGCTAGACCGTTTCTGGCCTGATTGAAATATTTAAAAGCATGCAACAGCGATGGTAATACTACTTGATTATGAAGGAAAAGGTAACTAAGTTTAATAACTATTATATATTATGATGATACCAGGGTGCTATGTGCCAGTAGCACATAGCACGGACCGAAGCGTAGCGTAGACGTGGGAGTGCATAGCACGGAACAATCCGTAGGTATCAAAGTCGAGGACTTTTGCCTCCGACATCATAATATTTGTTTAATCAATAACAAAGTTATTAACATTCTTACGAAGTTCAGCAGCAGAGGCTTCTGCAGTTTTAGCTCCATTCATAACAGCTTCTGAGCCTTTTACGATTACGACTGTCTTCTGTGCGATGTTGGTTGTTCCAGTTGCACTGTCATTAGAAGCAGCGGTGATTCCCTCTATAGACTGAGTGATATTGCTTATAGATGCAACGAGCTCTTCTGATGTTGCACTGAAATCAGATACAAGATCGTTAATGTTGGAAGCATCCATATTATAGTCATCAGCCATCTTCTCAAATCCGTTAAGACATTCAACAATATCAGTATCAACGAAATCAAGCAGGCGGTTAGAATCGTTGGTCAGGTTGCCTACAGCTTTGTTTACATTTTCTGTAACAGCCTGAATGTTGGCTACAGCATCTTTAGACTGTTCAGCTAATACACGGATTTCCTCGGCAACAACTGCAAAGCCTTTACCGGCTTCACCAGCTCTTGCAGCTTCAATAGAAGCGTTAAGGGCAAGCAGATTAGTCTGTGCAGTAATATTCAGGATCGAGTCAGCAAGTACACCAATCTGGTCAACTACCTTGGCATCTTCAAGAGCCTGCTCAAGATTTACTCTGATGTCAGCCATCATCTGTTTAATCTTCTGACGGTTTTCTACAGTATCATCCTTAGTCTTTAAAGCACGTTTATGGATATCCTGGGATTCAGTTGCACCATCCTGTGCCCTTATGGCAATTTCCCTTGCAGCTTCTTCAATCTGCTGTGTCATTCCGTTAATCTGTTCAGCAGATGCGGCAGTTTCCTCTGAACTTGCAGCGAGCTCTTCTGTTGTTGCTGATACGTCTTCAATTTCTGCGTTAAGATTGTATACATTAGTATCAATTGTTTCTACAACCTTATCAATATTGGCAGCCTCGCTTTTTACTTGAGCTAACAGGCTTCGTACAGATTCGCGCATGGTTTCAAGTGCACTGGCTAGCTGTCCGAAATCATCCTTACGCTTAAGCATAGGCTGTTGCATTTTTGTGGCAAAATTACCGCCAGCAATTACTTCGAATTGTTCTTTTATTTTTCTTAATGATTTAGTAATATCAATTGCGATGAGGGCAACGAGTATAGCAACAACAATAAGCATACATACGCTGCATAAAATAAGTGAAATAGCTTTGCTTGAAGCATAGCTGGTGAATTCCTCATCCTGCTGTGCAATAGCAGTGTCTATGTAATCAGTATAGTTGCCAGTACCAACAACCCAGTCAAAAGGTTTGAAGTATTCGCTGTAAGAACGCTTTGGTGAAGGTTCTGTTTCTCCCTCTTTAGGAAATACATAATCTGTATAACCACCACCATCCTGGACTGCAACACGTATTATTTCCTTGACCATCTGGTAACCCTCAGCATCTTTGGTATTCATACGGTTAGTACCCTCAGTTGAATTCCCAAGCAGAACAATATTCTTACCATCTGACTGGTCAACCCAGAAATATCCACCATTGCCGTAGCGCATCTGACGTATTTCATCAGCAGCTATCTTCTTAGCTTCATCAAGGCTGTATCTGCCAGCCTTATACTCATTATTGATTTCAGATAACAGAGAGATGACGACACTTACCTGTTCTTTAATAGAATCATCATAGTTCTGTCTTGATGATGTGTCCATAGTATCAAGTGCCTTGTTTTTTAACTGGTTCATATTCTGAATAGATATAAAGCTTTCAGAAGCCACAAGCACAAGTACTAAAGCTACTATAATAGTAAGCTTTGTGCGAACCTTAATATTTTTCATTGGAATCACGCTCCTTAAATAATAATGATATCGTAAAATATATATTTACATTTCTATTAATAAAAATTATAGTCTTATAGAAGAGAGATGTCAATAAAGATATAAAGAAACACTAAATATGATAAAAAAACATTAAAAAACTAAAAAAATATAATGATATAAACATTAAAATTAAATTTTGCCAATTACTGATGTACTAGAATTGCTATATTTGCTAAGCAATTTATGTATTGCTAAAAAGTGTTGCAAAAAAGTAGTGAAAAGCTTAAAATTTACAAAATCTTAGCGAATCTTAGCAAAATTTTAGAAAAACTTAATAAATAGATTGATATTGTAAATGCATAGTGATAGTATATATCTAATAAGATACGAACAATTGAATATTTAATGTGTCGAAGAACGGAGGAAAAATATGAGCAAAGATCACACAGAGAAAAATTCTGCAGTCGAGTGGTTCAGAAATAGACAGCTGACCTATAAGATTTCAGTAGCAGTGGGTATACTATTAGTAGCCTGCCTTACAGTTATGATTGCAATTAGTGCAACAATTGCAGCTAAGTTTATGAATAGTAGTATAAGTGGTGAGTTTGATGGAATTGCACAGCAGAATGGTATATCGGTACAGGAGGTACTTGACAGAGCTTCAGATGCTGCTAATATTCTTCAGAATTATATTACTGAACGTTATGATGATTATGCTAAGAACGGATATACTGGAGAGACAGTTAAGAGTGAAGTATATGATGTGCAGTTACAGAAGATGAACAAAGAGATTGAGCAGTTTATGATCAGTGTAGCCAATACATCTGTAACATCTAGTGAAGGCATTGCAGGTGTTGGTGTATTTTTTGAGCCTAACGCTTTTGACCCTGCTATTAAAGATTATACAATCTATGTAAGTGAATCAGATGCACAGAGTGGAAAGGTACAAAGCTATGGTGAGTATTCAAGCTATGGCTCAAAGGACTATTACAAGAATGCTGCAGCATCACAGCAGAGCAGTTTTACAAGTCCATATAAGGATCAGGGCATCAATATGGTAAGTGCCTCTTTTCCAATTGTATATCATGGTAAGACACAGGGTGTAATTCTTGTAGATATTAATGTTGATACATTCAGCGGACTCCGTTCAACAGACGATAAGTACAAAACAATGTATGTAGATGTACTTATGGGTGATGGTACATTTATATATGACAGCGAATCAGATGAATATGTTGGCAGGAAGTTAAGCGATGTTTTACCAGCTAAAGAATATGCCAAGATACAGAAGGGCATTGATACAGGAAAAAGTTTCAGCGTAACAACTAAGAAGGATGATGGTTCTAAGGTTGAAAGATATTATGCGCCTATTAAAGCTGTTAACCAGACCTGGTGGGCAGCAAGTGCATTAAATAAGACAGATCTTGAGCGTAATACGATTATTCTTGTAGTGTTTATGATTGTTATTTCTCTTATAACTCTGGCAATTATAATTGTTATCAGCAATAAGCTTATTAAGAAATATATTAAGCCTATAGATTATGTAGTTGCGGTAGCTGACCAGCTTGCGAGGGGAGATTTCTCGGTTAATATTAAGAAGAATTATAATGATGAAATTGGTCATCTTGCTGAGACGTTTGACAATATGGCGGGAAGATTAAGTGCAATAATTAAAGATTTAACACGAGGTTTAAAAGAGATGGCAGGTGGTAACTTTAATATATCACCTAATGTAGAACACGTCGGTGACTTTAAGGATATAGAAGTTGCTTTAGTAAAGGTTATAACAGATCTTTCATCAACTCTTTCAGAGATTAATGGTGTTGCAGATATGGTAGCTTCCAATGCGAGCCAGCTTTCAGATGGTGCACAGGCAATTACAGAGGGTGCAACAGATCAGGCAAGTTCAGTACAGGAATTACAGAGTACAATTGCTAATGTAGCAGATCAGGTTGATATGAATGCACATAATGCTAATAAGGCTAATGAAATGGCTAAAGCTGTTGGTGACCAGATTATTGAAAGTAATAATCAGGTTCAGCAGATAGTTCATGCTATGGAAGTTATCACAGAGAATTCTAAGCATATTAGCAGTATCATTAATACAATTGATGAGATTGCTTCAAGCACTAACCTTCTTGCACTTAACGCTTCGATTGAAGCGGCAAGGGCAGGTGAAGAAGGAAGAGGCTTCGCAGTTGTTGCAACACAGGTTGGTAATCTTGCTGCACAGAGTGCAGAGGCAGCTAAGAACTCTGGTGAACTTATAGTTCAGGCAATTAATGCAGTTGAAGAAGGCAAGGGAATGGTTGATGATGCAGCTGCTAAGCTTATGGAGTCAGTTGATAAGACTAAAGAACTTGTCGAGAATATTGAGCAGATTTCAGTTGCTTCAGAACAGCAGGCTGAATCATTAAAGCAGGTATCAGAAGCTGCAAGCCAGATAGCAGCTGTAGTAGAAGAGAATACAGCTATGGCTGAGGAAAGCTCTGCAAGTAGTGAGGAACTTGCTTCACAGGCGGACAGATTAAAAGAATTAGTCAGTGCATTTAAGCTTATGAAGTAGTATAAAAAGCTGCCACTTTTAGCGGGTTGTACCGTTAAAGGTGGCTTTTTTATATTTTTGCACAATATTTTATGACAAATTATGCCTATGTTTATGGTGGCAATGATAATGGGGCAACCTTATACAGCAGACAATAGATGCTTTAAAGACATTCAGAACATAATAAATGTTACAGTAAAGATATAGTAGAAATGTGGTCAAATTAAAAATACATTAAAAATACAAAAAAATAATTAAATTTTTTATTGACAAATTAAAATGAAGAGATTATCTTATTACTTAATTCAATAGTCAAATGCGAAGAACAGGAAATGATTTATTTATATCACCGCCTACAGAGAGCCGTTGGTTGATGAGAAACGGTAGCAAGGAATAGATAAGCCCTCACCTGCAAGCAGTTTTGGTGAAAGATATTAATTTAGTAGTCAGAACCGGTACCCATCGTTAACAGGGCATGCCATATGTGTGGCAGTAGAGAGGTCGGATTTATCCGGCAAGCAAAGTGGTAACGCGGAAGTAATGTAATTTACCTTCGTCTTTGTACAATATCGTTAAGATATGTGCAGAGACGAAGGTTTTTTGCATTATGGAATTAGTTATTTTTAATTTCCGTTTTTCTGCGTTCATTGTATTTGGCTAGTGAAATAGGCTGGGAATATTTATATTGCTCAGCTAATATTATATATAGGAGAGTGACATTATGAACACTTTAGTAATCGTTTTAATCGCGGCTGTTATATTATTTGGTGCCTATATGGTATATGGCCGTTGGTTAGCAAACAAGTGGGGCATAGACCCTAAGGCAGAAACACCTGCCGTAAAGTACAATGATGGAAAAGATTTTGTTCCAACCAATGGATGGACTGTATTTAGTCATCAGTTCTCATCAATCGCTGGTGCAGGCCCTGTAACAGGTGCTATTCAGGCAGCAGCATTTGGATGGTTGCCAGTATTACTCTGGATTCTTATTGGTGGTGTATTCTTTGGTGCTGTAACAGACTTTGGTGCTTTATATGCCTCAGTTAAGAACGAAGGTAAGTCAATGGGTATGATCATTGAGAAATATATTGGTAAGTTTGGACGTAAGATTTTCTTACTTTTCTGCTGGTTATTTACACTTATCGTTATTGCAGCATTTGCTGATATGGTTGCAGGTACCTTTAATGCATATACAGTAGTTGATGGTGCATCACAGTTAGCACCAGCAGCTTCAACTAATGGTTCTGCTGGTACAGTATCAATTATGTTTATGGTATTTGCAGTAGTATTTGGTCTTATCCAGAAGAAGTTTAATCTTTCAGGCTGGAAAGAAGCAGTAGTTGGTATTGCATTTATTGTTGCTTCATTTGTAATTGGCAACTTCTGTCCAATCATCTTAGGTAAGAGTGCATGGAGCTATATCACATTCGTATATATCTTCTTTGCGGCAGTTATGCCAATGTGGCTTATGAAGCAGCCTAGAGATTATATGACAACATTTATGTTTATTGCTATGATAGTTGGAGCAGCACTTGGTCTTGTAGTTGCCCATCCATCTATGAACCTTCCTGTATACACAGGATTTAACAATGCAAAGCTTGGAACAATGTTCCCTATCCTTTTCGTAACAGTTGCGTGTGGTGCTGTTTCAGGTTTCCACAGCCTTGTTTCATCTGGTACATCTTCTAAGACAGTAGATAATGAAAAGGATATGCTTAAGGTTGGTTATGGTGCTATGGTACTTGAAAGCTTACTTGCAGTTCTTGCTCTTTGTGTAGCAGGTGCAGCTGCAGCCGCTGATGGTACAGCAGCAACAGGTACTCCATTCCAGATATTCAGCCGTGGTGTAGCTGGTTTCTTTGAAATGTTTGGTGTTCCAGTACATTTCGCAACAGTATTTATGACAATGTGTGTTTCAGCACTTGCCCTTACATCACTTGATGCAGTTGCACGTATCGGACGTATGAGTTTCCAGGAGCTTTTCAGCGTAGATGATATGGAACACGCAGAAGGCTGGAGAAAGTTACTTTGCAATACATATTTCTCAACAATCGTAACACTTCTTTGTGGTTTCGTACTTACAAAGATTGGATATGCTAACATCTGGCCATTATTCGGTTCAGCTAACCAGTTATTAAGTGCACTTGTTCTTATAACACTCTGCGTATTCTTAAAGGTTACAGGACGCAGCAACAAGATGCTCTTCCCACCTCTTATCATTATGCTTTGTGTAACATTTACAGCACTTGTACAGAGACTTATAGCTATGGTTAAGGCTATCCAGAACGCAGCATCTGTTACAATCCCAGCAGGTACTACTACATGGGGTAAGGTGTTCATAGCAAATGGACTTCAGCTTATAATAGCAATTCTTCTTATCGTACTTGGTCTTATCATTGTAGTTAACTCAGCTAAGAGCTATGCAAAGAGTGAGAAGAACTCAGAGAAGGCCGCTTAAGCAGGTTGATGTGTTATAATGTAGATGTATTGGAAAGTGATAGATTTTAACTTCTGATTAATACATTATAATATAGAAGAAATAATTTAATTTAAAGAAAATTACTATAATTATAGAAGTGTTATAAATGAATAATTATGCTCAATAATTATAACTGAAAATTAATTGAAAATGGCTGGTATCTTATATAAGATGTGATGGTTTACAAAGTCAGGTTACAGATTGGACGATGTGGATAGTTACATTTATAAGATATCAGCTATTTTTAATTCTGTTATTATATTTTGTGCAATCGTTTCTATATGCATTTCTTTTTATCTGTGTCGGTGTGATACCATAATGCTTCTTAAGCAGTGCACTAAGGTAGCTTGCATTAGATATGCCGACTTTGTTTGCAACCGCACTTATAGATATTTCCCCGATTTCTAAAAGAATCTTTGCGTGTTGTAATCGAACCGCTGTTATATATTCAGTATATGATGAACCAGTTACAGCTTTGAAAAGTCTTGAAAAATGTGATGGAGAAAGACAGGCAAAGTCTGCCACATTCTGCAGGCTGGCACCATATTCAAGATTATTTTCAGCATATATCATAGCCTTCTGAATTCTGTCATCGAATCTTTTCAGATATAAAGTATTGTTATCTGAGTCACTTGAAATGTGATGCTCATATACATAGAAGAATAGTTTATAAAACATTCCCTGAAGAAGCAGTTGTGAGTGGTCAGAATTCCGTTCGTATTCGTATAACATTTCATCACACATTTTTTGTATTTCATCCTGTGAAGCTTTGGCAAAATGTAGATAATTGCGACAAAGAATATCTAATTGAGTATGTCCGATTATTTTAATAATAGGTTCAAATACTTCTGTACGAACTTTTATTACATATCTGTCATAAGGAACATCCGATATAGGACAGTTCCTGTGATAAACCTCAGGCTTAGCAATCCCAAAATCGCCAGCGTGGCATACACGTATGTTATCAGTTGCAATCCATCTTCGATCACCTGATACCATATAACCGATGGTGTAGTGGTCATGTGCAGCCTGCATTGCTGGCATTGCGTAGCTTGCTTCTTTTATTTTGTGGTCTATATAAATATTTTCTCCGGGTTTAAGTGGAAGAGGCATAGTAATCTCCATTCTTGAGTGGTTTAACCAAGTTATAATTGACATAGCATAATTTTATAAATTATATGTCATAAAAGCAATAATATTTAATGAAAAAAATAAAATTTTGTGCAAGAATAAGTTATAGTTAAATCATAATAAGAGGTGGATAACATATGAATCAGAAGTTTAATCTTAAAGCAAATAATTTTATAAAAAATATGCTCAGGTATTCGTATCTGATAATTATAGCACTGCTTCTTAATGCTGTTGTGAATGAGATAATTGTGAGTGCCAATAAGATAATAAGTGTCAACATAGATTATATGCTGTCAGGCGAAGCTGTTGATATTGGCAGTATTATTGAGAAGTTTATATATCTGACATTATCAGGCTTTGTACTTTCCTTTGCAGGAAGCAGGCTTTCACTTAAATATGCGGTAAGGGTTATTAATTCATACAGAAAACACATAAGCTGCAAGTTATACCGGATAGATTATTCATATTATGATAATGCAGGTACAGCAACAATAATTAATAAGGTGAATTCAGATATAGCAGAAGCGGAAAACTTTTTGACAGAGCATTTTGCAACAATTATAACAAATATTACGGCAGCACTTATATATGCCAATTATGTGCGAAGGATAAATGTAGTGCTTTTTGTTGCAGTTGTTGTGAGTTATCCACTTGTAATATGGCTGTCAAATATTCTTGTGAAGAAAATGCGTGATGTGTCAAAGGTATATCGTTTAAAGGTTGATGCAATGCTTGGGATTGATCATGAAGCTATAATGGGGTATCAGATAATAAAAGCCTTTGGATTACAGAAGTATTTTGAAAACAGAATGCATAATGCATCAGAGGAGCTTGTGGAAACAGAGCAGATAAGAACAGGCATAAGCAATACGGCGATAGTTATAAGAAGACTCATACAATGGATTCCTTCTATATTATGTGCATTTTTAAGCATATGGCTTGTAAGAAGTGGACAGCTTACAGTTGGAGAGCTTGTTGGTTTTGTCGTTATTCTGGAAAAGTTTGTTGAGTCGATTATAGGAATTCCGTTTGCCATAGTTGATGCAACAGGCTGTATGGTGTGTATAGGAAGGCTTGAAGGAATACTTTCGGCTAAAGATGAGCATTTTGGGGACAAGACTTACAAGGCAACGAATATAGACAATAGCGTATCCGACGAGAATGTCTTAGATGAAGATTACGTTATAGAATTTGACAATATAAAGTTTGCATATAAAGAGGGCGAAAATGTTCTTAATGATGTCAGCTTTAAGATTAAAAATGGCGAAAATATAGCGATAGTCGGAAGCTCAGGTGGTGGAAAGACTACTATTTTCAGACTGTTATGCGGCTTATATCATGCCAGTGCCGGGGCATATAAGTTGTACGGAATGGATATTAATGAATGGAATATTGAAAGCGCAAGAGAAAATATGGCGCTTGTTTCACAGGATACATTTTTATTTCCAGGAACTATTGAGGAAAATATCAGGTATGGAAATATTAATGCAACTCACGATGAAGTTGTTAATGCATGTAAGGATGCAAGAATTCACGACTTCATAGAAGGACTTGCTGACGGATATGAAACTGTGATAAGTGAGGGTGGAAGCCAGCTTTCAGGTGGTCAGAGGCAGCGTATTGCTATAGCAAGAGCAATATTAAAAAACACGCCAATTCTGTTGTTAGATGAGCCTACATCTGCTATTGATGAGGGAACAGAGCAACTTATACAGGATGCTCTTGACAGGTTGTGCAAAGGGAAAACTAGCATAACGATCGCACACAGATTGTCTACAATAAAAGATGCCGACAGGATAATTGTACTTCAGCATGGAAGGATAGTTGAGGCTGGAACTCATAAACAGTTGCTTGATATGGGAGGGGTATATGCAGAAATGTACGCAGAAGGATAATAATAAGAAGAATTCCGGAATATGGCAGTTATTCTTACGGACTATGAGAACTATGGGAAAAAGACGCTTTATGTATTATGGTTCAATATTAGGGATGAGTATAACATTTGCAATGTTCTCAGTTATGGAAGCATTTCTTATGAAGATAGTTGTTGACATAGCACAGAAAGGCGAGTGGGACAGGCTTATAAGTTCTGTTGTAATAATAGTCATAACAGGCGTGATAGTGTTGTTAGGATATAGATTTGCCTGCATAAGATATAACGTGGAAGCAAAGCGAATATATGGAAAGCTGTACGAACAGGTGTTAAGTCACGAAATGAAGCTGCCTTGTGAATATTATGAAAATCACCATAGTGGGGAAATGTTATCAAAAGTATCATTCGACCTTGGAAGAATGGGTGATATATTTGGTTCAAGATTCAGAAGAGTTGTTATGCCATTTATAATGGTAGTTGTATTCTTAGTGCCTATGTTTGCACTCAGCTGGCAGCTTACACTTTGTCTTGTGGCTGTAAATACAGTGCTGATAGGAGTTACGATGGTTCTGACTGGACCGCTTAAAAGCTTAAGTAAGAAAATGTCTGAGTCAAACAGCATAATGACAAAGCATATAACAGATCTTATTCAGGGAATTATACAGGTAAGGATGTTTGAGGCAGGCAGGAAGACGGTTGACAGATACAATGAAGAAGCAGATGTATATGCTGTAAAGTCTGATAAAAGAAATATGTTTTCATCTTTGCTTGAATGTGCTAATACAGGTTTTGACCTTATATGTAATCTTGTTTTTCTGGCGTTAGGCATATTGTTTGTGCAGAAGGGTTACACAACACTTGGTGCTATTGCAGCTATATATACAATGTATGGACGTTTTTCAAGGCAATTTTTGCAGATGGGAAAGTATATTCCTGAGCTTATTGCATATCTGACATATGCACAGAATATATTTGATTTTCTTGATGAGGAAACAGAGGATAAAAGTGAAAAATTGAATAAATCGGACATTCTAAATCATAAAGATATAAATGAGAATGTTGTAATTAATGAAATAAACAACTTTTGCGGTCATAATAATATTTTTAATAATGCTGATTATTCAGTTAAGATAAGTGATTTAACATTTTCATATATAAAAGATGAAAATAATACCCCTGTCGTTGTTCTTGATAATTATAATGAAAGAATAAAGGCAGGTGAATTCGTGGCAGTTACAGGTGCTTCTGGTTCTGGAAAGACAACACTTTCTAAGCTTCTTATGGGATTTTATAAGCCGGACAGTGGAATGATTGAAGTGTGTGGCAATAATCTTGATGATATAAGTCTGTCGGCTGGCAGAAGCTTTTTTGCACTTGTTCCACAGGATGCAATACTTTTTAATATGAGTATAATGGATAATATAAGAATGGGAAGGCTTGATGCCACGGAAGCTGAGATAATTAAGGCTGCAAAGATGGCTAATGCTCACCAGTTTATAACAGAATTTACAGATGGTTATGACACAGTTGTTGGTGAAAAGGGGATGTCTGTATCAGGTGGCCAAAGACAGCGGATAGCCATAGCAAGGGCAATCCTTAAAAATGCTCCGATAATGCTTATGGATGAGGCAACCTCTGCACTTGATAATGAGTCGGAGCGTGCTGTAAACGAAACATTACAGAACTTAAAGGGTAGAATGACAATTATAATGATTGCGCACAGGACATCAACAATACAGATGGCAGACAGGGTTATTGGCTTGTAGATACCTTAATTTAAATTATAGATTATTTGCTTTATAGAAATGCTTTGATATAATAATACATTATTAGTAATATAGCATATTATTGTTATTGATATATTTTGCGATAATTAGAATATATTGATGAGATATATTTAATTTATAGGAAAGGGGCAGGATATGTTAAATATATATTATGGAGATATGGAAGAAGCTGTATATAATACAGCAGTATATTTTAAAAATACATATGAGGGTAACTGGATAACTGAACCTATAGTCAGGGATATAATAAAAGATGTTGATAAATCGGAAGTTATTGACAGCAATCTTATAGAGAGTCCAGTGTTGGGTAAGATATCACCACTTGCGTTATCTGGTGGAACAAAAACCTTAATAATAAATGATAAAGAGAAAATATTTAATGCCTCAACCTGTGGTAATAACTGTGCAAAGTGGCTTCTAAAAATATCTGAAAATGAAGATGTAACTATTAATCTGAGGCATTTGATGGATTTTGGAGCTGGAAGGTTTAACATAAAAGTACTTAATACAGATAAGATAGTTCACAATATGAGCGAATTATTAGATGAGGCTATGGCATATGTCTAGGGGGATATATGAAAGGAAAGTATAGAATAATAGTAGAAAATAAGAAAATAAGATATGATTTCGAGGTAAAACGTAATATTACAATAATAAAAGGTGATAGTGCAACCGGTAAGACAACACTGGCAGATATGATAGCAGAGTATGAGGAAAATGGAGCTGATAGCGGAATAAGATTAGCATGCGACAGGGAATGTCATATTTTGCAGGGGCGATATTGGAAAGCTTTATTGGCAGAGATGAAGAATAGCATAATTTTTATAGATGAGGGAAATAAGTTCGTATCAAGTGTAGAGTTTGCAGAAGAAGTAAAAAAGTCAGACAATTATTTCGTTATAATAACAAGAGAGACACTTGAAACACTTCCATATAGTGTAGATGAGATATATGGCATAAGAAATTCCGGTAAATATGGAACATTAAAAAATGTATATAATGAAATGTATAAGATATATACAAATGTTAATGTAAAAGAAAGCGTTAAAGTAGATTATATTATAACAGAAGACTCCAAGGCAGGATACCAGTTTTTCAAAAAAGTATATTCATCAGAACATTTACAGTGTATATCAGCAGATGGAAAGTCAAATATATATAAGCATTTGAAAAAAGATAAAAATGTACTTGTAGTTGCAGATGGAGCTGCATTTGGTTCAGAAGTAGAAAAGATTGAACTATATGCCAGACAGGGTTATAAGCTTATAATTGACAATAACAACGAATAGTGTTATATTACTCCACCCTATCATCATTAAAAATATAAAAAGAAGATGATTATTGAGTACAAATCATATGTAATGTAACTCAATAAATATATGGGGATGAAAGGATCAGAGTGGTTTTATGACATTTTATCAGGAATTACAGTTAAGTTCTGCAGGCTCTAAACAGCTTATTAAGAACACAAAAGATGCTAAAGAGAAAAGAAAACATATATTAATATATAATTTCAAGGTTTACCTTGTTATGGTATTCTGTGTTGCAGTTGTTACAATATTCAGTAAGCTTCTAGAAAGTGCTAACAGTGTGGTAGGTGTTACAGTACTGCTTGCAGTGCTTGTGTTAAGACAGGCGGATTTTGGAATAAAGACATCACATGGACTTTTGTCAATTATGGGAATATATGCTATATTGATAGCAGGACCAAGGCTTAGTAATATGGTGCCACCTGTTGTTGCATTTCTTATTAATATAGTATGTATAATGCTTCTTATGATAATGGGCTGTCATAATGTAATTATGTATAATCATTCGACATTTGTGCTTGGTTATCTGTTATTACAGGGGTATGACGTTACAGGACAGGACTATGTGTTAAGGGTTATCGGACTTCTTTGTGGTATGGTAATCTGTATGATTATCTTTTATAAGAATCAGAAGAACAGACCATATCGAAGAACATTCCAGGATTTATTCTATGAATTCAATATTAATTCGGCAAGAAACAGATGGTATATCAAGCTTACATTTATAGTATCAAGTGCAATGCTTGTGATGAACCTGCTTAATATTCCAAGAGCGATGTGGATAGGTATAGCGTGCATGTCAGTGTGCCTGCCATTTTCAAAGGATATAGAAGGACGGGCAGGCAAGAGAGGTGCGTTTAATGTTGTTGGATGTCTGATTTTTTCAATATTATACACAGTACTTCCACAGTCAATGTATCCATATATTGGTATGATAGGTGGAATAGGTGTCGGATATTCAGCTGGTTATTCTTGGCAGACAGTGTTTAATACATTTGGTGCACTTTCAATAGCGGCGGAATTGTTCGGACTTAAATATGCTGTTTTACTTAGAATAGGTGTAAATGTAGTAGGAGCGGCATATACATTGTTATGTGACAGGTTGATAGATAAGATATATAACTGGTACACACAGCGAAAAGTAGAAACTGCGTGATGTACAGGAATTCGGCGGTATTGTAAGATTATCAGCATTTTAAGATGTCGGTTTGGGAGTAAACGTATAAGTATAGAAATGGTATGTGAAACTGGTTAAGTTATTATGATGATAACATATATTTCTATAAAAATATTTTTATAAAAAGTAAGTCTGGTGTAAGTTAATATGTATATTATCATGTGATATTATAAATGAGCAGATAGAAAATGTAGATATGAATATAATACGGAGAATGAGCATATGTATCATATTATTCTTGTTGAAGATGACGAGCAGATAAGAAAAAGCCTTACGGAGCTGCTCACATATAAGGGATATACAGTAACAGCGGTGGAAGGTGTGCAGAAGTTTTATGAGAGTATTAAGAAAACAACATACGATGCATATCTTTTAGATGTTATTCTTCCTGATGGAAGTGGTTATGATATATGTGAGAATATAAGAGATAAGACAGAAGCACCTATAATATTTATAACCTCAAGTGATGATGAAGAGTCAGTAGTAAAAGGACTTGATATAGGCGGAGATGATTATATAACAAAGCCTTTTCACAATGCAGAGCTTCTGTCGCGTATAAGCTCGAACCTAAGACGAAGTGCAAGATTCAAGGAGAATTCATATAGTGTTGGTGACATTAAAGTACTTTTTGATAAGTATAAGATATTAAAAAATGGTGTAGAATTAGGTATAACCCCGACAGAGTTTAATATAATAAAAATACTTATACAGAATAAAGGCTGTGTTGTTAAACGTGAGGTTATATATGACAGAATATGGGACATGCATGGCAATTATGTTGAGTATAATACACTCACAGTTGCTGTAAGCAGAATTAAAGAAAAGCTTGGAACATATGGAGAAAAGCATCAGTCTTATATAGAAACAATAAGAAATGTAGGATACAGGTGGATAGATAAAATATAGAGGTAAAGAGTGTTTATGGGTAATCAGGACGATATCGAACAGAAATTTATGGATTTCAGAAAAAAACAGACATTATTTATTGCAGCTTCATTTATAGTAAATGCAGCTGTAGTAATGCTTTTATGCCTGTATTATAATCTTAAGCAAAGAGCTCTTACAGGGGCTCTTTATTTGTATGATAAAACAGCAGCAGAGAATTATCTTGATGTGCTTTCTAAGATGAAAATCACGCAGGCTGTAGGCAGATATGTTAATGAGGGAAATGCAGCTATTGAAAAAATCGGATATGGAAGTAAAGGGTATAGCTATATATTTCTTTTATCAGGGGAAATATGGATATATATAATTGCATTACTTATATTATCAGTTATATTCATATGTGGCATGGTAAGCATCAGAAGCATGACCGGTCACAGTGTTATAACTGATGCTTTAGCAGTTAAAGAACGGAATGTAATATTAGAAAACAGGCTTAAACAGGAAAACGAATATAACAAAAAACAGCAGAGAAAAATGCAGGATTTTATAGAAAATATAGCACATCAGATAAAAACTCCGCTTGCAGCGATAATCTTAAATCTTGAATTTATGCAGGAATTGCACATGGATGAGCGTATGGGAAGACTTGTTGATGAAAGTGCGGGAAGTGCCTTCAGAATACGGGACTTTATAAGAACACTTCTTAACATAAGCAGATTTGAAAATAAGAAAGTAATAATAGCGGCTGATGAAGTAATCATAGGTTCAATTATAACAGATAGCATAAATAATTGTATGAATTGTATGATACATGAAAATCAGAATGATATTTTTATAGTACAATATGATGATAAATGCGAAAGTGCGGTTATATATGCAGATGAAATGTGGCTGGTTGAGGCAATAGCTAATGTTATAGGAAACAGTGCAGACTATATTAAAAATATTCCTGATGGTAAAGTGTATATAACTGCAGGTTGTGATGAAAGAAAGGTTGTTATAAGAATAGAAGATAATGGGAAAGGATTAACTGTTAAAGATCAGGATGATATATTTGACAGGTTCTCTACAACAAGAAACAGTGCTTCAGATATGCATGTAGGATTAGGACTTAATCTGTCAAGACTTATAATAGAGGCACATTATGGCATAATAAAAGCAGGTAACAGTGAAGAATATGGAGGAGCAGAATTCACGATAATACTTCCAAGATATAGACTTAAGGATAAGAGATAATAAGTGAAGCTATTAAAAATGATGATAACGATAACTCTACATATTTAGATAATAAGATGTAAGAAACAAAATGTCAAAAACTTGTGAATGTAAGTCTGAGGTAAGTTAACAACAATATAATCCGCATATCAGATACGAAAGTAACTAAAGTCAGGAATAAAGTATTAAAGATATCTGAAATAATATACAGACTTTATTAAAGGAGGATATGCTATGGATATATTAAGAGCAGAAGGAATAAGTAAAACTTACCGGACAGGAAGCGTTGAAGTGAAGGCACTTAAACAGTGTAGTATTAACATTCAGAAAGGCGATTTTACAGCTGTGATAGGAAAAAGCGGTTCTGGAAAGTCCACTCTTTTAAGAATATTGGGGACTATAGATAAGCCTGATTCAGGAAAAGTGTACATAGATGATACAGATATAAGCACGCTTAATAATAAATCACTTGCCAGGTTCAGGCGCACAAAGATAGGCTTTATATATCAGGATTATAGTCTTGTGCCAGAATATACAGCTTATGAAAATATCATACTTCCCATTATACTTGATGGTAAGAAACCAGATAGAGATGAGGTTAGTCGTCTTATGGATATATTATCCATCGGACACTGTTTAAGAAAGCTTCCAGCGCAGATGTCCGGAGGTGAGCAGCAGAGAGCTGCCATAGCAAGGGCAATGATAGCACATCCGGCAGTTATACTCGCAGATGAACCTACAGGCAACCTTGATGTGGCTAGTGCACAGACAGTTGTACAGATGTTGGCAGAAGCCTCCAATGAATACAATCAGACCATAATAATGGTTACGCATGATAAGCAGATGGCAGAATATGCAGATAAGCTGCTTACGATAGTTGATGGACATGTGAGCATGGGAGTAGATGATACGATAGCTGAAGGTAATGACAGGGGGTGAGCTTTTTATGAATGGCAGACTCATATTACTTTGTTTAAAAAGTATGCTTAGAAGATGGAAGAGAGTATTAAGAACAATAGTAACAGTTTTTATCGCATTTCTTTTTGTGGCAGGTATGCTTCTTTTTCAGGAAAATATGTATCAATATCAGACAGCAGTGGCAAAGAAACATTTTGGTGACTGGTTTATAATGAATCCATATTACAATGCAAAGAAAGATAATGTATTAGGTGAACACATTTATCTTGAAAAACCTAAGCTCGCTTATGTGGTAAATAGTATATATGATTATGATAAGGAAACAGATGAAAAGATAGGTTTCTTTACACAGGATTTTATACATGCAGGAAATATTAAGCTTGATAAGGGAGAATGGCCAAAGGAAGACACTGATGTTGCAATTGACTGGAATACACTGTTAAAGCTAAACCAGGGATATGAAATAGGGGATATAATCACCATCCATACATATACAGGACCTTCAACAGATGAGGAAAATGAAGTTACAAAAACCTACAGACTGTCGGGGATAATAGATAGTTACACAAACATATGGCAGGGAGGCGGGAATCTTCCAGGTATAATACTGACAGAAAATGAATGTGGAAACATTAAGCATAGCAATGATATTAAACAAAAAAATATTGCAATATATGGGATGAAAAATATAATACAAGAATCTGATTATGAAGCAATGTTTAACAAAATGCAGAAGGACACTGACAAAGAGATGGTGTTTAACAGTAGTGTCTATGCATATAAACCATGGGGGAATGAGCTTGTATACAATTATATATTTATTCTTGTAATGCTTGTTGGTATCGCAGCTATAACTTATCAGATGATGGCATATAATACGACCA
>ENA-UESE01001056-UESE01001056.1-human-gut-metagenome-genome-assembly--contig:-NODE-1056-length-24215-cov-15.202627_pt1 | contig 24215 bp, 22 predicted proteins | sample MGYA00242995_ERZ507996 | MGnify/ENA primary metagenome ERZ507996 (study PRJEB26167, sample SAMN06115489) | human gut metagenome | host: Homo sapiens | place: China:Sichuan | collected 2015-04-15... | reverse complement strand
GTAGATTTCGGCAAGAACCTCAGGGGCTATGTGCAGGGCATCATTGCAGCCGCGGACTTTAAGATCAACACCTCTGTGCTTGAAGGTGTCAACAATAAAATCAAGCAAATTAAGCGACGAGCTTATGGCTTCCGAGACGGTCAGTACTTTTTCTTAAAAGTCAAGGTCGCGTTCCACGGACTTCCGAGATGAACCAAAGGTTTTGGCAATCTGGGTGCGCTTTATACCTTTCTTATAGGCCTCGATAACGCGTTGGCGGAGGGCTTTCTGGGCTGAAAGTGAAAGCTTTCGGTCATCAAGGGAGTTAGCATCAGTCATCATTGTGGAATGATACCGCAATATGTAAACTAAATCAAAGCCGTGTTAATAACAAGTCCGGATTTCGCGCCCCACCCCATTGTTCACTCTGCTGGGTATAGAAAAACTCCCGATGCGCTTAGATCGATTTTCGTGAGCTAGCGACCCGGGAGTTTAGGCTCCAGACGATGCCGCCGGACGTCGTGGTCGCGGAAGTCGACCGCATTTTGGCAGGCCGTGCCGACGCGTCGCTCCCCGTCAGCGCCCGGACTCCGGATCTTTCCACGAAACCGGACTGCAAAGACCCTCGCGCATCGTCCCGGAACGGTTCAAACTGTTCGATGCAGACGGTCTGATTGGCGGGGCGTCAGACAAGAAAGCCTGCCTTTCCGTTCCTTGCGGCCGGGAAAGCAGGCTTTCGAACGATTCCCTCGGCAACGGCTCAAGCCGAGGAAAGCGGGAGAAGGACGGCGCAAAGAACATCGCGTCGTCCTCTTCTCAACGGTTGGAATTATTTCGACTCGCGGAGCTTCTTGACGTCGACGTTCTTGAGTTCTTCATCGGCGAAGATGGCGGTCATCGGAACGCCGTCCTTGCTGATGGTGCCGCGGTACATGCCGGCGGAGTTCATCGGGAAGGCGAAGTTGCCCTTGGCGTCGAGAATGATCATGCCGCCCGAGCCCTTGATGGCGCCGACCTCGGCGATGGCGGCGTCACCGGCCTTCTGAACGTCCTGGCCGAGGAGCTTGTAGTGGGCATGCACGTTGTAGGCAGCGGACGTACGGATGAACATTTCGCCCGAACCCGTGCAGGAAACGGCCACCGTTTCGTTGTTGGCGTAGGTGCCGGCCCCGATGATGGGCGAGTCGCCCACGCGGCCGAAGCGCTTGTTGGTCATGCCGCCCGTCGACGTGCCCGCGGCAATGTTGCCGTCCTTGTCGAGCGCCACGGCGCCGACCGTGCCGTACTTGTAGTCGTACATCATCGGGTCGATGAAGAGTTCGGCATTGGCGGTCTTGGGATGATCACCGTCGTGGTCGAGAATGATCTGTTCCTTTTCCTTGGCCTTCTGAAGCTGCTGATAGCGGAAGTCCGTGAAGAACCACTTCGGATCGACGGTTTCGGCGCCGTTCTTCGCGCAGAACTCTTCGGCGCCCTTCGTCGCCATCATGACGTGCGGCGACTTGGTGCGGACGAGGTCCGCGCAGTTGATGGGGTGCTTCACGTTGGTTACGCCCGCAACGGCGCCGGCGGAGAGCGTCTTGCCGTCCATGATGGACGAGTCGAGTTCGTTCTTGCCTTCGCTCGTGAAGACCGCGCCGCGGCCGGCGTTGAAGTTGGGATTGAGTTCCATCTGATTGATGGCGGCCTTGACGGCGTCGACGGCCGTACCGCCCTGTTCGAGCACGGCATAGCCCGCCTGCAAAGCCTGTTGGAGGCCTTCGTGGTACTTCGCGGCACGTTCGGGCGTGAAGTCTTCACGCGCCATCGTGCCGGCGCCGCCGTGAATGACGAGACGAATGTCGGCGGCCTGCGCCGTAGCGGCCAGGGCCAAACCCAGACCGAGTGCCAAGAGAGAACACTTCATGGTTGTACTCCTTATGAGTGGAGACGTCGTCGCACGCCGACCGCATGGGGCCCGGCGTCGGTCGGACGACGTCGGTGGACAAGTTCGAAGAATATATCTTGACGGAACCGTTTTTCGCCATCCGCGATTTCCCGATCGGTGCGAACCCGTAATTTGCTTTGGAAAAGCTTCTTTTCAGAGTTATTATTAACACGGCTTTGATTTAGTTTATATATTGTGGTATCATTCCACAATGATGGCTGATGCTAACTCTCTTGGTGGCCGAAAGCTTTCTCTTTCAGCCCAGAAAGCCCTCCGCCAACGCGTTATCGAGGCCTTTAAGAAAGGTATAAAGCGCACCCAGATTGCCAAAACCTTTGGTATGTCTCGCCAGTGGGTCTGGAAAGTGTTGCGTGCCTTCGAAAAGCACGGAGAAGAGGCGGCAATCGCAGGACATAGCCGTGGCCCCAAGCCCGAAACCAGCGACAAGATGCGACGCCTCTCCCGACAAAAGGAAGCGAAGTTGATGGCGTGGATTATTGATCCAACCCGTCTCAGCTGAAGTTCCCTTGGGCGGTCTGGACGCGCAAGGCCGTGCGCGACCTCATTCGCCGCGAGTTCGGCAAGGAAATCGCCATTCGTACGATCAGCGCCTACATGAAGCGTTGGAATATGACGCCAGGCATTGCAACAAGATCCTGTCGCTGTTGGCAAATGGCTTGAGGAGACATATCCTCAGATTGAGCAGCGAGCAAAGGCTGAAAACGCTTTGATCTTGTGGCAGGACGAAACGGCCGTAAAGCAGGACTCGAATTGGGTACGGAGCTACGCCCCGAGAGGACAAACCCCCGTATTGATTGAAAACGCCCGAACGAACTACGGCGCCCCCGTCATGATCTCGGCCATCAACAACCAGGGAAAGAGCTTCTTTCTATTGCAGCGCAAAGCCGTCAATGCCTATCACTTCATCCGGTTCTTGCGCCGTCTTATCCTTGATCTCGGGGGCAACGGACGAAAACTTTTCGTTATTTGCGACAACGCGCGGATCCACCACGCGCGTATCGTTCAGCGTTGGATTGAGGCCCACGGGAAGGAAATAGAGCTTTTTTACCTTCCTGCTTATTCGCCAACGCTCAACCCGAATGAGTACCTGAATCGAAACCTGAAAACCGAACTCCGCCTTCAGGCTGCCGGCACGCATGACGACAATCTTGAGCGCGCTCGCGCATTTATGGAACGATGCCAACGGGAAACGTGGCGTGTAGGCCTCACGCGCCGGAAGTCGCGGCGCCCGTTCCTGCAATCCCCGCTGCCGCGGCTGCGTCCGCCGCCGCGCCTGCCGCTCTGTCCGCACCCGCCTCTCCGCCGAACCTGCGCTTCTCGTCGTGGGCAGGGACGGGGATCCGTTTCTCGGTGAAGTGCGAGAGGCCGTTCTCTCCACGCTTGAATATCCGCGCGAGGCCCGCCGCATGAGAAGGCAGGGCACCGTGACCGTGCAGTTTGTGATCGTACCCGACGGCCGCGTAAGCGGCATCTCGGTTCATGAAGGGAGCGGCCACGACATGCTCGATCGCGAGGCCTGCGCCGCCGTTGCGCGCGCAGCCTCCCTCTGGGGAAGCCCCGGCCACACCGTGCGCATCCGCATGCCCGTGGTCTTTACGCTGAAAAAGGGAAGGGGATGATGAAGAAAAAGCTTTCGCTCGCGACTCTTTTCGCCCTTGCGTGCTCGATCGGGGCTGCTCAGACAGCCGAGCCCGTCTGCACGATGAGCTTCCTGAAGGGAAGCGTGACCGAGTCGGGGAGCCGTCCCGTCACGGTCTTCTACGTGACCGACGGCGCAAGGCTCGGCCCCGCCGTCGACGGCGTCTGCAGACTGCTCTCGGGCACGAAGGGATCCAAAACGGAGTGCGCGACAGTCGCCGTTGACGTTCCGGAGCGCACCGCCTTTCTCACGCCCACGGCCTCGAGTCTCGGGCGCAGCGGACTCGAAACGGGCGGGCCGCCCGCGGGCGGACGCGCGGCCGAGCTCGTCGAATGTCTGGAAAAGATCGTGAAGCCCGAAGTGAAGAGGCGGCTCGAAGGCCGCGCCGTGATGCACGTTCTCATGGGACACTCCTTCGGAGGTCTCTTTGCACTCTCGACGATGGCTTCACGCCCCGAGCTCTTTGACGCCTGGGTGGCCGCCGATCCGTCGCTCTGGTGGGACGGCGGCGTGCTCATTCGAATGCTGGAGGACAAACCGGCTGCGGGGCACTCCGGCGCCTTCGTCTACGCGGGCTTCGGCTCTGCCCTGAGGAAGACGGGCGGCACGACGGCAAGCCGGAATCTCGCCTCCGAAGACCGCTTCAGGGCGGCGCTCGAGGGCTTTGCCGGGCCCGATGCGAAGGTTGTCGTGGAGGACTATCCGCGCGAGACCCACGGCACGATTGCGGTCCCCGTGTTTCACGAGGCGATGAAGCGGCTTCTCATCCGAGGAGTGGCAGGAGTCGCGAAACAGCCCGTCGAAGGCAGTGACGGGCGGTAGGAAGGAAGTGTACGAATGAAAGAACGCCCGGGCCTCCGTGAGGAGGACCGGGCGTTTCGTCAGGTCGGAACCGTGAACGGTCGATTAGAAGTCGACGCGCATTGTGGCCTCGATGGCGTGGTTCTGACGGCCGGCGTCACCGGCGGAGAGACCGTAGCTCATGCCGAGGTTGAGGTTCTTGTAGGTGGACATGTAGCCGACCTTGAGGTCGCCCACGAAGCTGCCCGAAACGTCGTAGTCGATCGTGTCGGTCGTGGAGGAGCCTTCAAGCGTGTAGGACGATTCCGTGTCGCCGAAGCGGCCGCGGAGCGTGACGTCCACATAGGGCTTGACCTCGAAGGTCTGGAACATGAAGGACGGGGTCTGGACCGTCACGCCCACGGGCACTTCGAAGATCGTGGCCTTGTCTTCGGACACGTCGAAGAGCTTCGTGGTGCCGGCGGCGATTTCATAGTCGTCCATGTCGACGATCGAGAGGCGGGCGCCGGCGTGAGGCGTCAGCGTGAAGGCGCCCGTCTTGAACTCGCGTTCGGCGCGGATGCCGGCGGAGAGGGCCTTGGCCTTGAGTTCGGAGGCGAGCTCGAGGTTGCCGAGCTGCATCGTCACGTCGCCGTCGGTCGTCACATAGGAGAGCGTGCCGATGACGTTCGTCTCACCGTACATGCGGGAGCCCCAGAGGTGCAGGCCGACGTTCTTGACATCGGTCGAGACGGGGAGGACGTCGCCTTCGCCGTCGGCATCACCCGACTGGTAGGAGGCGGCGGCACCGATCGTCCAGCCGTTCTTCAAATGGGTGTCGAAGCCGCCCATGATGCCGTAGGTGTCAAGGGAGTAGCCGTAGGCGGAGCCGCCCATGGAGAGGTCGTCCGTCTTGAGGCGGGCGCCCATCGGCTGGACCCACCAGCCGCCCATTTCCTTGGGCATCGTGGCGGCATGATGCTCGATCATGTCGGCCGTGTAGCCCTGGAAGTCAACCGTCATGGCCTTGACGCCGGAGATGGCGCCGAGACCCGTCACGGAGTTGATCATGCTGCTGATCTCCTGGAGCGAGGCGCCCGTGGTGAGGATCTGGTTGATCAGCTGGGTGTCGGGACCCGTGGAGCGTTCGCCGGCGAAGATCTTCGAGACGAGGTTCTTCGCGGAGACGTTGAGGCCGGAGCCTTCGACGGTCTTGCCGCCCGCAACGATCATCCATTCTCCTTCGGAGTTCTTCTCAATCGTGAAATTGTCGCCGACCTGGTTCTTCCAGGCGTCGGCAGCGGTGAGCTTGCCGTTCGTGACCTTTCCTTCGGTGAGGCCGGTCAGCTCAGACTGGTCGAAGTTTTCGAAGAGCTTGTAGGCGCCCCAGGTGAGGTTGGAGCCTTCGAGGTCGATCTTGCCGGTGCCGTCGATCTTGCCCTTGGTTCCTTCGGCCGTGAAGAGCGCGTTGCGGTTGAAGTTGGCCGCGTCGAACTTGAGCGTCGTGGCGCCGGCGAACGTGAGCTCGGCACCGATCTTATTGGCGTCGGTGCCGGCGGTCGTGCTCGTGGCGGCGCCGCCGAAGGTCACCTTGGCGTCTTCACCGAAGACGACGGGCGCGCCGACTTCAAGGACGAAGTTCGGGGTGGTGCCGGTGGTGGATGGCGTGTCGGCCTTCACCTTGTCGGCCATGGACGTGGCGACGTTGAGACCAAGGTAGCCGGATTTGGCCGTCAGCGTGCCGTTGATCTTGTCGGTCTTGTGGATGATGACATCGGAGTTCTCGATGTTGAGCGTGCCGTTGCCGAGCGAGAGGGAGCCGACTTCAACGCGGGAGCCGACTTCGATTTTCAGCGTCTGGGTGCCCTTGGCCTGAGTGATGGCGTCGACATTGACGGAGCCGCGGTCGACCGGCTTTTCATCGCCTTCGGCGGTGGCGACGGTCTTGTCAAGCTTCGACATGTCGGCCGGGACGGAGGTCTCGGTCGTGGCAAACGTGATCGAGCCGATGGCGACGTCGCTGCCCGTGATCCTCTGAACCGCGTTGACAGTGGTATCGCCGATCTCAAGCTTGTCGGTTTCAGTCTTGATGGACTCGTCGTAGGAGGCCGTGAACTTATTCTTTTGATCTTTGGTCAGCGTGCCGAGGAACTTCTCGAGGTTCTTGGCATAGTCGTCCTTCGTCCACTTGGAGGTGTCGACCGTGACCTTCTTGTCATCTGCGACGCCAGCGTTGACCTTGTCAAGGGCGGTCTCGATAAAGCCCGTAAGCTTTTCAACCTTGAAGGACGGCGTCACCTTGAGGACCGTCGAATTGAGCGTGAGGCTCCCGAGCGACAGGGAAGGCGTATAGCCATGGTCGGCGAAGGCGTTGACCTTGCTGCCGGAAATCGTGAGCTGGGCGTTGTTGTAGACTGTGACGGAGCCGAACTTGGTGACATCCCAGGAACCTTTCTTGTCCGTGTCGGCATCGCCTTCTGCGGTGCTCTGGGCGGGCTCCTTCCATTCGGCCGCATAGCCGGAGAGCGTGACGGTGCCCTTGTGGTAGTCGCCATCGGCATCGATCTGGCCGTTGTTGGGGTCCTTGTCGTCGTCAACCTGCTTGAAGGCCTGAGCCTTGCCGAAGGTGAGGGAGGCGCCGGAGGCGAGGTACTTGTTTTCGGTCTTGGAGAGGTTGAAGGAGCCGTCGCTGGCGAAGGAGCCCACGGTGAGGCCCTTGTTGACGGTGAACTGGTCGTCCTTGGTCACGTTAACGAGGTCGCCGATCTTGGAACCGTCAGCAGCGGCGTAACCGTACTCGAGGTAGTCGGCGGAGAGGGTGCCGGTGGCACCGACGGTGACGGCACCGTTCTTCTGGGCGTTGATGGTGCCCCAGGTGGACTTGCCGTTGATCTGGGCCGTGCCAGTACCAACATCCTTGGTGATGGTGAGCTTGGAGCCACTGTCAAGAGCGCCTTCGGCGTTGACGAAATTGCCGCCTTCCTTGAGCGTGACTTCGCCGTAGCTCACGCGAGCGCGCGTTTCGGGCTTCTTGTCGGTACCTTCGCCTTCCTTCTTCTCGGCTTCGGTCTTGAGCGTGTAGCCCTTGTCGTTGTTCGTCAGGGTGGCGTTCGTGAGCGTGATGTCGCCCATGACGATGGTGGCGGGAGCGGCTTCAAGATCGGTAGTTTTGTTGAGGCCGTTGATCGTCACGTTGCCCGAGGCTTCGATCTTGCCCTTGGCGTTGTCGAAGCCGCCCTTGATCGTGAGGGTTTCGTTGGTCTTGAGCGTGCCCGTGTTGACGAGGGAGCCGGTGACCGTGATCGCCTTGTTGGCTTCGAGCGTGCCGTTGTTGACGAACGTGCCGCCTTCAGCGACGTCAAGGCCGACGTTGAGCGTCAGGCTGGAGAGGCTGTTGGTGAGCTTGCCGGAGGCCTTCTCGTCCGCGCCCTTGCTGATCGTGATCTTGTCATTGCCCTGGCCATTGATCGTGACCTTGCCTTCGGCGTTCTTGAAGTCCTTGTCGAACTTCTGGGCCCAGGCTTCGTTCCAGGTCTGTTCGTTCTGGACCGTGCCCGCGACGGTTTGTTCAGTGAAGTTCTCGGCGGTGCCGACGGTCAGCGTGACGTCCTTGTTGACAGGCTCGGCCATGGCGCCTGCGGAGAAGACGGCAAGCGTGGTCAGTACGGCCGCGACGAGCGGCTTCCTGGAGAAGGTGGCGTTGCTCATTGATTTATCCTTTGTTTGACGATCCGGGTGTCGTACATGAGTGGCAAATACCCGCAAGGATACCAAAAGACAGGCGTTGGGAAGAGCGCCTCTCTGGGGTCGCCTTGACCTGCATCAGCTGCAGGGACGACCAAAACCCTTGGAGGGGTGGTGATCCTGCTCAAGTTTCGGGATGTCCCTCCCGTGGAAAACCCTTATGCGGATCTCCCGGGAAGGGCAGGGGCGTCGAGAAGGCAGGTGCCATCGCCGTTCAGGCGCATTCGCGCAAATATCTGTATCCTTTCGTCATCATGGAGAACGGACGGCAGAAACCCCTTATATATAGTGGTTGTCCGGCGAAATCAGATTTAGGAGACCGAAGATGGGACTCGACTTGTACGCGGGCACCTTCACCCGCTATTACACCCGCAACTGGAAGACGGTCGTGGAAGCCTGGGCCGAAGCCAACGGCGTCGACTTCAAGCGCACCGAGGCCGAGGACGAGGAGAAGCTCTCCCCCGAGGAGGTGCAGGAGATCGTCTGCGCCTGGCGCGACGAGATGCTTCAGGCGGTGACGCCTGAAAACCAGCTTCCCGAGACCTGGGAGGAGAGCAACGACAAGGCCTACTACACGGACAAGCCCGACTGGGATGCCTTCGGAGCGATGCTGCTCGTAACGGCCGCCCACACGTACGAGGAGACGATTCCCGAAACGCTCGAAAAGGGCTGGGACTTCACCGAGCATCCGCTCATCAAGCGCCTCGCCGAGGACCACGAGCACGTCTACTCGCTTTTCCGCAGCGTGATGGTCTGGGTTCCGATCACGAAGTCCACGATGGTCTTCCGCGGTCCGATGCCCACGGGCAATGAGGTGATGATCGGCACGCTCGGTGCGCTTGAGCAGGAACTTGAGCACATCAACGAGATCTGCTGGCTCGCCAAGGAGGAGACGATCCTCTCGTGGACCGAAACCGAGGGCTATCCCGCCAAGACGCTCAAGGACGTCGAGACGGGCGCCGAGGATGGCAAGAAGGAGACCTACAGCACCGAGTCACTCGCCAAGTTCGCCTTCTCGATCTTCTGGCGTGCCATGAAGTTCGCAAAGGAGAACCGCACGCCGGTGCTCTTCGACTACTAAGCCGACCGTCGAGCAAGACCGCAAGCCGATTCCGAATTCTCATTCGGGATCGGCTTTTTTTATTCATTCGGGATCGCCCGGATGGAGGTGACGGTGCTTTTGAACATGGAGTTTTTTCTCGGCTTCAGGAATGGTGAGGCTTAGAAAACGGTCTTGTGTGGTAAATCAGCAACAAGTGCAATGAAGTGGAAGACGGCAAATGTAGTTATATTTCAACAGCTTAAGTTTTCCGGGGGGGGGCAGGGTTTCCCCGCCTGTGCGGGAGACATGAAATCGCGGAAACTTCGCCGCACATTGTGCTACGGCACGGTTGTCAAACATAACAAGAGGAATGGCGAAATGAATTCTACATTCAAGATTGTCTTTAACAGGGCGCGCGGCGCCATGACGGTTGTCAACGAGATGACGAAGTCCCATCAGACGGGCAGGAAGGCTACGGTGGCCGTTGCCGTTGCGGGCGCTCTGGCGTTCTCGGCCGGGGTTCAGGCTTCCGAGTATGTTGAAGCGCAGGGCCAGGACAAAACGGTGACGCAGGCTGATGTCGAGAAGGGTGGCAAGCGCGTGGTCGGCGGTTGGAGGGATTGGAGTGACACCGCTCAGCAGGCTGCGCTCAACAACACGGTGACCGTTGAGAGCGGCGAATGGCAACTGGTGATCGGCGGCCACTACTCCGGTGTCACGAACAAGGTCATCACTCATTCGGTTGAGAACACGAACGTCGTGATCAACGGCGGCACCATTACCAAATCCGTTGTCGGCGGAACAGGTGCCAGCAACAATTTTGAAATCACCCGCATCGACAAGAACGCAGTCGCAAGCGTGACCATCAACGGGGGTTCCTTTGGTGTTGAGGGAGAAGTTGGCAACGCAACGGAGCTCTTCGTGCTTGGCGGCGACCTCATGAAGCACAGAGGTACATTTAAGAGTAATAAAGACGAGCCTGATCTTTCGAACGCTTATGCTGAGTCGGAGATCGGCGCCACCCGCGTCACGATTAAGGGCGGCACGTTCAACAGTGCCATCGTGGGCGGCAGCGCAGCCATCGTTTACTACGGTGATGCCAATAGGGGGGCGAAAACCACGGTCGGTACGACGAATGTGACGATTGAAGGCGGCAAGTTCAACCACGGCATTGTCGCCGGCGGTCTGGCGTCCGGTCACAAGACGCATTCCTTCGTGAAGGAGGCGAACCTCAGCATCGTTGCCAGGGACAAGGCCCTCGAGGTCAAGAAGAGCATTTTCGCGGGTGGTCTTGTCCGTGACGATGCTTATGGCAATCCTGCCGACAGCAGCTCCACGGTTGGACACGCCACCGTCAGGGTCGAGGGTGTCACGGTCGAGGGCGGCATCTACGGCACCGACGCAGTCCTCACTGGAACGGTGTCTTCGAGCAACTCCAACAACATCAGCGAGTGGCATTACAAGCCGCTCAAAAACAATGGTGCCTTTGCCACGGTCCTGACCGACATGACGCTCGTGAACGTCACCGCCAAGGAATCGATCCTCGGCAAGGATTCGACGCTGAACGTCCACGGCAAGGTTGACCTCGGCGAGCTGAAGGCCACGGACGTCAAGATCTCGCTCTTCGACGCGCCCGCCAACACTCCCAAGGTCCAGACCTTCGCCGACGATGCTCCCCAGACGGGCACGCAGCTCAACCTCGGCACGCTGACCGGCACGGGCAACAGCTTCTACTTCGCCACCTCCGACGCGTCCGTCAATATTGAAAAGAACGGCAATGAAAACACCCCTGACGCAGACAAGCCCCTGATCGACAGCATCACGGGCAGCGGCTCCGTGAACGACGACGTTGCGGGCGATCTCAATGAGCTCGCCTCCATGATCACTGTCGGCGACAAGACCGGTGCCGATGTTCTCAAGAACACCGATCTCAAGCTCGAGTCCGGCGACGTGTTCGGCGAAACGACCGGTACGATCAACGAAGAAGGCAAGCTCGAGGACGTCAAGACGAGCGTCAACATGAACAACGTCCGCATCGCCGAATTCGCGATGAGGACGCCGATGCAGATTGCCCGCATCGAGTCGAACGACCTGCGCAAGCGCCTGGGCGACATCCGCTCGTCCGAAGGCGCCACCGGCGTCTGGGCCCGCTATGACGGCGGCCGCTTCTCCGGCGGTGAGTTCGAGAACAAGTTCAACAAGGTCCAGGTCGGTGCCGACACGGCGCTTGCCGCATACGGCTCCCGTCTCGGCCTGTCCTTCAGCTACACGCAGGGCGACGCCGACATGTCCGGCATCTCCGCCGACACCGACGCCTACAGCCTTGCAGCCTACGGCATGTGGTTCGGCGAAGCCGGCCAGTTCGCCGACGTGATCGGCCGCGTGGGCACGGTGGACACGGATCTTGCCACCCGCACCTACAAGACGAACTACGACCAGCTGATGCTCTCGCTCTCGGGCGAATTCGGCTGGCGCTTCGACCTGACGGACACGTTCTACGCCGAACCGTCCGCCGAGCTCACCTATACGCGCGTTGACGGCGAAACGTTCAAGGCCAACGGCAACACGCTCGGCATCGACGACTACGACTCCATGGTCGGTCGCATCGGCGCGACCGCAGGCTTGAACTGCTCGCAGGGCCGCGGCGGTGTGTACGCCCGCTTCGGCGTTGCGCACGAGTTCATGGGCGACGGCAGGTTCACGGCCGTGAACGCCGCCGGCACCGCTGCCGATCCGATCGAAGTCGACGGCAAGGACACCTGGGTCGAGTACGCCGTGGGTGCGAACTTCAACATCACGAAGCAGACCTACGTCTGGGCCGACCTTGAGCGCACGTCCGGCGCCGAAGTCGACGAGGATTGGCGCGCCACCATCGGCGTTCGCCACGCCTTCTGATGTCCGACTGACGCCGCAGGCATGACGTCCGTCATGCCGCGGCGAAGGTTGCCATGACAAAAAGGGGCCCGCCCTCTCATCAGCCGATGAGAAGGCGGGCCCTTCCTTTTTGCGTCTTGAGTTCCTTCCCGTTCTCATTCTCCGTAGAGCCATTCGTCGAGGTCCCACCACAGTTCGAAGAAGACGCGGGAGAGGAGGGCTGCGTCGCCGTAGGCGTCGTGGTGTCCCCCTCGAGCACCGAGTCCGTACCATTCGAGCAGAGCGTCGAGCCCGTTGCGGCGGCGCTCCGACGGAACCGCCCTGGCGAGCACGAACGAGTCGATGACGGTGCAGCAGTCCTCAAATCTCGGCGCGCCGGGACGCGTGGCCTGAAGCTCCCGGTTGAGCCAGAGAAGGTCCATCGTGCGGTCATGGATCACGACGGTCTTGCCGCGCACGGCTTCGAGCAGCTCGTCCGCACGGGCCGCAAACTCGGGACAGTGCTCGAGCTCGCAGTCCTGAATGCCGTGCACGCGCCTTGCACGAGCCTGGGAGCGGCGGTGCGGGTTGCACCGAAAGTGCAGGCCACCCGTGATGTTCTGCTCGACGTCCGTCTCGACGAGACCAACCTCGATGAGGCGCCCGTTGCGTCCGCCCGTCGATTCGGTGTCGAGAAAGACGAGGGACTCGGCCCTGTCGAGCGCCGCATGCACGCCTTCGAGCCTTGCGCGGCGCTCCGCCTCCGACGTGAGAAGGTCGGGATTGAAATGCGTTCCCGCATGGAAAAGGCTCTTGCGAAGGACGTCGGCGTCGTCCTGTACGGGAAGGCGGGCAAGAAGCTTCGAGAGTTCAGGCAAGAGCGGGGCGGGCAGGACGGGACGTGCGGCGACGGGATGCCTTTCGGAAGGCAGAAGCGTTGCGGCAGAGGCGTTTGGAAGGACGGTATGCGGAAGAATGACGGTCATGGCGATGATTCTCTTGATGATGCATTTGCGCCATGTTAGGAGACAGTGCGTCAGTTCGTGACGCACAAGCGCGTCTTCGGGACGCCGTTCCGACTGCGTCAGGAGTTGACGCATGGGGGCCGATACTGAAGAAAACGGAGGGGGATCCGCAGGGGGCGCCATGTCAGGGCCCGCGCTCTCCTCCTGAATCTGGAGTCAAAGACATGGAATACACCGCCTACAAGTTCCAACCGTCATTTATTGAGGAGCGTCTCAAGAGCTATAAGTCGAACCTGATGAAGTTCAAGGGGCACGACGATCTCGTCGGCAATGCCGTCCGCGTCATTCGGGAGAGGCTCGAGAGTGATCCGCGCCGCTATCTTTCCTACGGTCCCTACTGGTGGGCCATCAAGAAGGTGCTCGTCGACAACGGCGTGCCGCTGGGGAAGGTCGACGACGAGGAGGTCAGGCTCGCCTACACGGGGACGACTGACGAGGAGACCATCGTGATGGCCGAGGAGTTCAGGAGCGACTGTCTCGACAACATGATGCTCTACACCGACCGCTTCATGCTCGACAAGGAGTCGGGCAGGTGGTGGAGGCTTCGCGATCCCGACATGGTCGCGGCGAGCGCCATGGCTGCGCCGGACATCATCGATTACATGCGCGAGTTCTGACGCAGGCCCCGCCGCGGGGGCTTCGGCAGATGCGGGCGCCTTGCACGACGGGCGCCCGTGGTCGTTGCGTGCACGTGAATTTCGGGCTCCGGCGCTCTGCGGTGGGTGTTTTGGGGATTCTCCGTCTTTTGGGTTAGGAAAAGACATCCTTCGGGATGTGTGGAATCGTTGCGGGCTGTGTCATAATCGAACGCGTATGTCCCGCAAAAGGGCGCCACCGTTCCCCGAGGGCGTCCGCCGGCAGCGGGATCCTGACAGAAGACAGAATAGAAAAGGAAGTCCAGCCGTGGAATTCATCCTCAATCCGATCGTCATATCGGTCGTCGTGCTCTGCGCGCTCTGCCTTGCGCGCGTCAATGTTCTTCTCGCTCTGATTGCGGCCTCTCTGGTCGCGGGTCTCACGGGCGGGCTCGGCCTCACGAAGTCGATGGAGCTGCTCTCGGGCGGCTTCAGCGCCAACGCGACGACCGCGCTCTCCTACATCCTTCTGGGCACTTTCGCCGTGGCGATCGCGCACACGGGCCTCATGCAGATGCTCGTGCGCTGGATCGGCGCCAAGATGGGCGGCAGGCCGCTCGTCTTCTGCTTTGGCCTGGCGTTCATCGCCTGCCTTTCGCAGAACGTGGTGCCCGTGCACATCGCCTTCATTCCGCTTCTGATTCCGCCGCTGCTCAAGCTCATGAACAGGATGAAGCTTGACCGCCGCGCGGTCTCCTGTGCTCTCGGCTTCGGCCTCACGGCTCCGTACGTCTCGTTGCCCATCGGCTTTGGCCTCATCTTCCAGGGCATCGTCGCGCAGTCCATGACGCAGAACGGCATGGCCGTGACGGTGGCGGACGTGGCGTCGGTGGCCTGGATCGCCGGCCTCTCGATGGTTGTCGGTCTCGTGCTCGCCGTCTTCTACTTCACCCGCCGTCCCCGCACCTATCTCGACAAGCCCGTCGTGGGCGTGACGGAGTCCGACGAGGAGATCCGCTTCGGCCTGAGGCACTGGGTCACGCTCGGCGCGATCGTCGCCGCCGTCGCAGTGCAGATCATGCTCGAGAGCCTGCCGCTCGCTGCGCTACTCGGCCTCATCATCATGCTCGCGGGCGGCGCCTTCCAGTTCAAGAAGCTTGACGACCACATCGCGAGCGGCATTTCCATGATGGGCTTCATCGCCTTCGTGATGCTGATTGCGGGCGGTTATGCCGCGATCCTCAAGGAAACGGGCGCCGTCAACTCGCTCATCGAGGGCGTCGTGCCCCTCATGGGCGAAAGCAAGTGGGTCGCCGCGACGATCATCACGCTCATCGGCCTGCTCGTCACGATGGGCATCGGCACGTCGTTCGGCACGGTGCCCATCCTCGCCGTCATCTACGTTCCGCTCTGCACGGCCGTGGGCTTCTCCGTCCCCGCCACGATCCTCCTGATGACGATCGCGGGCGCCCTGGGCGACGCGGGCTCCCCCGCCTCCGACTCCACGCTCGGCCCCACGTCCGGCCTCAACGCCGACGGCCAGCACAACCACATTTGGGACACCTGCGTGCCGACCTTCCTCGCGTACAACGTGACGCTTCTCGTGGCCGGCATCGTCGTCTCGCAGTTCATCTGACGAAGATTCACGCCGGATTTCGTCGCAACTGACAAAACGCCCGCAGGCCGGAAGGCCCGCGGGCGGTGTCGTTCATGGCGGCGGAAAGCCTCAGAGCGGCTTTGCGGAGAGGACGTCGAGTTCGATTTCGGTCCAGTCCTTGTCCACCTCGGCGCGGATTTCGACGGGCGCGTCCTTCGTGATCATGGACCAGTCACGGTCATGATCGAGCTCGGCCCTGATGGAGGCGCCCTTGTCGTCGGTGAAGACGTACTTGTCGCCGCGGACGTGTTCGGTGAATTTGCCGCGCAGCGTGACGATCTGGTGGTCCTTCCCGGACTCGAGCACGGCGGCGACGGTGGTGGCGGGCTCGGTGTCGAAGCCCTTCGGACCCTGGGCCTGAGGCGCCGCGGCAAAGCCCTGCGGGCCGGCGGCAAGGACGGGCAGGGCGACAAGTGCGCCGGCAAGGGCGGCAAGCGTCTTCTTCATGTGTTCTCTCCTCGGAGCGGCCATAATACGGCACGCGAAAAAAGAAAATGCGGTTTTGAGAGCGCCTTCGCGGCAGGGCGAAGGCCGTGGAAACATTCTATTGAGAAGGCTTCTTGTTTCGCATCCCTCGTTTCGAAAGGAAAACGCTGAACCTGTAACGAAAGACAACCATGCGCGCATCGGGAAAACAAACTGAAAGATTCTTCGGGGGCCGGCCGTGACGGGCGCGCCCGCACCCGCCGTCCTCGTGATGGGCGGCTTCATCGTGCTTCTTCTGCTCTGGCTTGTCCATCATCTCTCGAGGCGCAGGCGCTTTCCACTCGTCTTCGAGGCGAAGGTCGAGCACGTCTGCGACGGGGACTCGATCATCGTCCGCGGCCGCTTCGGCCGTGTGAAGCTCAGGATTGCGGGCATGGACGCGCCCGAGACGGCGCAGCCGCGCGGCCGCGAGTCCGAGAGGCGGCTTCGCGCCATGCTGCAGGGACGAGTCGTGAAGGTGAGGAGTGTTGCGGCCGACCGATACGGCCGATGGGTGAGCACCGTGACCGCGGACGGCGTCGATGCGGGACTCGTCATGGTCGAGGAAGGCGAGGCCTGGGCCTACCGCACGTATCTGTGGGCGCTCCCGAAGGAGGCCCGCGGGCGTTATCTCGCGGCCGAGGAGCGCGCAAGGCGCGCGGGACGCGGGCTCTGGGCGGAGCGCAGTCCCGAGGCGCCCTGGCTCTGGCGCAGGCGTCACCGCACCATCCTGCAGCGCATTCTCGACTTCTTCTGGGGGATCGGACGCGCCGTCAGGCGCTTCTTCAGGGGCGGCGGAAAATAGGCGGCTCTTGCAAACATTTTCGCATGCAGGGCGTGCGTCGCCTTTTTGCTGCGGTGCAGGTGATTTGTCGCAGGTAGTTGGCCTGGAGACAGGCGGGTGATTTTGGGCTAAGCTAGTCTGAAAGTCCGTCGGAAAAGGCAGCGAAAATGCACACGACAACAGCTTCCCCTTCAGGAGACCCTGCCATGACCCGCAATGCGATCGTCGACGCCCTCGGCGTCCTCAAGGCCGGCCGAATCGTCGACCTCACCCATCTCGTCCATCCCGGCATCCAGCGCTTCGGGCCGTTTCCCGCCATGAGGACCGAGCCCCGCTACACGGTGGCCGAGTCGGGCTTTCACGTCGAGCAGGTCTCGTTCGTGACGCAGTACGGCACGCACGTTGATGCTCCCGCTCTTCGTGCTGCACTTCGAGGACATCGACGCCGACGGCGTCGCGCACTGTCCGGGCTGGGGCCTTGACGCCCTCAAGTACCTCTTCGAGGAGCGCGGCGTCACGGCGGTGGGCCACGAGACGCTCGACACGGACGGTTCGGCCGACGTGCGGGCGAGGGGATTTCTCGACTGCGAGAAGTACGTGCTCGAGTCCGATCACTATCAGGTCGAGGTCATGGCGAACCTCGACAAGCTGCCCTCGACGGGCGGCGTGATCTTCGTGGGCCTCCCGAAGTTCGACAAGTTCCCGGGCTTCCCGGCCTGCGCATGGGCGGTCGTGCCCAACGAGGACTGAGCGCGGCGGACGCCCTGAGTGCGGCTCGGGGTTCTCGCGGGTTCAGGCGTGCGAGAATATGAGAACGCATCCCGCCCGAAGGCGGGTGACGGCGGCGGAGTTCAGGCTTTGACCGCCGTTTTGTCATGCATTCGAAGAAGGAGGAAAGTCCGTGTCGATGAAGGATCTTGATGCCGCAACGCAGCTCGTGCACGCGGGCCGCGACTGGGACCCGGAGTGGGGGTACGTCAATCCGCCCGTGGTGCGCGCCTCGACGGTGCTTCACACGTCCTGCGAGGACATGATGGACCGCGTCCATGACGAGATGGCCTGCCGGGACGGCAAGCCCTGCTACGGGAGCTACGGCGGTCCCGCACACAAGGCGTTCTATTCGGCGATGAAGACGCTCGAGGGGCCGAACGCCGCGGGCGCATGGGCCTTTTCGACGGGCCTGGCCGCCACGACGACGCCGCTCTTTGCGTTCGTGCGGGCGGGCTGTCATGCGCTCTTTTCGGACTCGATCTACGGACCCACGCGCGAATTCGCCGAGCAGATCCTGCGCACGATGGGCGTTGACGTCGAGTTCTTCGATCCCGCAGCCTCGCCCGAGGCGATCGAGGCCATGATGCGGCCCGAGACGACGCTCCTCATGATGGAGAATCCGGGTTCGCACTCTTTCGAAATGTCGGACGTGCCCGGCATCGCCGCCGCCTGCCGCAGGCACGGCGTGACGAGCGTCATCGACAACACCTGGGCGACGCCGCTCTACTTCAAGCCGCTCGACCATGGCGTCGACATGGTCGTGCACGCGGCCACCAAGTACATCGCAGGCCACTCCGACCTGCTCATGGGCGTCGTCATCTGCAACGAGCGCGTCTGGCCCGCCGTCTACCGTACAGCCGTGAGGCTCGGTCAGGCGGCTTCGCCCGACGACGTCTACCTGGCCTACAGGGGACTGCATACGATGGGCGTGCGTGTCGCACATGCGGCAAAGTCCGCCGAAAGGATCGTGCACTGGCTCCTCGAGCGCCCCGAGGTCGAGACCGTCAGGTGGCCTGCGCTCGAGTCTGACCCTTCGCACGCGATCTGGAAGCGCGACTACACGGGTGCGACGAGTCTCTTCGCCGTCGTCTTCAGGCCCGAGTACGACGGCAGGCTCGCGCCCTTCGTCGATGCGCTGAAGCTCTTTGGGCGCGGATACTCATGGGGAGGATACGAGTCGCTCCTCATCCCGAGCTACGGAACAAGGTCAGTACGCGAGAATACTTTTTCAAGAATGGTGCGCATTGCGGTGGGCCTGGAATCACCCGACGACTTGATTGCAGACCTTGAGCAGGCGCTCAAACGCCTGCGCGACTGACAGGAGTGCATAACGTCAGGCATCATGCACTGCGTTTTTTGTTTGCAAAATATCGTAGCATGGGCCATAATCCTAGACTATTCCGATGTGCCGGACCCCCGTTTCCGCTATCGTGAAAATATTTCGCAAGTCACTGTCGCGAAGACCCGGAACGACGGTGACGGCGGCAATAAAGGGAAGAGACTATGACAGAAGGCAACCACGAAGCAGGAGCGACGGACGTCACCGTGCGACACGTCCGGCGCACCAGACGCATCTGCGTGCACAATGCAACCGAGATTGGCGCACTGGTTCGTCTTGCGCGCCAGCGTCTGGGCATGTCTCAGACGGATGCGGCGATCTGCTGCGGCGTAGGCCGCCGCTTCCTTGTCGAGCTCGAGAATGGCAAGCCCACCGTGCATCTCGACAAGATGCTGGTCGTCCTGGATGCGCTCGGCATTGGCCTCATGGTCCGCGGTCCCGGCGTCTCCTTTACGGCCGAGGAGCTTGCGCAGGCCGCCGTCAAGCGCGAGTCCGAAGATTCGCCGCACGTCTGGGAGGCGGAGTTTTCGTCGGGCGTCGATCGTCCGAAGCGCCCCGATGCGTCCGAGAAGCCGCACCGCGGCCGCACGCCGGGCACCGTCGCCCTGAAGTACCGCCGCCAGTCCTCCGTGAGGGAAGAAGGAGGGACTCTGGTCTACGAGACGGTCGACACGAACCCCGTCATCGCGAAGAAGAAGGAGAAGCACGTCGAAGTATGCCTTCGACAGCCCAAGCGCCGCAACAAGTCTGACGACACGAGCCCCGTGACCGACTTCGGCGGCTCGATGCGTCTGGACACCAACGGCCGCCGCTGAGTTCGAACTCCGCACGCGCGACCGCAGCAAAAGCGCAGCACCGGCGCAAAAGAAGGGCAGAATGCCGTGAAGCATTCTGCCCTTCGTCATTTCCGGCGCTCCAAATGCGCCTGAGGGATGCCGGGAGCGGCATCAGGCCCGCGGCTACTCAAAGGTTTTCCTCGAAGAGCGGCGCCATGTAGGCGATGTCCCTCGGGTCGGCTCCGAATTCCTCGGCGAGTCCCTCCCAGCCCGAGAGGATGCGGCGCATCTCCATGAGGATGCCCTTGGCGTCGCTCACGGTGAGCCCGAAGTAGCGGGCGTAGGGAATGGCGTCGTCCGCGCAGGAGAGACGCCTGCGGCCGTCCATCGTGAGGCCCCGGCCCTGGGCCGAAGGATTCCACTCGAGCGTGTGGGCGGGCGAGAGGCGCCAGCCGAGCGGCTCCCTGTGGAACTGCCAGCGGTTGAGCGAGTCGCCCGCGCCGCCCGTGAGGAGCTGGAAGGCGATGCGCCGCCACATCTGGGGGAGGTCCTCCTTCGGGGCCGCGCCGCCGCCGTTGAGGATGTCGGCGAGCGCCAGATAGCCGGGCGGAACGGGTCTCGGGGACTCCTGACGGGCGGCAAGCGTTGCGCCCGTGAGGGTCAGGAGGGGCTTGTCGGCGGGCGCGTCCGCATTCGCGCCCCTGCGGTCCGCACGGCGCGTGAAGAGGATGTTCTCGCCCATTTCGTGCTCGAGGTCCGTCTCGACCGTGCGGATGCCGCAACGTTTGGCGGCGACGAGCGCCATGTGCATCCAGAGGGGGCGGTCGATCGGATCGAGCATGCTCCTCAGTCTTGCGGTCTGCGCCTCGCGATGCCGCTCGACCGTGAAGACGGGACGGCGGCCGGGGAGCGTGAGGCCGTTCTGAAGCAGGCTGACCTCGTCGCTCACAGCCTTGCCGCGCTCCATCGCGTGGTAGGCGTAGATGAGTTCGGGAAGCTCCGACTGGCGCTTGACGCGCGGACGCTCGGGCAGGGGATCGACATCGACGGGCGTCACCGAAAGGGCCCCGAGCGAGTCGGTCCTGTGGGGGAGAAGCAGTGCGGTCGTCTCGATTCTGCCCGCCCCTTCGGGAAGGCCCAAGAGCGGAGCGGCGGGGTCATTGAAGATGGAGAAGACCGGGGCGCTGATCGCGCGGTCTTCCAGAAAACCGAACGCCGACTTTCCGAGCCTCGGACGCAGCACGCCGTGCTCGAGCGGGAGGTCCGCGCCGAGCGGCACGCCCGACTCGACCCAGTCGCCGTCGTACTGAAAGCGCATCACCGCCGCGGCGCGGGCGGCCTGAGCCGGCGATGCGCCCGGATCTTGAAGAGTTCCCGAACGGGGTCCTGTTGAAAGAGGGACGGCCAGGCGTCCGACGAGAGGGTCGCCGGGGAGCCAGCGCGCACGAATCTCATAAAGACGCAGGGAAGGGCTTCTCATTTTTGCTCATATCTCCTTCTTCGGCTGGCGGGCCCGACGGGGGAGGCGGCGTGCCTCGAGCATGAGCCCCGTCTCATCGTCGCCCGCAGCGGCGACGTCGGAGAAGGGGGTGCCTAGCCCGAGCGCCTGAAGGACCGAGGCGACGTTGCCGATCGCGATCCCGCAGTCGCCGTTTTCAAGTTTTGAGAGGGTGTTGAGCGAAATGCCCGCACGCTCCGCCACGACGGATTGGGGGAGCCTGCGGCGAAGACGCGCCGCCTTGAGGTTGGCGCCAAGCGTCCTGACGGACTCCTCAACTGCAAAACTTGGTCTCATAACACGCAGAATCCTGTGAACTAAACCACTTTACATGAAGGAAAAGAGAGTTAAGGTCTTTTTTGAGCTTTTCGTTCGAAAAGGCGGAAAGTCGCCGTTTTCGGGCCCTTTTCCGCATGAATCCGAAGTTCAGTCCGAAGTCCTAACATCTCGAATAATGGGAATTATACGCCTTTTATCCCTCGAATGCTGTGAATTAAGCAAGGTTTTTGAGGTGGTTCGGGGGCGTCATTCTGAACCTGCGCGTCATTTCGAAGGCTTTTTGAAAGGCGGATTCTTCGTTTTTGCAGGCTCCCCGGCGAAAAACCGACGGTTCACTCGCGCGGTTTTGAGCGCGATCCGGAGAAAATTCGCGAACCCGCCGGCGCGTGTCCGACGCGCCGGCCTTCACGATTGTGCTCTCCCCTTTCAGGGAGTCTGCGTCACTCTCTTCAAAAGCGAAGCGTCGGGAGGGACTTTCGAAGGCTTCTTCATGCCTCCTTTCGTCCAAGGGGCGACAGACCCTCCGAGACCGCCTCTTTAAACAAAAATGCTTAACTGTGGAAGGCGCGCGAAGATGAACGGTGCTGAGTCCTGGCGCAGCACGCTTGCGCGAAATTCATTCCGTTTGTTTGCGTCCCGTCCTGATCGCCTACTGCTGGAGGCGTTTGCAAGTGACGGACGATCCGCGTCCTTCTTGAGAAGACGGTTTTTTCCTCTTTTTTGAGGGTCCGGACGCCTTTTTCAGGGCATTTGGGACCCTGACGGGGTCTTAACGATGCCTTGAAGCAGCCGTCGGAAGCGGCGTACAGCGGCGGCACAGGGTGCGTATTTTGCCTCAAAACGCCCGCTTCGGGGGACTTTTTTCGACCGAGCCCGGCTGTCGTTTTTGCACGACTTGATATGCTGGCACTGCACGCCTCCCTTCCTGAGGTCGGGGAGGACCGCCTTCGGGGAGTCTGCAGCAGATGACCAATAAAAACCTGAACGGGAATCAAACGACCGTTGATGCCGGAGAGGAAGAGAAGTGTCGTTCGGTTTTGCCGGACGGTGAAAAAAGCGCCTCTGAGGGGCTTCTGAAGGCGGTGTCGATGCGCTCGCCGATGCCGTCCCGGGGCATCCCGATGGGCTCAGGAGCCGTTGCTCACAGTTGCGCCCTGGGGCCCCAGGGAAGCCCTGTCCGGACCTCTGCAGTGGCGCCTGAGCATGATCCCGTCGAGAGGTGTCCGGTGCTTGCCCTGGGCCTTGCGGGCCTCAGCAGTCGAGCTCACGCCTCCCGAACATCGTCGTTTCGGAGGTGCGAACGGGGAGGGGCGGGCGGAGGCCGGGCGCGTTTGTTTTCTCACGGTCCCCTTTGGGTCAAGTGAGAGTTTCAGGCAAGTGATTCGGGTCTCGGCCCATGTGAATTTTCGATCCTTCGCGCGTTTTCGTGAGACGATCGTGCAGATGAGGGTATGACGGGCGAGAGGGCTGCGGGGCGGCCCTCGCGGGCTTTCGTGCGGACAATGAAAAGGCGGCGCGGGAGCACGTGGCTCCGGCGCCGCCTGAAGGAAGCGGTGGGAAAGGTGGTCACGAGAGCGTGATCTTCGCGCTTAGCGCATCGGCGTCCGCGCCCGCGAGCACGGCGTTGACGCGCTTCATGCCGAGGTCGGAGCACCAGACGCCGCAGAGGATCATCGCGGCGCCCATCACGCCGATGAAGGTGACGGACTCGTCGAGGATGACGAGGCCCGCGATCATCGCAATGACGGGGATGAGGAAGAGGAGGTTCCTGATCTGCTGTGCGCCCGCCTCCCTGGCGGCGCGCTGCCAGAGCAGTGTGCACAGCGTCGTAGGACCCACGGCGAGGAAGACGAGCAGGGCGGCCGAAACCGGATCCGTGAGCGCCTCGACGGGAGCCGCGTCCTCCATCAGATAGAAGGGCATGACGGCAATGAGACCCCAGCCGAAGGTCTTGCGGGCCATGAAGACCGCGCCGTACTTGTGCACGCTCTTGAGGAGCGCCGAGTAGCACGCCCAGGCGAGCGCGGCGCCGAGCGCCAGATAAAAGCCCGCTGCGGGAAGCTGCTGGATCACGTGGTTGTCAAACCAGATGAGGCACATGCCGGTCGCCACCGTCACGATCCCGAGCTTCGTCATCCAGTGCAGCCTGAAGCTGTGGTGGAGCGCAATCACGACGAAGGCCGTGAAGAGCGGCGCGGAGGCCATGATGGTCGCGACGGTGCCCGCGTTCGTCTCCTGCAGCGCCAGATTCTCAAGCCCGTGGTAGAACGGAATGCAGGCGATGCCGAGAAGCGCGAACTTCGCCTCGTCGATCAGCTCGTCGGCAAGGAACTGCTTGTGGGAGAGAATCAGAAGCACCGCGTAGGCGAGGAAGGTGCGGATCGTCAGAACCGCAAAGGGACCGAGGCCCTGCGTGTAGAGCCATTCGGTCGCAATGTAGGAAAGGCCCCAGGCGGAAACCGCGACAAGCGCGAGAAGAAGGCCCGGAAGCGTGGCGCGAGTCTGCTGCATATGAGGGCGTCAGGAGTTTGGACACCGCCATTTTACTGCGCCCGAAACCGCTCGAGGCGCCGAAACCTCCGCTTTTTGCACGGGCGGAGGACTTTCCTGCACCCGATGCAGCCTGGGCGTAGAAATCGTCCTAGGTAAAATTCCTTAGGTGCCGTCCCTGTGTGACGGTCCTAGAATGGAAGTCCGGCGGCAGGACCGCGCCGCCGATGAACAACAAGACACACATATATGGAGAATGGAAGCGTCCGCCCGTCCGGCGTCCCGCACCGAAGGTCTTTTCCTTCGGGCGCAGGGGCACCCTGCGGCACTCCTGCTTTTGAGGAGAAAAAGCAATGAAATCCACCATGATCAAGTCCGCCGTCGCCATGGTCTTTGCCGCCGGCTTTGCAGCCGCCTCGATGGCCGCTCCGGTGACCGCCGAGGGCACGGGCGTGGGCAAGCACGGCGACATCACGGTCGCCGTGACGTTCGACGCCGGCAAGATCCAGGACATCAAGATCGTCAAGAACGCCGAAAACCCGATTCTCGCCAAGAAGGTCTTCACGGACCT
>ENA-UESE01001050-UESE01001050.1-human-gut-metagenome-genome-assembly--contig:-NODE-1050-length-24370-cov-11.883259_pt1 | contig 24370 bp, 22 predicted proteins | sample MGYA00242995_ERZ507996 | MGnify/ENA primary metagenome ERZ507996 (study PRJEB26167, sample SAMN06115489) | human gut metagenome | host: Homo sapiens | place: China:Sichuan | collected 2015-04-15... | reverse complement strand
TGATGATATGGGCAATATTGTGTGCAGATGTCGCAAAGCAGCTTCTGGCGCAGAAATCAGGCTGATATTTGGTGTTGTGAATGGAAAATTTTCGTCTGCGGAATGGAGAGTAGTGTCTGTGGGGGAGGACGTAAACAGAGATGAGAATCAGGTTGAAAAAAGAATCGGGGAATGTGGGGGATGTCATGTTTACATGCATTGGCATGCTGGCAATGACTGCCCTTATGGTGGCTTATATGGGAAGTGCCGGATTGATTTTTCAAAAAGCGGCGGTTTCCCAACTGGCAAGGAAATATATTTTAAAAATGGAAACGGTAGGGGAATTATTGCCGGAGGATGAAATTGCTCTGCAGCAGGAACTGACAGAGCTTGGGGTAACGGAAATTACACTGGATGGAACCACGGGAAAAGTCGGGTACGGGGAATCTATTGAATTACATATTCAGGGGAAATTAAAGGAGAAGTATGAAGTTGAGGAAAAAAGGGTTTCTTCCGCCAAAAACTGAAACCGGTCAGATACATTGGGTTTTAAGTCTTTTCTTCTGCCTGTTTCTGGGTGTCTTTTTATGCTCGTTTTTTCAGATGGAAAGCTACAAAATGTCCTCTGTTTATCTGGAGGATGCACTGGCAGCATCTAATCTGGCATCGGCTGTAATGGATGTCCGGGAATATGGAATTTCCGGGCGAATCTGGATTGCGGATGCAGAAGAAGCATATTGGAGATATCAGGAAGCGGTAAAGGGAAATCTGAACCTGAATGAAAACTGGGAATGTCCGAACAAAAATCTGATAACCGGGCCTGTTCAAATCCAGGAGTATATTATTTATGACGTCAGTGGAAATGATGTTTTTGTCAGTCGGTTTGATGAAAGCGGAGGTCTGACCCAGGAATGGGAGAGTATGGATACGGTTCGCACACCGGATGGGAAAGGGATTGAATCCACAAGTGTTTACAGCAGGATTACTTACATGGTAGAAGGAATCTGGGGGATGGTTATTCAGGCGGAAAAAGGAAAACTGGTTGACATTGTGACACAATAGAGGATGTTATACGCAGGAATGTGCGTGGAAATGGAGTACAGTGATGTGGAAAAAGAAAAAACAAATATCAGACAGCGGAGCAACAGGGATAAGAAAAAGGAAAATGGAAAACAGAAAAACAGCGGAGAAAAAAGCAAACCGGAAAATAAGCGGAGCACTGGCTGCGTTATTGGCGGCAGTAGCCGTTTTTACGGTGATGCTGCAAATGGAAAAGAAGGTTCTGACACAATATGAACGGGGAAGCGTTCTGACCGCAATACAGGAGGTACCCAGAGGAATCCTTCTGACGGAAGAAAACTGGCAGCAATATTTTGCGGAAAAGCAGATTGATAAAAGTGTGCTGCCGGAAAAAACTGTTACAGCTCCTGTACAGATAATTGGTTATCGTCCGGTGTATGACATTGCTTCGGGAACACTTCTTACAGAAAATATGTTTGAAAATTTTAATATTCGTCTGGAACAGTTTAAGGAACCGGTGATTGCCGGAGTAAAGGCGGATGATATTTATCAGGTGGCAGGAGGTATCCTGCGGGCAGGGGATGTAATTCAGATTTATTCTGTGCAGGAGGGAGAAACAGTTCCGGTCTGGCAGGAAATCTATGTACAACAGGTGTTTGATGCCTCGGGAAAACAGATTGAAAATGCAGACAGAACAACGGCAGCACAAAGAATGAATCTGTATCTGGAACAGGAGGATGTGGCAAGATTTTATACGGAACTGGCAGCAGGTTCCCTGCGGGCAGTGAAGTTATGTAATGAAAACACGCCCCGATAACCGGGGCGTGCTGATTAAAAAAACAGATATTCTGTTTTATTAGCATCCGAAGTTGAAATATTTGCAAAGTGCATTAAATAACTCGGAGCAGCTATTGAATTTAAAACACATAGTTTCGTCCTCCTTATTTTGATATGATTTGGTGTGTTAGCTAAGCACAAATGAATTGTAACAATTTCGTAACATTTTAACAATAGGAGATTTCTGGTAATTTTTTAATGCACTTTGATAATTTCATATAATGATATGAGGGTCAAAAGGTACTTTGCCCCTCATTTGATATCTACGAATTACTTCGCTGCCAAAGCAGCTCCTGTAATTCTAAAACATTCGGAATCCGCTGATTTACTGCGTAAATCGCTGCTTCCTCATGTTTTGCGGGTTGCGGGTTCCAAGGTCTTTCACCCACTTATGAGCAAACTCATGTGAGTTCAGACCTTTTGACCCTGATATCATAGAATCGGATAAAAAACAGAAAATATTGTTGTATAAAAATAAAATATTTGATAAGATGATTATGCATTGCAATGTGCATAGTACAGACAGGTATATGCAGACAGAAAAAGAAATCAGACAGGAATGTATTGAGGATAAAGACGGGGGAAAACAGATATGAAAAAAGGAATTATGGTATATTTTGCGGTGCTGCTTATATGCAGTTTGTGTGCCTGTGGAAATAAAAATGCAGATATTTCAGAAAGTACAGGTTCCGATAAAGCGGGAGTGGCAGCGACATCCGGAAAATCTGCGGACACTTCTGAGCTTGAAACGTCAAAGTCGGCTGGGTCAGCGACAGCTACGCCGGAGGCAACTAAGGCACCTAAAGCAACGGAAAGCCCTGCAGCAACGAAAGTGCCGAAGACCACGGAAGCCCCGGCAGTGACAGCGGCTCCTGCAGCAACGAAAGAACCAAAGACCACGGAAGCACCTAAAGCAACAGAAAGCCCCAAGGCAACAGCCACTCCCAAAGCCACGGAAGAACCCAAGGCAACAGAAGTACCGAAAACAACCGAGGCTCCGGCAGCAACGGAAAACAAGGCAGTCAATGTTTCAACACCGACGCCCGAACCTACGGCAAAGCCCACCGAAGCACCGCATACACATACTTATGTAGATACGGTAGTCAGCGAGGCAACCTGTGAAAGCGGCAGGGTAGTCGAATCAGTCTGCTCCGTTTGCGGGGCATCCGGCGGAACCAGAACCGATGGAGCAGCACTGGGACACGATATGTACGAGGATTGGTTTAATTATCCTTCCTGTACAAATAGCGGCTGGGTAACAGACAGATGCAGACGGTGCGATTATGCAGATAGTCACGCAGGAAATCCACTGGGACATGACTGGGAGGAAACCTCTACTACTGGTGGCAACTGTATTACTTCTGGACATACGGAGCAGCACTGCAGACGGTGTGGATTTACAGGAGATTCCTGGGAGAATGGACAGTACGGACCTTGTTTAAACATTATAACAAGAGAAGTGAAAGAGATTAACTGGGATACAAATGAAGAGTACACAAAAACAGTAACCTACTGTAGCGACTGTGGCAAGGAATATTAAAGCAAAACCCGAAAAACAAAAATAAAAGAAAAAGAAAAGGGGAAACAAAATTGCATAACGAAGTAATCTGGAAGGAATTCGGTAGACCGGATTCCTTTTTCAGTGCCTGAATCGGAGAAATCCGATAGATTTTTCAATCACGAGATTTGTGTCTGCGCGCACCTACACAAACTTGTCATGCACAGAACACGTGCGCAGAAATGGAGGGAGAATGAAAAAGAGTATTTTTCAGAAAATAGCATTACTGGCAGCCTGCATGGGAATCGGGCTGTCAGCACAAAGCATCACAGCACAGGCTGCAGGCACGGTTTATAACAGCCCATATGTGCAGTTTGCGCCGGATAGACAGTTTTGGACATTTAAGCAGGACTTACCGGACAGCCGGGATGATTTCTGGTATGAGGACGGGGAAACAGTTACAACAGGTATCCAGTCTACGGTTAGAAGTTTACAGGTAGGTGAGCATTATTATGGCGGGGATAGAACGGGAGAAATTCCCGTTGGCAGATGGGAGGTAGTACATCCCTTTGCCAGATGTATCCACAAATTAAGTGTCTATCAGCCAGAATACCATGGTTTAACTTTTGGTACAAAGACTTGTGGTAGTGCCTACTATTCCGGATGGATTGCCTACTGCGCGGATTGTGGGGAACCGATTACGCCACTGATTTATGCCAGTAAGGAAGCTGTTTCCACGGTAAATTCCATTGATTCAAATTTAGGTGTTTATTATCTCTGCCCTACCTGTAATCACCTGGAACAAGGCGTGGAGATAGGAGAGCATACCTGTAAAGCCATTTCCTATAACAGGTATTGTGTTGTGTACCAAAAGAATTCGGAAATGACGGAATATGAAGAATCAAAAGTCAAAGGTTCCACACCGGACAGCTTTCATATGTATAACAATGCTACGGAGTATGAGGGAGAAGCTGTAACTCCGAACAAATATCTCCGTAAGAATGGTTATAAGATTGAGGGCTATCACTTCCTTGGCTGGAACACCAAACCGGATGGAAGCGGAACCTTCTACATGGACGGAGCGGAAGTTTATAACCTGTCTACAGAAGAATACGACGATTATACTCTTGAAGGTATCGTAACTCTCTACGCCCAGTGGAAAAAGGTAGAAACCAATCTGGAGATTGACCCGAATGGTGGAAGCTACATGGGTAAAACAGAAAATACCTTGCTGCGTCAGCAGTATGGTACCATCTATACCCCTCAGGAATCCCAGATAACGCCGCCGGAGGGATATACCGTGTCTTTTGATACCAACGGCGGAGAGGAGCTTTCTCCTGTACAAAGTACTTTTTCCTTTGACCGTTGGAATCTGGTAGAACCTGCAAATGGTATTTTTGTAAATGGAATCTACAGATTCCGTGGCAAAATGAACGACACAGATACAATCGAAGCCATTTATACCCGCGATTCGATTACCCTTCCGGCACCTGCAAAGGATAACGCTTCCTTTGGCGGCTGGTACAGGGATGCAGAGTGTACAGACCCGGCGGGAAAGGCGGGGGATGAATTTACACCGAATGCAGACACAACCCTTTATGCAAAGTGGGTGGAGCTGGTGTTATATTCCATGGATAATTACGCTGCAAACAGGGGAAAAGGGGCAGTCAATCTGTCCTGGCGGCAGGATGACGGGAAAAGCAAGATTTACAAGCTGTATCAAAGCATGGACGGGGTGAATTTCAGCCAGCTTTACAGCGCGGAGGATGCCCTGACACCGAATCTGTTGAACACAACCGTTTCTTACACAGGACAGTCCCAGATATTTACGGTGCCTTACACGGGTTTTTATGATTTGACGGCTCTGGGAGCGCAGGGCGGCAATTATGGAGAAAAGAAAGGTGGAAAGGGCGGTTCTGTAAGCGGCAGATTTTATCTGCAAAAGGGAGAAACACTGACGGTTACTATCGGAGGACAGGACGGTTATAACGGGGGCGGTACAGCTTCCATGTATGGCTGCGGCGGTGGAAGTACCATTATCTCATCCAACCGCAAAGGCACACTTCTGATTGCCGGAGGTGGCGGTGGAGCCACGGAGAACGGTAACGGCAATTCCGGCGGAGAAACCAACAAAGGACTGTTATCCCAGCTTCCTTCTCTTTCCGGTAATGGGGGAGAAAACGGAGCTGCAGGAGGGGGAGGCGGCTTTATCGGTGGAAAAGCAGGGGAATACATCCTGCATCATCACACGGAAAGCTGTTATACAGACGAAAACCTGACAGCAGGGGAAAGCTGGTACAAAGCGGCTACAAGCTGGTTCAGTTATGAGGGCTGGGGAGAGCAGACCCATCTGGAGGCAGACCATGTTCATATAGAACATTGGGGACGGAAGGATTCCCATTGTATCCAGAATATAAGCAGTGCCCAGTTCGCAACACCCCATGCAGGAACTTTAACCTTTCACATTGTTACTGACAGCACACGCACTACAGATTTGGGAACGACGACGGTTGCTGTGAAAAATCAGGCGGGAGAGTATATTTATACGAAAGCATTTACAGGAGAAGTTTATGGAGAAAATGCCGACCCCGGTTTTGTAAAAAATCCGGATGACCCAAATGCCAGTTACACACGCAAAGATGGTGACTGGTATCATGATTATTGCGACGGATGGCACGATGGCTGGTACTGGAGAGAGTTCAGTGCCACAAATTATTCCGGATATGCGAGAACATGGAACAAACATTCCTGCGAGGATGCAGATGGAAACTGGACAGGTGATGATGCCAAAGCGTATGTATTGCTTGACTTTACGGTTCCGCTTCCGGAAGGGACAACCAGCATCAGCATGTGGATAAATCAGGATTTATGGGACTTTGAAGGACCTACCTCCCTTACTCTTTCCAACGTGGCAGTTTCCTCCAGATACCTTTCCTGCGGTTATACGGAAGGAGAAGTGGTTTCTTCCAAACCTGCCTATGGCGGAAGCAGTTATATTAACACAACCTATGCCATTACAAGCGGTTCTGATGTGGGGATCGAAGAAGGAAACGGACAGGCAGTAATTGCAACGGTTTCTGCCGGATATCAGGAAGCCCTTTCCCTGGATGCAGTTCCGGCACCGGATAAGGCAGCACCGGATGCGGTAGAGGAGGGAAGCATTAAGATAACGGATGCCGTAAAAGAAAATAAAATCGGAGAAGCAAAAGAAGAATCAGATTTCCAGAGTACGGAAAAGCTGTCTGTACTTGTCGCATGGGAAAGACCTGCAGATAACGGTACTGCTTATTACCATAAGGCGGAGTCCTATGAAACAGGAAAGGAAGCACTTTTGAGTACTTCAAATATCACAAAGAATACGTTAGTTTCCGGCATAGCAGGATACCGGTATCTGGTGGATGCACAGACAGGAACGGTTTTAAATGATGCCATCGGGGATTTCCTGGCAGAAACAGGCAGGAGTGCAGCGCTTACGGTGGAACTGACTGGAAGTGTACAGTATCTGCATCTGGCGGCAGTGGATGTGGCGGAAAATATTTCTCCGACAATACATATCCGGCTGGATGAAGCGAAGGTGGCATGGAATCTGTATACGGAGCCGCTTACCATAAGCAGCAAGATAGAAGGAACGGACAGGGAAAATGTTTATCCTGCAGGAGAGAAGCAGTGGTATGTTCGGGCAGACGGAAAGACGCCGTTTTTGCTTTCCTTTACAGGGAAGATGGATGGAGCGGCAAGGGAGGACTATCAGGTAAACCATGCAGTATTTTATGCAGGGGATACAACGGATTTGTCAGCACAGCAGAAAAGTGAGCTTATCATTCCGCTGACTGTTCCGTTATCCTCAGACCGGAAGCTGGACAGTACAGAAATCATCCGGACAGCCAGAGGAGAAGTGATTTTCCTGAAAGAGGATATGTACACCTCTGCATTCCGGGAAGCGAGGGCAACCAGACTTTTGACAGACCAGAGTTATACCATGGATGCAGCCTTACATGGAAAGACCATAGAGGTTTATCCGTCGGCAGGAGCGGATATGGGTGAGGAAGCTTACTGGTCTGACATTACGGAGGATAAGGTAAATGGTATCCGGCTGATTGCAGACGGCAAGGCACCAAAAGTCACGGGATTAGACCTGCTGACGGACAAGAGCCTGATTAACAGGGGAAGCCAGCCTGTTACCCTGACACTGACGGCAAGTGATGATGTGTCCGGAGTAGGGGAATTTAAGCTGTATATAAAGAACACAGATAACTACTGCGAAAGAACCTATGAAGCAACAGGAAATGCCATTCAGGTAGACATTACGGAAGAAGATTATCTGTTTGCGGGAGATTTTACGGTGACAGCATATGCAAGGGACAATGTAGGGAATGAATATCAGGAAAGCATAGATGTAACGGAATTTGCCCTGGAAGCCAGTGTCAGCAGGATTTTGGAACCTCACGACCCGATTTTCAAAAGAGGAGAAAGCGGAATCCTTACGGTGAAGGTATGGGGATATGCGGATAAGGTAGAGGTGATTTTCCCGGCGGGAATGTCCGGACAGGAGGATGCACTGACGTATAGCTATTCTTATGAGGAGAAGGAATATGAGCAGGAGGAAAATCTGGAATTTATGGTTCCGTTATATGGAGTGGAGGATGGACAATGTGCCATTATCGTCAATGCTTACAAAAACGGAAAATGCTTGAAAAAGGAGCCGGAACTGGCAGTGCTGGGGATAAGCGGCAGTGTTCTGGAGGATGTCAGGACAAGACTGCGTTAAGCGGGGAAGCGCAGAAAAATAAAAATTAAAGTAATAAGAATCCAAGGGGAAGACAAGGGTGGAAATGAAAGAAGGGCTTGAGGAGAAAAATGCTGATGGAATATGTGCTGGGGAGTATTTTCTGGAGTTGCATTTTCTATGCAACATGGATGGACTGGCGCACCAGTGAAGTGTACAATTTTTTGTGGTGGATAGCAGGGGCAGCATCCCTTATCCTGATTTGGGAGAGGGGGATGGGCAATCTGGAGCTTTTATTGCCCTGGGGAGTTTTTTGCGGGATTCAGCTTTTGCTGTTTTCCCGCATGTATGGGAAAGCGGATTGTTACGCTTTTTGCGTCTGTGCCCTGTATGGGAGTGGAAAGGGCTGGGGGTTTTATGAGGCTTTGGTGCATATGTTTCTGGCTTTTTCCATGCTGGCGGTGGTACAGCTTGTCAGGAGAAATGTAAATACAGCAGGGAATTTGAAATATCCGGTGCCCTTTCTGCCGTATATTACGGCTTCCTATATAGTTGCCCTGAATGTATTTTAGCCGTATATTAGCTGAATTTTTCAGGTTTTTGTTGTGCTATGTGTTTATTTTTGGTATGCTGTATCTGTTTAAAAAACATTTAGGTGAGGAAGCTATGATTACTGTTTCCCTGTGTATGATTGTAAAAAATGAAGAAAAGGTACTGGCAAGGTGTCTGGACAGTCTGGTTTCGCTGGTGGATGAAATGGTGATTGTGGATACCGGTTCCACAGACAGGACGAGGGAAATTGCGGCAGGATACGGCGCGAGGGTCTATGAATTTGACTGGGTGGATGATTTCAGTGCAGCCCGGAATTTTGCATTTTCCAAAGCCTGTTGCGAGTACATTTATTCTGCGGATGCAGACGAGGTTTTAACAGAGGAAAATCAGAAAAAATTCAGGATATTAAAGGAAAGTCTTCTGCCGGAGATTGAAATTGTACAAATGAAGTACGGAAATCAGCTGGAGCATGGCAGTGTTTATAATTTTGATGAGGAATATCGTCCCAAGCTTTTTAAAAGAAAGCGGGATTTTGTCTGGGAAGAACCGATTCATGAAACAGTGCGTCTTGAGCCGGTGGTATATGACAGCGATATTGTAGTTTCTCATCTGCCGGAAAACAGTCATGCAAAACGGGATTTTTCCGTTTTTGCAAAATGCTTCAGCAGGGGAGAAAGAATATCGAAAAGACTGCATAATTTTTACGCCAGAGAGCTGATGATTGCGGGGGAAAGGGAGGATTTTATTCAGGCAGAGCCTTTTTTTGAAGCGTCAGCAGCGGACACGGAAAGAAGCAGGGAAGAGGTTTTGGAAGCCTGCTGTGTCATGGCAAGGGCGGCAAGGCTGACAGAGGATGTAGCCGGTATTTTGAAATATACTTCAAAGGTGCTGGCAGAAGGAGCAAATTCGGAGATTTGCTGTGAACTGGGATATTTTCATGAGGCTGCCGGGGATTATGAGGAGGCAGTTATCTGGTATTATAATGCTGCCTATGAGGTGCAGCCCATATTGAAGCTGAGAGCGGGAAAAGAGGAACCGCTGGAAGGGCTTATCCGTTGTTATGAGAAGCTGGGACAGGAAGAGCAGGCAGAGAGTTATCGAAGGGAGTTAGAACAGAAATGAGCTGGGAAGAGAACGTAAGAAAGGTAGTTCCCTACGTGGCAGGGGAACAGCCCAAAAGTGCGAATAAGATTAAGCTGAATACAAATGAATGTCCTTATCCGCCGGCACCCGGTGTGCAGGAGCTGACAGGAAAGCTGGACAGCAATGCGTTAAGGCTGTATCCGGATTCCAATACAACCATGCTGGTTGAGGCGTTGGCGGAGTACTATCATGTAAAGCCCGGACAGGTTTTTGTGGGAGTAGGCTCTGATGATGTAATTTCCATGGCGTATATGACCTTTTTTAACGGGGACAAGCCGATTCTGTTCCCGGACGTAACATATTCCTTTTATGATGTCTGGGCAAATCTGCACAGGGTGCCCTTTAAAACCTGTGCCCTGACAGAGGACTGGCACATCAATCCTGCGGATTACAGGCAGCCGAATGGGGGAATTATTTTCCCGAATCCCAATGCGCCTACGGGGGTACTGGAAAGTCTTGAGGTGGTAGAGGAAATCATTCAGGCAAACCGGGATGTGGTTGTGATTGTGGATGAGGCATATATTGATTTCGGCGGAGTGAGTGCGCTGCCCCTTGTGGAGAAGTATGACAATCTGCTGGTGGTGCAGACCTTTTCCAAATCCCGGGCTATGGCAGGGCTTCGCATTGGCTTCTGTATCGGAAATGAAAAGCTGATTCAGTATTTGAATGATGTAAGGTTTTCCTTTAATTCCTATACCATGAACTATCCGGCGCAGGTATTAGGCGTTGAGGCGGTAAAGGACGAGGCGTACTTTAAGGAAACGACAGGGAAAATTGTGGCAACCAGAGAGCGGGTAAAGGAAGAACTGCGAGAACTTGGATTTTCTTTCCCGGATTCAAAGGCAAACTTTATTTTTGCTTCCCATAAGGAAGTACCTGCGGAAGAACTTTTTGAGGTGCTTCGCAGGGAAAATATTTATGTCAGACACTGGAATAAGCCGCGCATTGGCAATTCCTTAAGAATTACAGTGGGGACGGATGCGGAAATGGAACGTCTGGTTGCGTTTTTGCGGGAGTATTTACAGAAGCGCGCATGACAGACAGGCGAATGACCCGTGAAAAGAAAATATGGAAAAATGTGTGCGCAGAGGATGCGCGGAAATGGAGAAAAAATGTTAAAAAAGTATTTGATTATTTTTCTGGTATCTATGGTGCCTTTAATTGAGCTTCGGGGAGCGGTTCCCATTGCGGTTGGCATGAATCTGCCGCTGCTTCCCAGCTATATTATCTGTATTCTTGGCAATATGCTTCCTGTACCCTTTATTTTCTTCTTCGCAAGAAAGGTGCTGGAGTGGGGAGCAGACAAGCCGGTTATCGGAAAGTTTTTTACCTTCTGTCTGGAAAAGGGACATAAGGGTGGTAAAAAACTGCAGGAAAAGGCAGGCAGAGGGCTTTTTGTGGCATTATTACTCTTCGTGGGTATTCCGCTGCCCGGAACCGGAGCGTGGACAGGAACCCTTGCAGCCAGCCTTCTGGATATGGATTTTAAGTCCAGCGTGATTGCTGTAATGTGTGGCGTTGTTCTGGCAGGTATTATCATGGGACTTGTCAGTATGGGTGTATTCGGGGCTCTGGGAGCAGCGTTTTAAAGTGCAGGATGCAGGATAGGGAAAGGCATGTGGAATAGTGTGCAGGGAACATGCACGGAAACGGGGATGGATATGAAAAATACGGAAGAAATCTATACGGACTTTGCCAGAGTATATGATGAACTGATGGATAATACCCCCTATGAGGAATGGGGGAACCGGCTGGATGAACTGATTCGGAAGTATGGGGTATCTGCGCCGGAGCGGGATGCGGAAAATCTGCTGGATTCAGAAAAGAATCTGGTGGTGGATTTGGGATGTGGAACCGGTACGCTGGCAGAGCTTTTATACGAAAAAGGCTATGATATGATTGGGGTGGATGCTTCGGAATCCATGCTGAATATTGCCATGGATAAAAAAGCAGAGAGCGGTTCGGAAATTCTGTATTTACAGCAGGATATGCGGGAACTGGAGCTGTACAGTACGGTAGGAACAGTTTACAGTGTCTGTGATTCCCTGAATTATATTCTGGAAGAGGAAGAATTGAAAACCGTATTTTCCCTTGTAAATAATTATCTTTTCCCAGGTGGTATTTTTATTTTTGATTTTAACACGGATTATAAGTACAGAGAGGTAATTGGAAATACTACTATTACGGAGAACAGAGCGGATTGCAGCTTTATCTGGGAAAATTATTACGACCCGGAGGAAGAAATCAACGAGTATGACCTGACGATATTTGTGCAGGAAGAGGAGAATCTTTTCCGCAGGTTTACGGAAACACATTTTCAGCGGGGCTATACAGTGGAGCAGATGCTTCGGCTGGTGGAAGAAGCCGGAATGAAGGTGGTTGAGGTGAAGGATGCGGATACCGGTGAAGCAGTTACGGAACAAAGTGAACGGGTTTACATGGTAGCCAGGGAATTCGGAAAGCAGTAGAAATACAGCAGACAAAAGCGTTTTTATAAGAGCTGGCAGGGAGTCTGTGGAAATATGGAGATTAAAATGCAGGATTATTTGGTAAGAGCAACAGCGGCGGATGCGCAAATCAGGGCATTTGCCTGTACAACAGTAAATACGGTGGAGGCTGCCAGACAGGCGCATAACACAAGCCCTGTGGTGACGGCGGCGCTGGGAAGAACTTTAAGTGCAGCGGCGATGATGGGCAGCATGTTAAAGGGAGAGAAGGATTATCTGACCATTAAATTAAAGGGGGATGGTCCCATGCAGGGAATTACTGTGACGGCAGATGCGATGGGAAATGTAAAGGGATATGCGGTTGTGCCGGATGTGATTATACCTGCAAAGCCCAATGGAAAGCTGGATGTATCCGGCGCGCTGGGGGCTGGTACGCTCAGTGTCATCAAGGATATGGGATTAAAGGAGCCTTATGTTGGGCAGACTTTATTACAAACCAGTGAAATCGCAGAGGATTTGACCTATTATTTCGCAACCTCTGAACAGGTGCCTTCTTCTGTCGGATTGGGCGTACTGATGAACAGAGAGAACACGGTGCGGCAGGCAGGGGGCTTTATCATACAGCTGATGCCCTTTGCGGAGGAAGAAATAATCGGAAAACTGGAAGAAAATCTGAAAAAGATAACTTCTGTTACGGCACTTCTGGAGGAAGGCATGACGCCGGAGCAGATATTGGAGCTTCTTTTGGAGGGGCTTTCTCCTGTTATAACAGACAGGATGCCGGTTGCCTTTACCTGTAATTGCAGCAAGGAAAGAATTGAAAAGGTACTGGTGAGCCTTGGAAGGGAAGAACTGGAAGATATGGTGGCAGATGGACAGCCCATAGAGGTGAACTGTCATTTCTGCGGAAAGAGCTACACTTTTTCTCTGGAGGAATTGAAAGGGCTTTTAAAATAAACGAGGGCAGTTATGAAGCATGGATTTGTGAAGGTGGCAGCGGTCACGCCCAAAATCAGGGTGGCAGACCCCGGTTATAACGGAAAGGTAATTTGTGAGGAGCTTCAAAAAGCATATGAGCAGCGGGCAAAGGTCATTGTATTACCAGAATTATGTCTTACCGGGTATACCTGTGACGATTTATTTCTCCAGCCGCTTTTGCTGGAAAGGGCTGAAAACGAATTGCTTCATATTGTGGAGTTTACCAGGGGAAAAGAAGGACTGGTCTTTCTGGGACTGCCCTTTTCCAGAGAAGGAAAGCTTTACAATGTGGCTGCGGTTTTTGAAAACGGGGAGCTGCTGGGAATGGTTCCAAAAGTAAATATTCCTGCCTATGGGGAGTTTTATGAGGGGCGCCATTTTACAGCGGGTAACAGGGAACCGGAGCAGTTTTTCGTGGGAGGGAAACAGGTTCTGTTTGGTGCCAATCTTTTATTTTCCTGTGTGGAGCTTCCTGAACTGATTGTGGGATGTGAAATCTGTGAGGATTTGTGGGTGGCAGATACGCCGGCAACGGCGCATGCGCTGGAGGGAGCCACCATTTTAGTGAATTTATCTGCCTCCAATGAAACAGTGGGAAAGGCGGAATACAGGGAACTTCTGGTAAAGGCAGCCAGTGCAAGGCTGCTTTGCGGTTATGTATATGCCTCTGCGGGAGAAGGGGAATCCACTCAGGATTTGGTGTTTGGCGGACATAATCTCATTGGGGAAAACGGAACTATACTGAAGCAGAGCAGGAAATTTGAAAACACGGCTGTTTTCAGTGAAATAGATGTACAGAGGCTGTCTACGGAAAGAAGGCGCATGAATACCTTTGGAATGCCTTCCGGGGCAGTTTATCAGAAGGTGCCTTTTCATCTGACAGTGGAGGAAACGTTACTGGAAAGAACCTTTGCCACAATGCCTTTTGTGCCTTCGGATGAGGAAACGAAAAGAAAAAGATGCGAGGAAATATTATCAATTCAGTCCTGCGGTTTAAAGAAGAGATATGAACATACAGGGCTTACCCATGCGGTTTTAGGGCTTTCCGGGGGGCTGGATTCCACACTGGCACTGCTTGTGACGGTCAGATGCTTTGATATGCTTGGGCTGGACAGAAAAGGGATTATTGCTGTGACGATGCCGGGCTTTGGAACCACGGACAGAACCTATGATAATGCCTGCCACATGGCGCGGGCTCTCGGAGTGACTTTGGAGGAAATCAGCATCCGGGAGGCGGTGACGATTCATTTTGCGGATATCGGCCATAATCCGGATAAGAGGGATGTGACTTATGAAAACAGTCAGGCAAGGGAAAGAACCCAGATTCTTATGGATTTGGCAAATCGTTTTAACGGTCTGGTGATTGGAACCGGGGATATGTCAGAGCTTGCTCTTGGCTGGGCAACTTATAACGGCGATCATATGTCCATGTATGGGGTAAATGCCGGCGTGCCGAAAACACTGGTGCGGCATCTGGTAAAATATTATGCGGATACCTGCGGGGAGGAAAAACTGCAGGGGATTCTGGAGGATGTGCTGGACACACCGGTCAGCCCGGAGCTTCTCCCGCCTGTGGAGGGCGAGATTGCCCAGAAAACAGAGGATATTGTAGGACCATATGAACTGCATGATTTCTTTTTATATTATATGCTGCGCTGTGGATTTTCACCGGAAAAGATTTACAGGCTTGCAAAGCGGAGCTTTGAGGGCAGTTACGCACCGGAGGTTATTTTGAAATGGCTGTCTGTTTTTTACCGCCGTTTCTTTTCCCAGCAGTTTAAGCGTTCCTGCCTGCCGGACGGACCGAAGGTGGGAAGTGTTGCCTTATCTCCCAGAGGGGACTGGAGAATGCCGAGTGATGCCTGCGCGGCTATCTGGCTGGAGGAAGTGGAACTGTTGCGAAATGGAAAAATGTCGTAGACAATTAAAAAAAGAGATAGTATAATACAAAACAAATGGGACGAGGGTGTGCCGAAGCACACCCTCATTTTGCGTTTTCAGCCCTGGAAAGGGAGCTTTGGATGGCTTCCAGAAGGACAAGGGAGGTATATTTGCTGTCGGAACTGTAAGTGATGGAATCCAGACTCTGGTTGTCATAAATCTGAGAACAGAGGGAGTCCAGTACAGGCTGCAAAAGCGGATACATGGTTGTTACGGCATCGCTTACGTTCACCAGCCGGATGGAGGTAACAGAATCTGCATCCACAATGACTTCCACTTCCAGAGATTGATTGCCGAGCACAAGTTCTGTGGTATAAATACCGGGTATGTAAATATCTGCCTGGGTGGGAGCTGGGGTGCTGCTGTTTTCTTCGGCGGGAGGAGTGTTCTTTTTGCCGGGAAGAAACATCATGACAAGCAGGATGATAAAAAGGATTCCCAGCAGTCCGAAAATGCCGGTGTAAATCAGTTCTTTCATATGAAATACAACAATTTTGGTTTTTGCGCTCATAGTTCTTCCTTCTACAGGTGGGGATATTTTCTTTATTTATCCTATGAGAAAAGGAAGGTAAATATGCGCCTAATTCTTTTATTGACAAGAAAGGAGCGGGATTGCTATCATGTTATATTATCCGGATGGGATGACAGAAAAGAGTGAGGAAAGGAACGAAGAAGCGATGAGAAACTATACGAGGGATGATATCATCCGACTTGTGGAAGAAGAGGATGTGGAATTTATCAGACTTCAGTTTACGGACATGTTCGGTAATCTGAAGAATATAGCCATTACGGCAAGCCAGTTGGATAAGGCACTGGATAATAAGTGTATGTTTGACGGTTCAGCCATAGACGGCTTTGTGGGAATTGAAGAATCGGACATGTATCTTCATCCGGACCTTTCCACGTTGGAAATTTTTCCCTGGAGGCCGCAGCAGGGCAAGGTTGCGAGAATGATTTGTGATGTATACAGACCGGATGGGACTCCTTTTCTGGGGGACCCCAGAATGGTATTAAAGAAAGCCATCAAAGAGGCGGCGGATTTGGGTTATACCTTTGATGTGGGACCGGAGTGTGAATTTTTCCTTTTTAATACAGACGAAAACGCCATGCCTACGACCCAGACCAATGAACAGGCGGGATACTTTGATATAGGACCGCTGGACTGTGGCGAGAATGCCAGACGGGATATTGTCATGACGCTGGAGGATATGGGACTTGTCATAGAGGCTTCCCATCATGAGATGGCACCCGCCCAGCATGAAATTGATTTCCGATATGATGAAGCCCTTGCCACGGCAGATAATATCATGACCTTTAAGCTGGCGGTCAGAACGATTGCCAAAAGGCACGGACTGCATGCTACCTTTATGCCCAAGCCGAAGCCCGGGGTAAATGGTTCCGGTATGCACATCAATATGTCGCTGCACAGGGACGGCAGAAATATATTTGAGGATAAGAATGATGTTCACGGTTTAAGCAAAGAGGCTTATTATTTTATCGGCGGAATTATGAAGCATATCAAGGGAATGGCGGCAGTGACGAATCCACTGGTCAATTCCTATAAAAGACTGGTGCCCGGCTTTGCGGCTCCGGCATATATTGCATGGAGTGCTACAAACAGAAGTCCTTTAATCAGGATTCCGGCAGAGGGAGGCGCGGGAACCAGAATTGAACTGCGCAGCCCGGATTCCGCGGCAAATCCTTATCTGACCCTTGCTTTATGTCTGAAGGCAGGGCTGGATGGAATCCAGAATCAGATTGAGCCGCCGAAGAGTGTGGATTGTAATATTTACAATATGACAGCAGAGGAAAGAAAGAAGCTGCACATAGAAAATCTTCCCGGAACCTTAATTGAGGCAGTGGAGGAGTTAAAGAAGGACAGTTTTATCATGGATGTTTTAGGAGAGCACATTGCCGGAAATTATATTGAGGCAAAGGAAAAAGAGTGGCAGAGATATCGTGCTTCCGTGTCCGAATGGGAAATTCAGGAATATCTGTATCGTTATTAGGGTTCTCTTTATTCAAGAAAGTTTTGGATAAGGAGGTGGACACTTGACGAATATAATTGTTGCGTTGCCGAAGATAGAGGATGCCAAGGGCATCAAGAATCTTCTGGTACGGGGCGGCTTTCAGGTGACCGGAGTCTGTACAACGGGTGCGCAGACCATCAGCGTGGCGGACGAATTAAATGACGGAATTGTCATTTGCAGCTACAAGCTGGTGGATATGGTGTATGCGGAGGTAAAGGAGTGTGTTCCACCGGGCTTTGAAATGCTGTTAATTGCCTCGAATCATCTCTTAAGTCAGTGTGAGGGAAGCGGTGTTGTCTGTCTTTCCATGCCCCTGAAGGTAGGGGATTTGCTCAGCACCGTGGGGATGATGGCAGAAGGAATAGAGCGCAGAAGGCGAAAGGCGAAATGGAAGCCGAAGGTAAGAAGTGCGGAAGAGGAGAATGCCATTAAGGAGGCGAAGGAGCTTCTGATGGCAAGAAACCATCTGACAGAGGAGGAAGCACACAGATACTTGCAGAAAAGCAGTATGGACAGCGGAACCAATATGGTAGAAACCGCGCTGATGGTTTTGTCTATGTTTCATTAGAAAGGTAAGAGGGACAGATGAAATTTACAAAAATGCAGGGATGTGGAAATGATTATGTTTATGTGAACGGTCTTGTGGAAAAGATTCCGGAAGAGAAAAAGCCGGAGCTGGTAAGAAGGCTGAGCGACAGACATTTCGGAATTGGCGGGGACGGTGTTATCTTTATTCTGCCCTCAAAAGAGGCAGATTTTGAAATGCAGATGTTTAATGCAGACGGAACCAGGGCGCAGATGTGCGGAAACGGTATCCGTTGTGTGGGAAAGTTTGTATATGACAAGGGGCTGACCGACAAGAAGAAAATTACGGTTGTCAGCGCCGGAAGTGTAAAATATCTGGAATTGATGACAGAAAAACCGAAGGCAGGCGGCCCGGAGGTAGTTACCAGGGTGCGGGTGGATATGGGAAGCCCGATTCTTTTACCGGAACAGATTCCTGTAAAAGCAGCCGGGGAAAGGGTAGTGGATGAGCCGATTACGGTATGCGGTCAGGAATATCGAATGACCTGCGTTTCCATGGGAAATCCCCATGCAGTTATTTTTGCAGAAGGGGTTGCAGAGCTGGATTTGGAAAAAACAGGTCCCTTTTTTGAGAATCATGAGTGTTTTCCGGAGAGAACCAATACGGAATTTGTGGAAGTTTTGGACAGAAACCATGTATTTATGCGCGTGTGGGAGAGAGGAACCGGAGAAACGCTTGCATGCGGAACAGGCTGCTGCGCTACGGCGGTGGCATGTGTCTTAAACGGTCTGACGGAGGAAACGGTTACAGTAAAGCTTTTAGGAGGTGAACTGGAGATTTTCTGGGACAGGGAGAAGAATACTGTCTTTATGACAGGACCTGCGGTAACTGTCTTTGAAGGGGAAATCGACATAGAGGAGTAAAGACTGAAAAAAGAATGTGCGTAGAAAGGGAGATAAAAAATGGTTAAAGTCAATGAAAATTATTTGAAGCTGCCGGGAAGTTATCTGTTTTCCACAATCGGGAAAAAGGTCAGGGAGTTCAGTGAAGCCAATCCGGATAAGAAGATTATCCGTCTGGGTATCGGTGATGTGACCCAGCCTCTGGCACCGGCTATTATTGAGGCGCTTCACAGGGCAGTGGACGAGATGGCAGATGCAGCGACTTTTCATGGGTATGCGCCGGATTTAGGCTATGAATTTTTGAGAAATGCCATCGCCGAGAATGATTTTAAGGCAAGAGGCTGCGATATTTCCCCGGATGAAATCTTTGTGTCTGACGGAGCAAAGTGTGATTCCTCCAACATTCAGGAAATTTTCGGGTTGGATAATAAAATTGCAGTCTGTGACCCGGTATATCCTGTTTATGTGGACTCCAATGTCATGGCGGGAAGAACCGGGACCTATGATAAGGAAACCGGAACCTGGAGTGATGTAATTTATATGCCCTGTACTGCGGATAACGGTTTCGCGCCGGAGCTGCCGAAGAAAACACCGGATTTAATCTACTTGTGTTTCCCGAATAATCCTACCGGAGCAGCCATTACGAAGGTACAGTTACAGGAATGGGTGGATTATGCAAATAAGGTGGGGGCTGTGATTATTTATGATGCTGCCTATGAGGCATATATCTCCCAGCCGGATGTTCCCCACAGTATTTATGAGTGCGAGGGGGCAAAAACCTGTGCCATTGAGCTGCGTTCCTTCTCCAAAAATGCGGGCTTTACCGGAGTACGGCTTGGCTTTACCGTTGTGCCGAAGGAGCTGAAGGTGGATGGAGTGGCATTACATTCTCTCTGGGCGAGAAGGCATGGAACAAAATACAATGGAGCTCCCTACATTGTACAGCGGGCAGGAGAGGCGGTTTATTCCGAGACGGGCAAGGCGCAGCTGAAGGAGCAGGTGGCTTATTATATGAAAAATGCCTCCTACATACTGAATGGCTTAAAGGAAGCCGGTTTTACAGTTTCCGGTGGGGTGAACGCGCCTTATATCTGGTTAAAGACACCGGATAATATGACAAGCTGGGAGTTCTTTGACTGTCTGTTAGAGAGAGTAAATGTAGTGGGAACCCCCGGTTCAGGCTTTGGTCCAAGCGGAGAGGGATATTTCAGACTGACTGCCTTTGGAAGCTATGAAAATACAGTAGAAGCAGTGGACAGAATGAAAAAATTATTTTAATTTTAGAAAATGCTCACATGTGGTTCACATTTTCCCTGTATGCTGATATTATGAAGCTGGGGACAGAAATTGTCCCTGACCGCCTGTTACAGGCGTTACAAGTTGATGTATCGGGGCATGGAAGCAAAATGACAAATGAGCAATATTATGAACTAATCAGACCTTATGAGGATGTCAGCAGGGTAATGCTGACAAAACTGGAAATCTTAAACCACAGCATATACAGCAAGGAATCCGGAAAGCCGATTCATCATATCCAGAATCGGATTAAGCAGAAAAAGAGTATTGAGGACAAGCTGGAACGTCTGAGACTGACGGACAGTGTGATGAATGCAAAGGATTATCTGATGGACATTGCAGGCATCAGGGTAATCTGCTTTTTCCCGGAGGAAATATATGATTTGGTTGACTGTCTGAAAAAGCAGGAAGACCTGATTGTCATTAAAGAGAAGGATTACATAAAAAATCCGAAGCAGAGCGGATATCGCAGCTTTCATATTGTGTTTGGCGTGCCCATTCACTGTCTGGATGCCATGGAGTATTATCCGGTGGAAATCCAGTTCAGAACGATGTCCATGGATTTCTGGGCGAGCATGGAGCACAGAATCTGTTACAAGAAGGAATATGATGACAAGGATAAAGTAAGCCGGGAAATGCAGCAGTATGCACTGGCACTGGAGCTGATTGAGAGCCGGTTTGAGGCACAGCTGCATGACGGGACGGAAAACGCAAGAAAGAAATAGGTCAGGCGGGGCATAAGGACAGAAAGGTACCGGTTAGTATGAGGGAGAAAACAGAGAAAAAAATGGCTGTTATGGCGGGCATTCTATTAGGAGTGTCCGCTGTTGTGATGCTTATAACACATCATCTGGTTCCGTTTATGATGGATGATTTATGGTATTCCACCATGCTCAGTGATGAAACGCCGATTACTTCTTTTTCGGATATTGTAAAAAGCCAGATTTGGCATTACAACAACTGGGGCGGCAGGAGCATGACCCATGGCATTTTGCAGCTTACACTGCTGATGGGGGAAAATATAGCGGATGTTTTAAATGTTCTGGTGACATTTCTGCTGGCAGGCATGATATGTCTGGTTGCGGAAAACCGCAGTCTGCCGGTGCTTCTGGCTGCTGTTGGAATGCTGCTTGGACTGAATGCCAACTGGAAAATGAGTATGTTCTGGCAGGCGGGAGCTGCCAATTATCTTTATATCATGGTATTTCTTCTTTTCTTTGTATTCTGCTATCTGCGGGAGCTGCCCGGACAGACACAGGTTCCGGAGAAAAAGAAGCTGCCGGGGATTTCCCTCTGGATAATCCCCCTTGGGATTCTGGCAGGCTGGAGTAATGAAAATATGGGGCCGGCTGTCTGGCTTCTGAGCCTTGGAGTCATTTTATGGGTGTGGAAAAGAGAACACAGGATTTCCCTCTGGATGATACTGGGAAATCTTTTCTGTCTTTTTGGAAGTGTCATGATGATTATTGCTCCCGGCAATTTTGTGCGAAGCGGGGAAGTGGCGGAGAATCAGTACGGATTTCTCTGGCGCCTGTTTTTGCGCAGTTACGGGGAGTGTAAGGGAGCTTTGGAATATCTGTTCCCCACATTGCTGATTCTTGTATTTTTCCTTCTGCTGCAGAAATGTGTGTTCCGGGAAAAAATCGGCATCAGAAATGTTTTTTTACTGGTTTGCGCGCTGCTGTCCTGGGGAGCCATGATACTGTCCCCCCATTATCCGGACAGGGCTTCCTTCGGCACCATGGCATTGCTGATTTGTGTTATTTTGTCCCTGGCAGGAAACGTTTTGCGGCAGAGAAAGGATTTGGCATGGCCTCTGTGGGGGGCAGTGCTTCTTGTATGGCTCCGGGGCATGTATTTCTGCGGTGAATTTATGGCAATCAGCTGGGGCTGGATACGGTAGAAGGGACAAACTCAGGATGCGGGGAGAAGTGCGCAGAAATGAGGATTAAAACAGGAAAATCGGAAGGAACGAAAACAGGATTCATGGGAGAAGCTCGGAGGATTGAAAAAAGAGGCAAAATAAAAGAAAATAAAGTAAAAGAAAATAAAGTAAAAGAAGGGCAGATAGGGGGAAGGCAGATAAAGAGAGAATGGCTGCTGCCGGGGGGAATCCTGCTTCTTGCAGCATTGGCCCGGCTGGTTTATCTCGGCACACACCCCGAAGGAACTTATACGGATGAGGCATATGGCGCCTATCTGGCGTATGGGATTCTGACAGAGGGAATGGATGATGCAGGGTATCGTTTCCCAATCTATTTTACTGCGTGGGGAAGCGGCATGAATGCGCTGTATCTTTATCTGGGCGCGCTGTTTTTCAGAATTTTCGGTGTCAGTCTTACTGTATACAGGCTGCCGCAGGCAATTTTTGGAATCCTTGGGGTTTATGTACTGTACAGGTTATCTGAGGAGCTTTTTGACAGAGAAACGGCGCTTTTGGCTTCTCTTGCGCTTGCTGTAAATCCCTGGCATATCATGATGTGCCGGTTTGGACTGGAGTCCAATCTGGCACCGAATCTTTTTCTGATAGCACTTCTTTTTCTGATAAAGGGGCTGAAGGGAAAACGGAAGTGGCTGATTCCGGCGGCGTTCTGCTTTGGGGTTTCCCTGTATGTCTATGCGGTTTTATGGCTTTTTTTACCCTTGTTTTTTATTTTATGCCTGTTGTTTTGCAGGCGGGATTTGCCGGAAATAAAATGGGTGCTTTGGTTTGGCGGGATTTTGTTTCTGATGGCGCTGCCACTGTTTCTTTTTCTGGCAGTCAATCTGGGCATACTGCCGGAAATCAGAACGGCTTTTTTTTCTGTGCCGGAGCTTTCCGGGTTTCGGAGCGGGGAATTGTCTGCCCGGAATATCGGAACGGGGCTTGGCACCCTGTTTACGATTCTGGTGCGGGAGCAGGGGGATGGAAGAGTCCTGCTTTCCAGTGAGGTTACTGGTTCCTATTATTATTTTACCACACCTCTCTGGATTCTCGGACTGGTCTGCCATGTGGCTTTCCTGGGGAAAAACTGGAAAAAGTCTTTGAATTTACCGCAGCGGTTATCGGTTGTTTTCCCAGTGTGGTTTCTGGCGGCGGCAGCAGTCAGCCTTGTGCAGGCGAGCCAGACCATGATTCATATCAATATGATTCATATTCCGGTGATTTTTTATGGAGCTTATGGTATCCGGTGTCTGGACAGGCTGTTTCGCAGTCATAAGGTGGGAATTGCCTGTACGCTGTTCTATCTTTTTTCCTTTGGAGTATTTTTGAAATTATACGCAGAATATCCTTTCCCGGATTTCTTTGGCGAAAAGCCCTATGAGGCGGTTTTAGAGGCAAAGGAGCTTGCCGGGGAGGAGAAAACCATAACCATTGTGGGCTTTGATGCCACCTATAAATATCCGAATCTGCTGTGGCAGGAAAGGTTTCCTGTCCGGGAGTATGCCGAAAACCGGGTGATGGACGGAGACCCTTATTTTGCAAATCTTTTATCCTACGGACAATACCGTTATATTGAGGATACAGGAGAGGAAGAAAGAGGCTATCCACTGGATACGGACAGCGTTTATGTGCTGAAGGATTATCAGGTGGGAGAATTTAGAAAGCAGGGCTTTGAGGTACTTCGTGTCAATGAAGAGTATGCCGTTGCCTTTATGGCTTCCGGCAGAAGCGACTGAGCAGCCCGGAAAGAATCAGTCCGGTCAGAAAGACAAGGAACATTTTGGTAGCCTTCCCATAGAAGTTCTGACTGGTCAGGGTAGAGGGATACTGCATACGGACAAAAAGACTGCCCTGTTGTAACTGATTGTTGAAGCGATAGCCTTCTGTGCAGGCTTCATAGCGTATGGTATCTGTGGTGGACAGAAGGCGGAAGCCCTCTGCTGCGGACAGATTCGTAAGCTGTACAGTAAAGGGACTGCCCTTGTATTCCGGGGCAGTGTCCACATAAAGGGTGAGATATTGCTCATTGGGGCAGGCGGACAGAGGAAGCTCCTGCTCGATAGTCAGAATATCTCCCTGAAAAATCCGGATAAGAAGGACAGCCTCTGTGACAGCCTCCTCGTAGGAAAAGGCAATGGAAAAGCTCTCTAACTGACAGCCTGCGTCAGGGAGAGAGAAAGTCTGGGAAAGGGTATCTCCCACAGAAAGAGAAGGAGTATATTCCTGATAGCGGTCATCAATCACGGTTTCTGCCAAAAAGGTGCCATCCTGGGTACGGTAAATGGAAAACATCAGAAAAGCACAAAGCCCCCAGAGAAAAATCTGTATCATAAAAAAAAGAATCTTTTTTTTCACATGAATCCCCAATCTGAAGCAGGTACATCAACAGGTACTTACACACCGTAGCATTATGAAAAAAAACTGTCAAGTGGAAGAACTGTATATTTTATAAATATATGTTGCAAATATAAAATAGTTGTGATACTATATATCCATAAAGCATATTTCATTCAAAGGAATCGGAAAGATTCTCTGTTATTCTAATGGTTACAGATAACCAATCCCAGGCTG
>ENA-UESE01001043-UESE01001043.1-human-gut-metagenome-genome-assembly--contig:-NODE-1043-length-24684-cov-4.823506_pt1 | contig 24684 bp, 27 predicted proteins | sample MGYA00242995_ERZ507996 | MGnify/ENA primary metagenome ERZ507996 (study PRJEB26167, sample SAMN06115489) | human gut metagenome | host: Homo sapiens | place: China:Sichuan | collected 2015-04-15... | reverse complement strand
GCCATTTCAGCGACACCTTCCGAAAAAAGTTTGGATGCACTCCGAGTGAATATAAGCGGAGCTTACCATTCTGAAACATAAAAGCAAAGACACAGGTGTATTCTTTTGTGGTTACTTGGATGGAAATTACAAAGATTGCATCTTCCCTTGAAAAACCAGAATAGTAGGCAGCACATTTCGAGGAAGATCTTGCCCAGTGGAAACTATATCATTTGAAATGTGAGCTGCTCAGCAGCGGTATACACATCGATCTTAGTGCTGGGCGGAATTAACCGTACGCGCGGGGCTGCAAAACGAGCCTACGCACAAGTAAAACTTTGACCGCTGAAAAAGCAGAGCGGCGGGACAGATAGAGTCTGTCCCGCCGCTCGTGTTTTAAGGGCATATTGGCTTGATGAACCGGAAGTTACAGCGCCGCCTTTTTCCATTTTCTGATCTTAGTTCTAAAAGTTCCGAAAGGAGCAACAGTATTAACGTGAATGAACCTGTAAACTTCCCATACAGCTGCTTTTGTAGCATCATCAGCCCATTTTCTCATATGCGGCTTAAATAATTCATCCGCACTGAGCGAATCAATCATTGCGCAGATAGACTTGACATTTTCGTTCAGTTCGGCTTTCAACTCTTGAAGAGACAAATGAGCGTAGGTATCCGTGAACCACTGATACAGCTCGCCAAGTTGGTTCCATTTAAATTCGTCCGACGGCGTCTTTACTTGAAGCCCCTTTCTTTCATCTTCCTCCCATTTAAGAACCAATGTTGTCCAACCCACCTGATAGGCAAGGTTTTCTGCCGGGGTCCGGTCAACCTCATCAACCCTCTTATCTTTTAAGGCTTCTGGTATGCTGTCAAACTCCGAAATATATTTCTCAAATGTTTTATTGATTTCAGTTTTGAGTTCTTCTTTACTTTTGTATACTCGCAAAAAAACACCTCCATAAATTCCAGCTTGTCCATTAAGCAACCATTCTGATTATAGCATAGCTTTATGAATTATTCTATTACTGCACTGAGCATCATGGCGCTTTAGGGGAAAGACATGGCGTTTTCGGGGGGATTTTTCCTTTCGCCGACTGTATAATGGTAGGCGGTTAGAAAACGTTGACCCCACACGGTTAAAAGACTCAGCTGTTCTGTTATTTCGCTATGCGCGCCCGTTGGTTAGCTTGCTCTAACTAAAGATTTATTACTCAGGAGGTCATCAGAATGAAAAAATTCGCAATGCTCATGTTGTGCCTTGTGCTTGTGTTTGCTCTTGCAGCCTGTGCTGGAACGGATACCACGCCGCAGGGATCGGTCTCGGATATTATCACGGTAACGGATATGAAGGGCGAGGTTGCCATCCCGGAAAATCCACAGCGCATCGTTGATGTAGCTGGCTTGACAGAGGAACTTCTTATTCTGGATATGGCTGTATGAACTCCCTTCCATGCGCAAAAGAATATCGCGAATCCTCCAGGCAAGCGTATATGTGTTTAGTATAAAATGTGTCACTCCCATTGACAAAGCAAATCTATGCGGCTATAATATACCAGTGGTATATGCTACCGGTATGTTATAAGAGGAGAGCAAATGGAACGTACAGAAACTCAAAGGAAGATCCTCGAAGTTGGGAAAAAAGAATTTCTGGAAAAGGGCTTCAAGGACGCATCTCTGAACCAAATCGTCGCGGAAGCCGGCTTCACGAAGGGCGCCTTCTACGGCTATTACCCGGATAAGACTGCTCTGTTTGAAGACCTTGTGGACGAGACCGCAAAGGAGCTGCTCACCCGCTTCAAGGCGGCACAGGACACTTATTTCGATCTCGTGCCGGAGGGAAGAGCAAAAGACAGTCTGGCGCTTTCCACCCAGCACCTGCATGAGTTTGTCGCGTTCATGTACGACCATTTTGACGAATTCAAGCTGATCCTCTGCCGAGCGGAGGGAACGGGCTATGCGGATTTTATCGAGGTGCTGGTGGAGCTGGAGGTCGATCGATCCGAAGAATACTACGCCCTCCTCAGAAAAAACGGTATGCTCTCCGGGAGCATGACTCGTCAGCTTCATCACATGATCACAAGAGCTTACTTTACGGCGGTGTGTGAAACCATCGTCCACGATATGCCGAGAGAGGAAGCTATGAAATATGTCGATGAACTGGCAATCTTTTTCCACTCCGGCTGGAGCGGACTTTTAAGGCTCGAATGAGCCTTAAAAAATAACTGTCGGTTAGTCACCTCTAACCGATGCGGCGCATCCTCCAACAAACCCATACATTTTAAGAAAGGAACACGGAATATGAGCAAACAGAAAAAGGAAAAGCAGCCGCCGGTGCTGGGCAGGCTGCTGGCATACGCCGGAGGGCATAAGTGGCTGTCCGTCTTGGGCTGCGGGCTGTCCGGCGTTTCGGCGGCGGTCGGTATTTTCCCGTTCGTCTTTGTCTGGTACGCGGCCAGAGGCATTTTGACGCCGGGAGGCGGCGTTTCGGCAGGGCTTGCCCGCTACGGCTGGTACGCGCTGGCGGCGGCACTTCTGAGCGCGGCGATCTATTTCGCCGGGCTCATGTGTACACACCTTGCGGCCTTCCGGGTGGCGACAAATATGCGAAAGGCGGCGGCCGCCCATCTCATTGACCTGCCGCTGGGGTACTTTAACGCCAACCTCACGGGGCGGCTGCGCAAGCAGATCGACGACAACGCGGCGCTGACAGAAACGCTCCTTGCCCATACCATCCCCGACGCGGTGGGCGGGATCGTAACGCCGATACTGGCGGTTGGGCTGCTCTTCGTCTTTGACTGGCGCATGGGGCTTGCCTGCCTGATCCCCATGATTATCGGGCTTGTCTGCCTGATGACCATGATGACGGGTACCGGCATGAAGTTCTTTGAGGAATACCAGCGCGCCGGAGAGCGCATTTCCGCCGAGGCCACGGAGTATGTCCGGGGCATCCCGGTGGTGAAGGTATTCCAGCAGACGGTTTACTCCTTCAAGAGCTTTCATGCCGCCATCCTCAGCTACCGCGACCTTGCCAGCGGCTACGCCATGATGTGCCGTATGCCCTACACCCTGCTTACGGTGGTGCTGAACGCCATGTTCCTGTTTCTCATGCCCTTGGGAATGGTTCTCATCGGCGGCGCGGCAGACGGCTGGGCAGTGCTGGCCGATCTGGTGTTTTACATCTTCTTCGCGCCCCAGCTTGCCTTTATGATGGAGCGGCTGATGTACGCCGTCAACGCACAGATGGAGGCCGCCGAGGCAGTGAACAAGCTGGAGGCGATACTCCGGGAGTCGCCCCTTCCCGAGCCTGCGGCGGACAGCGGAAGCAAGCCCGCGGGTAGCGGCATTTCCTTTGAAAACGTCACCTTTTCCTATGACGGCGCGGACAGGCCCACGCTGACGAATGTGAGCTTCCATCTGCCGCAGGGGGAGACGTGGGCGCTGGTGGGCCCCTCCGGCGGCGGCAAGACCACCATCGCCCGGCTGATCCCGCGCTTTTTCGATGCGCAGGCAGGGGCGGTGCTCCTGGGCGGACGGGATGTGCGAAGCATCCCCACCGCGGAGCTGATGGAGCAGATCTCCTTTGTCTTTCAGGAGGTGCGCCTGTTTAAGAAAAGCATCCGCGACAACATCCGCGCCGCTCGGCCGGACGCCACCGAGGCGGAGATATTACACGCGGCGCAGCTTGCTCAGTGCAGCGATATTCTGGAAAAGACGCCGGGCGGGCTGGACGCCGTGATCGGCGCCAAGGGCGTGTACCTCTCCGGCGGCGAGATGCAGCGCATCGCGCTGGCGAGGGCAATCTTAAAGGACGCACCCATCGTGGTGCTGGATGAGGCCAGCTCCTTTGCAGACCCGGAGAACGAGGCGAAGATACAAAAGGCCTTCGAGGCGCTGATGAAGGGCAAGACCGTGCTGATGATCGCCCACCGCCTGTCCACGGTGCGGAACATGGATCGCATCCTCGTCGTCCGGGACGGCGAGATCGCCGAGGAAGGAAAGCACGACGAGCTTCTTGAAAAGGGCGGCGTATACGCCGCCATGTGGGAGGAATACCAAAAGGCCGCGCAGTGGAAGGTAGGAGGTGCCGCATGATCGAACGCATCCGCAAAAAATACGCCATGACGGAGAAGGGCGCAAAAGACTATGTGGCCGCCGTGTTCTGGTCCGTACTGGTCAACATCAGCAAAATGCTGCCGGTAGGCGTGCTGGCCACGGCGCTCTCCGGCATCGTAGAGGCACTGACAAACGGCACCGACCCAAGGGCGGGGCTTACGCGCTTTCTGGCCGCGGGCGTCCTTGCCCTCGCAGCGCTCTTTGTGACCTTTCTGATTCAGTACAAAGCCCTATACGAAGCCACCTACCGGGAGAGTGCCAACCGCCGCATCCGGCTGGCGGAGGTGCTGCGCCAGCTTCCGCTGGCCTTCTTCGGAAACCGTGACCTGACCGACCTGACCACCACCATCATGGGGGATACGGAGACGCTGGAAAAGGCATTCTCCCACTTTTACCCCGCCATGCACGGCGCGCTCATCTCCACGGCGCTGATTTCCGCAGGCATGCTGCTTTACGACTGGCGGATGGCACTGGCTCTTTTGTGGGTGGTGCCCGCGTCGCTGCTGATGGTCTATCTCTCCCGGCGCATGGAAAAGCGGCATATAAAGAAGGGGCTCGTCACCCGCCGCGCGGCCACCGACGCCATGCAGGAGGTGCTGGAGTGCGCGCCGGAGATCAAGGCGTGCAACCAGAAGGCGCGGTATATCGCAGACCTGAACCGCAGGCTGGACGAGGCGGAGCAGGACACCATCCGGGGCGAGCTGTTCACAGGCTCCGTAGTCACGGCGGCACAGTCCTTCCTAAAGCTGGGCATCGCCACCACCGTCCTCACGGGAGTAACGCTGATGAGCCGCGGCGGCCTGTCGCTGATCCCGTTTCTGATGTTCCTTATCGCCGCCACCCGTGTATATGACCCCATCGGCTCCATGTTTGCCAACATGGCCGCGGTTTTCGCCTGCGAGGTGCGCATCGAGCGTATGCAGGAGATCGAGAACGAAAAGCGCATGACCGGACTGACCGAATATGATCCCGATGGCTACGACATCCGCTTTGAGCACGTGACCTTTGCCTACCGGGAAAAAGAGGACGTGCTAAGAGACGTTTCCTTTACGGCAAAGCAGGGGCAGGTGACGGCACTGGTGGGTCCCTCCGGCGGCGGCAAGTCCACGGCGGCCAGGCTGGCAGCCCGTTTCTGGGACATAGCGGAGGGAACGGTGCGGCTGGGCGGCGTGGATGTGTCCACGGTGGACGGCGAGGCACTGCTGAAAAACTACGCCATCGTATTTCAGGACGTGGTGCTGTTTGCCGACACCGTGATGGAAAACATCCGCCTCGGCAAGCGGGACGCCACCGACGAGGAGGTGCTGGCGGCGGCGAAGGCGGCGCAGTGCGACGCCTTTGTATCCAAGCTGCCGGACGGCTACCATACCCTGATCGGGGAAAACGGCTCCCGGCTTTCCGGCGGCGAGCGGCAGCGCATCTCCATTGCCCGCGCCATCTTGAAGGACGCGCCGGTGATTTTGCTGGACGAGGCAACGGCCTCGCTGGACGTGGAAAACGAAACGGCGGTGCAGGCGGCACTGTCCGGATTGATCAAGGATAAGACGGTGCTCATCATCGCGCACCGTATGCGTACCGTCATGAACGCCGATCAGATCGTCCTGCTCTCCGGTGGCCGCGTGGTTGAGATGGGCTCTCCCGCCGAGCTGCTGAAAAAGAACGGCCTGTTCCGCCACATGGCACAGCTCCAGAGTGAGAGCATGGAGTGGACGGCGTAGAAAGTTGCGGGATAAACAGAATTCCGAGTGCAATATCGGAAAACGAAGTATCGAAAACAAGGAGGCGTTTATGAAAGAAACAAATAAATGGTCTGTCAGGGATGTGATCACCACGGTGCTGCTTTCGGCGGTGCTGATTGTCATCCAGCTCGTCGTCAATATGGTCTGCATGGCCAACGACTTTGTCAGCATGGTGCTGTCGGTGGGGATCACCATGTTCCTCTGCGCGCCGGTCTATATGCTCATGGTCAGCCGGATCGGAAAGCGTTTTGTGACGCTGATCTATATGACGATCCTCGGCGTGATTTTCCTGCTGATGGGAAACTGGTTCTTGCTTCCTTATTATGTTCTCGTGGGAATCCTCTGCGAGGCGATTCTCTGGAAGGAAGGCTCCTGCCAAAAACCGAAACGGCTGACCGCCGCCTGGACGGTGGCGAGCCTGCTGTACAACGGGGTCAATCTGCTGCCCATCTGGTTCTTCTGGGACACCTACTACGATTTTGCGCTGGCAAGCGGTATGGAGCAGAGCTACATCGATTCCTAAAGAGCGCCTTTGAATCATTGCATCTATGGCTTGTGGTCTGCGACGATGAATGCGCGTTGCTACTTCAGAAAAAGGACCTGAGGTCCGGGAACGCAGACAACTTCCTCTCTGACATCATTTCAAAAATGAACACAGGAACAGATGCATCCAGCTGACCGCGGCAGCTATGTGACATTACCAGCCCGTTTGTCCCAGTAGGACTTCAACTATGGTCCAGCTATCGACGGAAGCATACAAATGAGCGATTACCAGAAGGATGATCGGAGGCAGATGAATAAGCGAGGGATAGCCTTTATAGTGGTAGATATCGGGGCTGTTGTCAGCAAAATGTAGGAACAAGAGGCCAATCGGCAGGCAACAAACATGCGAGTTGAAGCAGCATTTTATATCCGCCTAAGAAATATCCAGTAGGCATTCGACCACTGAGAACACACCATCTGATACCTCCCCCTGTTCAGAGCTTCTGAACAGCCATCCATGTCGAAAGCGGAGAGACTGCGATACAGCAATCTCTCCGCTTTTCTGTCGTGATCTCCTGCTTTGAGCGCAGAGGCCGAACCTGCACGACAATGAAAAAACATGGCTCCAAGCCGGGACAGGCGGTTCTTATGAGGTATCCTCACATCCGCGGTACTGTCGTCGCTGCCGAATGGCAGCCCTCCTTCATTCACCTATGGCTGGGCATCGGATGCCCTGACTTTTTGCGTCCTTTTGAGGATACTCCGCCTCCGTCCACCATCGTTACCCACAAATATCCTTATGCCCACAGCGGTGTCGCTGTGGGCTTTTTTGCGCTCTGTGCGAGATCCCGCTGCCGCGGCCCACCACCCGTTTCCGAGATTTGCAGCCAACCAAATTTCAGAATACGGAGGAACCATATATGGGCTTTAATTACGCGGCAGAAAAGAAGAAATTTGAAACGCTGTGGGCAAGACTCCGGCGTGAGTATAGAGCGGCAGGGATGTCCGATACCGCCATCCAGAAGATGCATGACTTCGATTGGGAGGTATTCAAACAGGAGAGGATCTATCGCCTTCATACGCAAGACTTGGGCATCGGCATCTTTGACGAGCATTCCGCCGAGCAGGAGGACAAGTCCGCATTGATGAAAAAGTTTTTGGAATCGGTCAGCCGCTGGGACGATTACACGACGGCGTCAAGGTACGGCTGGATAGAGGGAATCGGTGACCAGCGGTTGGTGAGGGTGCTGAAAAGGCTTTCGATTTCGGAGAAAGAGCTCTTGACCAAGTATTGCATTGAGGACAAGACCCAGCAGGAAATTGCAGCGGAAATGGGTCTCTCCCAGAGAGCTGTCGGCAAGCAACTTCAACAACTCAAAAATTTTTTCAGGAAATTTTGAAAAATGGTTCTAAAAATCGCGTTCTCGCTGCCTACCACATGAGGGGATCTTTTTCATGATCCCTCTGAACCTTGAAAAACACCGCCCAGGCGGTCATATCCGGTGACTGGAATACCTTTGCTGACGGCGTGAGCGTCAGACCGGGTGCGCGAGGACCACCTGTGCGGATCATTCTCCGCATATTAGGACGGCCAATGGAAGGTGCAGAGCGATACCCACCCAGGTCAAATGCAGCTTTGGCAGGCTGCTTCGCCATGACCCCGTCAGCTTACAATGATACTCCTGTACGCAGCTCCGAGAGAACCTCAGAGGGGTGAAACTCCCGTGACGCGCGCCAGCGCGGTTCCAGCCGCCGCCCTTGCCTGGGGAAGTAGTGTCGAATACAGGCAGCAACGCAAGAGCAAGAAGGCCGCTCCGCAGGGAGCAGTTCCGCCCCGATACGGAGCGGCCTTTTCTGCTTTGCGGCAGAAGTATGGGGATCGTCCACCTCCTCTTTCTTTTTTCCGCCATCCACGCTCTTCTCTCTTTCAAACCTCTGAACGGCCTGCATTCACCCCTCCTTATCCCCCGGACGATCCTCATATTTGTGCCGCAAGGTACGACTCAAAAAATAGGAGGGCATTGCCATGAAAAAGAGTTCTATGTTTGAAAAATATCCCGATGTTGTTGAGGTGGATGACCTCCGCAAAATGCTGGGTGGAATCAGTCGACGACTGGCGTATCGCCTCTTGGCTGAACAGGAGATCAGATGCATCAAGGTAGGCAGAGCCTACAAGATCCCGAAGGTATGCGTAATCGAGTACCTGATGGGTGAGGATATGTGCCGCATCAATTTATCATGAGCCGAATTGACAGATCGTTTAGAAAACACGAGGTCGTTTGCCGAAAAGCGTAGAAAAGTCGAGTGGTATTTCTCCACTTGGAGTATAGCTATTCCCAACGCATTGTGGTATGTTTGGGATGTCAATGGCGGGCAATACGACTACCTGTTATAGAATAGGAGGACATTATGATAACAGGCTGCCTGCAGCAAAAAAACGGTTTTTACTATGCGGTTCTTTACCTGAAGGTCAATGGCCGCCGCAGATGCAAATGGGTACCCATGCGGCTTCCCGTCGAGGGAACCAGCGCACGCAAAGCCCAGAAAGCATTTGATGAGATCCGGCTCCAGTATGAGCGGGAGGAAGAAGAACGGCTGGATCGAGAGGCAAAAGCAAAGGAGCTTGCAGAGAACACGCATCCCGATGCCTTGCTCCCGTTTATCGAGTACATGGAAAAGTGGCTTCAATCGACCCGCAGCTCACTTGCAACGGCGACCTACCAAAGCTACTCTAACATGATCAAAGCAAGAATCCGGCCATACTTCGCGCCGCTGGGACTCCAGTTGCGGGAAGTGACCCCACAGCACATTGAGGACTTCTACCAGAGTATTCTGGCAGACGGCTGTACGACAAACACGGTCATTCATTATCACGCAATCATCCGAAAGGCACTTCAGACAGCGGTTAAGAAGGATATCCTGCTCAAGAATCCTGCCGACAAGGTAGACCGTCCCAAGAAGAATGTGTTCCACGGTAGCTTCTACAGCGAGGAAGAGATGCTTACCCTGTTCGACGCAGTGTCTGGTGACCCGCTGGAATTGTGCGTAAAAATTGCTGCCTACTATGGCTTGCGGCGGAGCGAAGTTCTCGGACTGCGGTGGAGCGCCATCGACATGGAACACAAGACGATCTCCATCAGTCACAAGGTCATCGAAGCAGAGGTGGATGGAAAGTTCGTCCCGATGGGCGAGGATGTCCTGAAAACCAAATCCAGCTTCCGAACACTACCTCTGATTCCAGCAGTAGGAATCATCCTGCTGGAGGAGAAAGAGAAGCAGGAGATGTACCGGAGACTCTTCAAAAAAAGTTACTGCCGGGACTACCTCGACTACATCTGCGTTGACCAGTGCGGAAAACTTCTACGCCCGAACTATGTAACGGAGCATTTCTCGTGGCTCATCGAGAAGTACGGGCTTCGCAAGGTTCGCTTCCATGATCTTCGTCACACCTGCGCCAGCCTGCTTCTCAGCAACGGTATCTCCATGAAGCAGATCCAAATCTGGCTGGGTCACAGTACTTTCTCCACCACGGCAGACATCTATGCACATCTCGACTACTCGGCACAGGAGGCTTCGGCAAACGCCATGAACGGTATGTTCAACCGCCCTGAAAAAGAGGAACAGCTGGCATAAATAAAAACCTGCAGTGGGATCACCACTGCAGGCTCTGGCGGAGATGGAGGGATTCGAACCCCCGGACGGTTTGACCCGTCAACTGATTTCGAGTCAGCCTCGTTACGACCACTTCGATACATCTCCATGCTGTATTTTCAAGGCTTTGCGGGTTTCCGGCTGATTGAGAACCAAGTGTAGAAATCGTAGACAAAGCGTAGAAAAACCGTAGATATTCAGTTTTGAAAAAGTGTAGAAAAGCGGAAGAAGCCCGAAGTATCAAGGGTTTGCGAGGTCACCCCGGAAAGCGACCGACACGATTTCGAGTCAGCCCCGTTATGACCACTTCGATACCGCTGCATACTCAGTTCGCTGTTATCAGCCAAACTATTATGCCATAACTTTTTGCGTCTTGCAAGGTCTTTTTTCGCATTCGAGGCATATTCTGTGCGTATGAAGACTGTCTATTTATCGGTACGCCTGAAAAATTACGAAAATGCGCTCGCGCTGGTCGGTGCGCCGCTCGCCGAAACGCCGGAGAACGCGGACGTTTTGCTGCTGCCCGGCGGGGGCGACATGCACCCGCGCTTTTACGGTCAAGCACTGAACGGCTCGGAAGATCTCGACGAAGCACGCGACGCGCGTGAGCTCACGCTGATTGACAACTTCCTGTGCGCGGGAAAGCCTGTCATCGGCATCTGCCGCGGGCTGCAAGTCCTCAACGTCTATTTTGGCGGCACGCTGCGTCAGCACATCGAGGGCCACAGTCAAATTGACGGCGTTGACCGGCTGCATGCCATCAACACCGCGCCGTGCCTTCTGCGCGAGCTGTACGGCACGCGCTGCACGGTCAACAGTGCACACCATCAGGCCGTCTGGCGGCTGGGGACGGGGCTTCAGGTCTTTGCCTGCGCGGAGGACGGCACGGTCGAGGCCGTCGGCCACAGGACGCTCCCCGTCTTTGCCGTGCAGTGGCATCCTGAGCGGCTGTGCGGCGCGTTCGCGCGGCCGGAAAGTGCTGACGGTGCAAGGCTTTTGCGCGCTCTACTCAGATAACATAAAAAAGCACAGAAAAATTCTGAAAAAACGTTGACAAAACGGGACACTGATGCTATTATAACAGAGCTGACGATTTTTGCGGAGGGCGCATGCAGGTGTAGCACAATGGCTAGGGCACCAGCCTTCCAAGCTGGGGATGCGGGTTCGATTCCCGTCACCTGCTCCATTCAATTCGCGCCAGTAGCTCAGTTGGATAGAGCAACTGCCTTCTAAGCAGTAGGCCGGGGGTTCGAATCCCTCTTGGCGTACCATTTCAGACCTATGGTGGGTATAGCTCAGTCGGGAGAGCACCGGATTGTGGTTCCGGGTGTCGAGGGTTCGAACCCCTTTACCCACCCCACGAAATCGGGGATTGGGAGTGATCCCGATCCCCGATGATTTTTGCCCCGATATTGGGATGTAGTGTAATGGTAACACACCAGACTTTGACTCTGATATCGTGGGTTCGAATCCCGCCATCCCAGCCACGTCGCTGATGTTCTTCCAACTCCTGCTTCCTGCAAGCAGAAAGCATCCGTTTCCGAACACCAGCTCCTTCTTCAGCCGCGAATCGCTTCGCTGGATTCGCGTCTGAGTATTTGTTGGGTGCGTCTGATGTTTTGGATAGCGGATAACTTTTCACACCGATATGCCCCAGTAGCTCAGTAGGCAGAGCACCTGCCTTTTAAGCAGGGTGTCCGGGGTTCGAATCCCCGCTGGAGCACCAAAAGGAAACCATTGAAATTTCAAGAAAACCTTGATTTTTCAATGGTTTCTTCGTTTTTCTTTCGGCGCGCTCCGGAACATTTTGAGACGCAAACTGTTGTCAAAAGTGTTGTCAAAATTCAAGGTCAAAAACAACTTCACAGATAAAGAAAATGGCGCTGCCAGTTAAGGCAGCGCCATTGCTTTATTTATCTTCGTCCGCTTTTTCTTTCAGCTTTTTCAAGCTGCTGATCAGAAACTTCGGCACCGGTGCGCCCAGCCTTGCTGCGTTTTCGACGATACTGCCCAATTCCGTCACAATGTACCAGATAGCCACCAAAGGAAGAAACGCTGTTTTATATGTAAACGGCAAATCAAAACCCAGGTCGCCGTAGTTGATGATTGCCGACAGCGCCACATCCAGCAGCAACGCGACCAGCATGGCCACGATACTGCCGAGCTTGTGCCACAGGCCGGCACGCGCTACAGCGCTGTCCCACGATCCGGTCGACAGCGCCGCCCACGATCCCGTTGCATAGTCCAGGATCATCGCAGCCAGCCACACGATCACAAGCCAGCCCGTCCATCCCCAAAAGGCTGTCATCGCTGCAAAAATAGCCGTGATCGCCGCCTTCAATTCCATCGCTTTACTCGGTGCAGTCATATGTATTCCTCCATTTTTATTTATCCATGTTCGCCTTTTATTTATCCATGTTCGCCGCAATCACCAGCGTGCGCAGCATGTCCATGGACAAGTCCAGCTTGCCATCGCCTACGCCCGCAAGCACACCGTCATCGACAAGCTTTTGCACAGTGTCCTGCGCCCACGCGGGCACGTCCATCACTTTGCCATCTACGATGCGACCATAGCGCGTATCGCGCATATGCCACATGATATACAGCATCCGCAGCATATCATCGGAAAGGCCAAGGTTTCCACCGCCGGTGCCGGCGATCAGGCCTGCGTCCATCATCTCTTTGATCGTGCTGCGTGCCCAGCCCGGCACGTCATCAATCGTGGTATACCTAATCATGTCATCGTCCTCCTTGTCGTCATTTTCGTTCATTGCCTCGGCGACGTCGCGCCGAAAGCCGTCCATCGTGTAGCCCATATCATATGTGCGCCACAGCAGCTCCGGGTCTGCGTGGTTGCTCGCCACGCCGCGCCGATGTCCCTCGGCGTGCCCGATGATGACGCCATCCTGTGCCGGGTCAAGTTCGTACTGTTTACACAGCTCAGCAAACAGCTCCACCACCGTGCGGTACGTGCCCGCGATCTGCTCCGCTGCCTCGCTGCGTGTCATGCCCGCGCTCGGCTCGGTCATCTCTACCCCGATGTGCGTAGAATTGGCGCTCCCGCCACAGTGCCATGCCTGTACAGTCCAAGGCAGTGTCTGATACACAGTGCCGTCGCGCTGGACAAAAGCATGGACGCAGACGCTCTGCCCGTTTGGCCGATACTGATTAAAATTTTGCGCCATCACCGACGCATTGGGCTGCGGGCAGCCAATGCTGTGCAGCATGATGCCGCGCGGGTACAACGGTGTTGCTGCTTGATAGCACTTATTTTTAGTTGCAAATGATTCGATAATGTTGGTCATATAGTCACCCCTGTATTACGCCTTTGGCGATATTAGGCATCCACCGATGTACTCGCCGAATGCCTGCCGCCCGTGTTCGTTTAGATGTGTGCCGTCTGCCAAAAATGCGGAAGCGTTTGCGGTGTTTATGCCAAGCGCCTTATAGCCGTCAATACATGGGCAATTGAATTCATCTGCAACACCGGCCAGCGCCGTGCAAAATTCCCGCAATTTCTTCCCGTTCGCGTTTGTGTATGTTTCTGCGCCGGTGCTATCCCACTTACGATAGATTGGCAAGGAAATAAAGACGCGAATTTTTGGATAGGCAGTCTGAATCTTGCGCAGCGCGTATCGCAGCGCCCCGCACAACGTTGATGTATCATCGTCATCGGTAGCGTTGTCGATAGCGACATTGCCGGTGAAGTCGTTCGTACCGTAGTGGATGACCACCGTGTCAACACTGCCAAAGTCAATTCCTTTCAGCACCGCAAGCTGCTGTGCAAAATAATCTGCGCCGCTGGATGCCTGCGCATCCTGTGTGGTGTAAGTGCCCGTGGCCACAGCATCGGCCAGCGCCCACATAGAAAACGCAGCGTAGCCACTAGTGGGGTGTACGGCCATACGGCAGCCTCCGAAGCCAACATTGTACACCTTTGCGCCGGTATACTCCGCGGCATAAGCCGTGACGGATGTTTGGTCGCGCGTCATCCCTATCAGACTGTCGCCAAAAACAACGATTTTTCTACTCGCCAGCATTGGCTCGTTAACAGCAAAGTCAAGATTGTCCTTTGAAACTTTTACTGTTGGCTTCAGGAGCATCACAGTTTGTGTCGATTCCTTAATTTCCTCGTTGATAGTTACGATTGAATCCGCAGACGAAGTAGTAACTCGCAAATATTTGAAGTCTTGCCAAGCATAGTAGTTAATCGAAGATGTGTCCCATGTTAAAACATCTCCGTCTATAGTAAGGCCACCGTAAGCGGCGCTGCTTTGCATGCCCCGGATATACTTGCCTATACCGGCACTTACCGCCTTGTCCGCTTTGTAAAGTGCTACCGCATTGTCTAGCGAAAAGCTCGTAGCGCTGGGGTCTTTAATGCGTACTACATCGCCTTTTTTTACGGGAATAAAACCGCTGGTGCAAGCGCTTGCCGAAACCACAGAGCCGTCTGAATGAAGTGCACCGGCCTCATATCCGACACCGTTTAGGATAGCCCCGGATGCGTCCGTGCTGATCGGTATCATATTTGTGTAAGCGGGCAGCACTTGCGTAGTCTCGGTCACAATCTCATTTACGGAAGGAATCTCGATGCTCTTATCCGCACTCCCGTCGTATGTGACGCTGTTGCTTCCGCAGGTGACAGTCAGCGCGTTCGGGCTCGGCAGCACGGTTGGGATCTGCGAAATGATTTGCTGCGACGCAATTTGGAAAGCCGCATACTGCACCAGATCAGTAACATGATCCGGGTTGTATACCTTGTCTGCCGTCACCTGCCCGGTGATGCCATCGAGCACGCCCTTGTTAGCGTGTGTGTGCCGCGCGGCGGTGTTGGCGTTGATCTCCGCAGTCGGGACTACCGGGATATCACCCTGCGCGGCGGGCTTGTACCCCAGCGCGCCTGTGATGCTTGCCGCAGTCACGGTCGCGTCACTGCCATCCTTACCCGGTGCGCCGGGGTCGCCCTTTGCACCGTCTTTGCCGGGTGTACCAGCCGCTCCTGTGTCGCCCTTGAGGTCTGCCACGGCGATGAGGTTTGTCCACGTGCTGCCGCTATCCGTGCTGTACTGGATGTAGCCGTCCGCCACGCGCAAGTTCATGCTGCCAGCACCGCCAGCCAATGCCACTTCATTGATCGCCGCCACGAGATTATCTTTCGCGGTGGTTTGCAGGGTGGACAGGTCACCGATTTCGGCGCGCAGACGGTCGAAGCCAGCGTGCTCTGTCGGGGTGTAGACGTAGTCCGACGGCCGGGCGCGTTTATGGACCGCAAAATCCACCTGCACCTTGGTATAGCCGCCCGCGTCGTCGGTTACGTAGGCGTAGGCCGTCAGCGGGTGCCAGTCCTGCAGCAGCTCATCCGGGATGATGGCCGTGCCGTCGTCTCCAACCTCAACGTCCACGCTGCGGCCAAAGCACTTATTTTGATAGTGGACCTGTTTGACGCCGTCGCCGTCGGTGATCTTGACCCGCCGCCCGGTGTCCCACTGCCACAGCGCCCCGCGCCCATCTGCGATTGTGATTGTCATGCGGGTACCTCCTTACTTGTACTTGCCAATAATGTAGTAGCTGATGCGCGGTTTCACCACGGTCGCGGTATTCGGGCGCGCGAGCGCATACGCCGGAGCGCCGAGCAGCAGATTGTCGCTGGCATTAAAAGCGGATATCAGCCAAGCGTCCTTATCCCCGCCGCTGTAGGATGCCGTCACCGAAGGAGCTTCCACGAAGCTAAACGGGTATTTTCGCGCCGTCACATTCTGTGCCAAATCCATCCACGTTCCGTAGTACAAGCTGCCCCAAGCGGAAGAGATCGAAAGCTTGTCCGTCCCGAACACGCTCCACATTTCCGCCGTACCGTTGTTCCACTTGCGCCACGTCCACGCCCCCGTCTTGCCTTGCGCGACGACATAGTCCGCGCCAACACCGGATGCCGACGATCCGGAAGGACCGCTATCAGATGTGTTGTAGCTGCTGCTGGACTCCACGTTGTTGCCAATCGACGTTTTTCCGGAAAACACGAACGTGTAATCCGTGATGATCGACGGGTATTCCCGGCCGTTGATGTCCTTGACGATAACCTTGTCGAAAATATCAAGCCGCGGGTCGGCCGGAAGATCACCAGAAAACTTATAGATCGGCTTATTTTTCAGCTGTTTGTACACCGTCTCTGCGACTGCTTCAGCCGCGACGGTGATTGACCCGGACGGCCCTTCGATGCCCAGCCACAAATTATCGTCATTCAGTTCAATGACGTAGCCTCCGGCGCCGTAAAAATATGTGCGCTCCTGCCCGTCGTAAGCAGACGTTTTTTTCACGCGCACGCCGGTGACTTCGACCGGCGTACTTGCCACTTCCAGTTGGTTAATCCACTGTGTTAACGTCACATCTGCTGTAGATGTAATCGGTCGCACATACAGTGCATCCCCAGACACCACGGCATTGCCACCGCAGGCCAGCGCGATAGCTTCGATCACCTGCCGGATGGTGTGCTGTGCGTCCACGGTCCCCAGCGCGTTATACCCCAAATCATTATCAATCGCGCTTGGCGTCAGGCCGAGCCGAGTCGCTGCCAGCCTCCACAGCTCTATGTAATTGTGCTCCCCCTGCATCTCCGTCGGGCACAGCACGTCCGCTTCCTTCATGGCATCGTAGCAAGTAAGCGTGGTAACTTCGTGCACGGTTTCCACTTCATAAACCTTAAAGCTGCCCATTGGAACCAGGTATCCATTGCCGTCGATTTCGATATCTGCCTTCAGGTGCACGGTCGCTCCTTCGTATAGATTCCGGTTATCGACGTTTTGCCACCCACCATCGTACATTTCAATTGTTGCGCATTTGCACGCGGAAAGCCCGACCGGGTAACTGCCGGATGATATCTGCGCTGTGATTTTCGTTCCACCAGGACGAAAACACGCCCCGTCTACCGGTAGGTGCTCCCCCGCCTTGAGCGTCACAGTTGTGCTGCCATAATACACCAATGTCACATCGTGATCCCACGTAAAAGTCGCTTCAACCACGAAGTTTGTCTGCGACGGGTAGGCGCTTGTAATTTGACTGTCGACTATTCGCATATCATGCCACCCCAAATCACGTCAGTGGATTGACGCTGACCATGTTAAAATCCAGGGACGTAAACAGCTCCTTGCCTTCGTTCAGGCGCCCGATATTCAGCTGCCCTTTGCCGACGTAAAACCACGCCTGGCACCACGCGCCGTAGTAAGCGGAAAAGTAGTGCAACTGGAACTGCTGACCTTTTGCAATGATCTTCAGGATCTGCGACAGCATAGTTTTGCTGATCGACGCTCGGCTATATCCAAGCGCTTCGATTGTGAACAGGGGACTGACAACGGCCGCGCCGGTCTGGGTGCGGCCACTGTCCTCCGTGTAGGTCGTCTCAAAGTCATACGTCAGCGCGCCGGAATCCGGCTGCGGAAGTACCAGCCAGTCATCCGACGGACTTTTTCGAATTTTAATGTATTCCTGTGCCATGTGTTACACCGCTACAAGCGGGTTTTTGCCCGTTTGCCCTTTCCGCAATTTTGCTTCGGTGATTACTTCATCAAACAGTGTGCGGCGATCCAACCGGGCGATAAACTCGTATCGGCTGCCAGCGCCGCCGGCTTCTTCGCGCACGATCTGGCGCAGCAGAGATTCCGGCGCTTCCAGGTTGTTGCCGTTGCGCTGGTCGCCCAACACGGCCAAGAACTGCCGGTTTGCCGGGATGACCGCACCACGCGCCAGCATCGGGATCTGCGGCACTGGCAGTGGATTCACGCCCCACAAATTCTGGAACGGAGAAATGCCAAGGAAACTGGCGTTTCGGATCATATTCAGCATGGAATTGATCCTGTTGAACGGCACGGCGATGATCGTGTTCATGCCGCGGATAATTGCATTGACGACCGTGCGGAAGGTGCTTTCGATGCCTTCTTTGATGCCTGACCAGATACGGCCGCCTGTCGAAAACACGTCCTTGACCTTCTGCCATGCATCTCGGAATTTGCTCTGAAACCATTCCGGCACGGATTTGAACGCGTTTTTGATGCCCTCCCAGGCGGATGAAGCACCGGAGGCGACCTTTTCCCACAGGCCGCTGAACCAGTCCTTTACGGCCGTCCATTTTTCGATGACCCAGTCCACTACCGACGCGACACCTGCTTCCACGTTAGCAAGATGTTGCTCGAAAGCCGCATCGATACTGCTGATCGTTTTACTGATCCAGTCCTTTATGGACGTCCATTTCCCAGAAAGCCATTCAAAAAAGCTGACGGCCAGCTGTTTACAGAATTCAAACAATCTCGCAACTGCGGTCGCAAAAGCGACTATGACAGCCGTAAACAGTTCAAAGATTCCTTCGGCTATTTTGTTAACCCCATCTTTCAAATTCCCATTCAAAATGTCAGCAATGCCATCAAGAATCAGCGACACACCTTTCAGCACCGAAATCACCGCCCGAATTACCATTTCTAATGTACTTTTCACGACGTACTGTACGATTGGCGATTCCCAGATCCGTTTTAGCGCATCAAGTATCGTTGTAATCGCGTCTCCCACCTGCGTCAGCACTTCCTGCAAGCCGCTCGGCAGCTTGACCTGGCTGACGCCGCTAAAATCAGGCGCGGCAGACCCGCCGCCACCGCCTCCGCCGCCGGAACTGTCGTTTGATTCCCAGCGATTCATTTCGTCCAGCCCGGACAGCTGCCGCTTCGCTTTTTCCGCCGCGTCACCGGCTGCGGATGTGGCGCTTGCCTGCTGGTACAGCGCTTTGGCGTTTGCCTGTGCCTGCGATGCCGTCTGACCGAAGATTGCGCCAAATACAGACGAAATAACGGCCGTAAGCTTCGCCAGCCATGACAGCAGCGTCCGAATGGCGGGAAGAACAAAACTATAAATCGGCGCGAAGGCCGTCAGTAGATTGCCCCTGATCTGCGCAAGGGCCGCAGACATTTGCTTGTCTGCGTTGATGGTGTTCAGCAGCACAGACCGCATGGCGCGCAGCGCCTTCGCGATCATCGTAAAGATAAACACTTTCTTCGCGATGGTGGCAATGCGCTTTGCGAATTTGCCCATTTGTTCGGACACTTTCGACGTCGATGCAGCCGCTGACTGCTGCTTCTGTATGTAGGCGCCTATAGCGTCGTTTGCCTTGGCCTGGTCCGCCTGCAATCCCTGCAACTGCAGTTGCGCGTCTTTCATCTGCTGCGTCGTTTTCTGGATCGCTTCGCCGGTTTCCTGCGTCACAGTCCCGGTGCTTCTGGTTTTCTTTTCGCTTTCTTCGACGGCCCGCAGCTCCGCGAGCTGCTTTTTCAATTCGTCGACCTTCTGTGCGGCCTTGTCCACATTGTTCGCGGCCTTTTTCGCGTTGTTTTCCAGCTTCGCAAGGCCGGCGTCAAACTTACCGCTGTTTATCGTTGTATCAACTACCAGATCGCCGACAACATCAGCCATCGCGCACACCCCCCGTCATCAGCTGCCGGATGAATTCATCTTCGTCGTCGGTAAGATGCGCCGACTTGAAATCGATCAATTCCCGGTTTTCGTCGTAGTATTCGCGTTCCCACTTTTCCAGCTTCTTGTGCTTGCGCAGCTTCCGCCGGATGTCCAGGATCGTGGAAAACGTGCAGTCGCCGATCTCCATGTAATAACCGATGAACGTCCACCAGTGCATGTACGGCAGTGCGCGCACGTCCCGCCCGGCCACGCGGTTGATCGGCGCGATGATCATCGGGAAATCCTGCTCCCAGTCCATCTGCTTCGGCTGCTGCCGCTGGTCGCCGCGGTCCACACCGCCGTCTAAAAACCACAGCATGAATTTCACCGCGGCGGCCATGTCCGTGATCTGATCCCAGTCCGGGTAAAAGATCTTGACCGCCACTTCGGCGCGATCCTGATCTGTCAGCTCCGGGTCATTCAGCGCGGCGCAGATGTCCAGAATTTCGCGGAAGTCGCTTCGGATACGAAAACATCGGCCGCCGATACATGCTGCCTTCGGCAGGCCGGTATTCATGATCTGCGCTTCTTCCTGCGCTGACCGCCGCCGTTGTATTTATCCAGGTATTTCGCCTGACGCTTCTGCGCGGCAGCGGCCGCAGCGTCCATCTCGCGCCGGATCTGGCGCGAAACCGCTTCCAGGAACGAAATGATTTGCAGGGAACCGGACGGCGTGAGCGAAACGCAGTAGGCTTTGCCGAACACTGTATCGCAGACGGGCGAAGGGAACGCCGCGTCCACCTGTTCGCGTGCGTAGGCGTCCAGTTCGCGGATTGTCGCGCGGGCGTCTGTATCGCTTTCCTGCGTGCCCATTTCGTCGGCTTTGGCCTTGATCGCCATCGCCGCCGCTTCCAGCCGGTCGATGATACCGATGTCGTTCGGGTCAAAATAGATCTTCCGGTTTGCGTCGCCGTTAATGGTGAACGCTTTCAGGCCGGTTTCAAAAGAAATGTTATTGCTCACGCCGTCACCCCCCTTATGCCGTCGCCTTCGTGAACGTGGCCACGCCGTCCGCAATGGCCGCAGTGCCGACCGTGCGCGTGCCGCCGTAGGTCACGTCAAACGGCATGTCCACCGTCTTGTCGCCGCCCAGCGACTTCACTTCGATTGCGCAGCCGCTATAGCGCTCGGCGAACATCGCCGTGTCCTTCGTGCCGGCATAGCAGTGCACGATCATCATATCCTGTTCAGCCAGCGCTGCGACGTCCTGGTCCTTGATCGCCATCTGCCACAGCTTCGTCAGCGCGGTTTCGCCGGCGTCCAGATTGCACGGGTCAAAGGTCTGCGTGATGGTCGGCGCGGACATGGTGGTAAACGTGTTGCCGAGAATGTCCTGCGTGGTTTCCTTGTCCCAGTCATATTCCTGACTGCTGTCCTCCACGCGCTTGCCGATGATCGACCAAACCGGCGCGGAAGACGTGCCGGTATTCAGGAAGGCCATCAGCAGCTTGCGGGCGATCGTCTGACCCGCAGTGGTGTTAAAAGTCGTACTTTCAGGCATAATGCATCACCTTTCAAAATTATTGTCGTACCGCATCGACAGGGACACGGCCCAGTCTTCCACACCGTCGGCATAGCGCCCAGTAAGATAGGCCGCCGACACCTGCACAAATGCAGTGATCGTCCGGCCACCGCCGAGGTCTGGCCACGCAGCAAGCGTGTGCTGCTGGCCGTCCGCCGTGATCGGCTGTTTTTCAAGCCAGCGCGCCAGCTTGTCCAGCCACCCCTTGATGTGGATGCGGTCAGTTTCCGACTGCGGTACGGCGCGATATACCACCTGAAACGCATAGTTGCATTTCTGGTACACACCGCCCATGATGTCGGTCGTTTCGCTGATCACCGTCGCAGCAGCGGACGGATAGATCCCGACGCCGGACTTGTCGCCCAGCTCGCCGAACCGGATTTCCCGCGCGCCGATGGCCGGGAAGTCATTCAGCAAGCCGCTCAGAATCGTTGAAAAATCTTTTGTGTCAACCATTTGATTCCCCCAGGATGATCCGTTTGCAGCCATCCGCCCAGTCTTTTCCGTGTTCGTTTTTGGCCACTTCCGCCCAGTGCGGCACGCCGGTCGAAAACCGCAGATCGCGGTCGGTCACAACTTTCACAGCGCCCTTGCGCGCCCACGGCGAACCGGTTTCCGGGTCGACCATGACCTTACCCATATACAGATACCGCGCATATGGGCCGGGGAACACGACCTGCCGGCCGCTCTCGGTGACATATGAGCGCTGCTGCAGACTGCCGGTTTTCAGCGGCATATACAGCTTGCTGTCCGCAAGCACCTGCTTCCCCAGCCATTCCTGCGCCTTCGCGAATCGTGGGCCGTATTTGGCGAACCGGAGGTTCACCTTGACGTGGCCCTTGACATAGCTGACGTTCTTATAGTGCTTGATGCCGCTCACGACGCCGTCACCTCGAAGTGCGCAATCAGCCGGAACCATGCGCAGGATGTGATGCGGTGGCACTCCGTGACTTTGCACAGCACATCGTATTCCGCCCAGTCGTGCTCGCCGCGGCAGAAATAATCGCCCGGCTGAAACGCAATCATGCCGCTGCGGTCATCCGCCGCCTGGTACACTTCCGGCGTCGCATAGGTCAGCGCACCAATGGCCGCTTTCGGGACAAGCAGCAGCACATAGTGCCCAGGCACATCGCCGGTCGTACCTGGCGTCATAGCGATTTTTGCTTCCATCTTGACGCCGACCAGCACGTGCCGCGCCCACGTATCGGCCTGACCGCGCGCGCCGCGCACGCGCGAAAAAAGTGTGATCGTATCGCTATGCAGCAGCATCAGCACGTCACCCCCGCGTACAGCACAAGGACGCCATCCACGGCCACGCCGGAAAGCCAGCGCCGGAGCAGGTCAAACACCAGTGCGTCTCGCGCTGCTATGGTCTTCGCAGCGGTCGTGTAGCAGCTGTCGGCCGCCTTATATGTGATCGATTCGCTGCCGGACGACACCGACGCCACAGGGCCGGCGGTTTTTACGCCGCCGACGTCTGCGGTTTCAGCCGCGCTGTCACGTGCCTGGTCAATGCGGTAAAGGCATTCGGCCAGTTCGCACGCGCAGTCCTGCAGCTTTTCGGCGTCGGTCGTGGATTCCGGCAGCGTGCCGCCGAAGCGGCCAAACGTAAAGCGGTCGATCTCCCGCGACGCCGCACGCAGGTAGCGGGCAGCAGTCACTTCGTCGCGGAAAGGGGACAGATCGTCCCCGTACCGTTTTACGTATGTGTCAAAATCCGCGTACACCGTGATTCACCTGCCGATCACGCGCTTGCGTAGGACTTCACGTGCACCTGCGCAGCGTCCAGCACACGCAGGGCGGCGTTTTCCTCGACCTGCGCCTTGCTGCCGGCGAAAAGCTCGGAGTCGACCATGCGGACGATGCTGAAGTTATCACCGACACCGAAGGCGTTCGGATCGTACATGATGAATTCCACCTTCGCGAGGTTCGCCGCCGTGACGCTGGCCTTCGTACCGCCGTGCGGATAGTAGGCAAGATCAGCAGACGACGCGAAGCCGTTGACTTCGATCCAGGTAAAGCCCATGAAGCTGCCGACCTGCCCGCCGGCAGCGGCGGCAAGCAGCATCTCGTTGGACGTCGGGATGTACTTCTCACCGGCGAACTCCAGCATCGTGGCAAAGAAGTCCGGACTGCAAAGCACGATGGTGGGATTGGCTTTCGCCTTGACCATGGCTTTGCGTTCTGCCAGTACCTGCGCCTTGAAGTTGGCCGCGGTGGTCTTTGTGGTGTTGGTGGATGCAGTACCCTCGGAGATTAGGCAGGCCAGCGCGCACTGATTCTTTGCCTCCGCAACTTCGCGGGTGGCAAGTGCCAGATGTTCCTCTGCGATCGGGAACGCCACAGCGGCCGCCTGCACGCCGTAGATCTTCTTAGATGCCTGCAGGTTGTTGTTGAAAACAGCCTGAACCAGCGTGTCAGCGGCAGCGGTGTCCGTGAAGTCGCGGCCGGGCGTGCCGACAGACGCGGCGGTGGAGGTCAGCTTGTGCCAGTAGCAGCCGCCGGCGCCGTCGACCATCACGTCCTGATAGGTCACGCCAGGCACAAGCCAGGTCTTATAAAACAGGTTGGGGAGAACAGTTGCCTTGTACTGTTCATCGACATACATGGATCCATACTGGATAGACATAGATCATCATTTCCTTTCGTAGTCTTAGCCCCTGAAAAACGGGTTGTTTTTGTATTTCTGGGCTACGTATTCTTTTGCGCCCCCCGCCGGCGGCACCATGCCGCTGTGATCGGACGAAAAGCGCGCCTTGCTGGCGGGGTCGGCCACAAGGATGCCGGGGATCTCCTTGCCGTTCTGATCGGTGACAAGGCCGGTAAACAGGTCGTCGATCGACTTGCCGCGCGCATCGTCAGACCCCAGTGCTGTCACCAGCTTGTCCGTGATGCTTTCGCGCGTGATGTCGTTGACGAAATGCTTGCCCGACAGGAACGTGTCCACCGTACTGCGCAGCTTCACGGCGGCAGCGTCCTTCTTGCGGTTGTCCCGCTCGGTCTGCAGGTCATTGGTCAGGGTCGTGATCTGACCTTTCAGCGCTGCGACATCCACGCCGTCAAAGGCGGCAAGCTTGCCCTGCACGTCTTTAAGCGATGTGTCCAGCGCGTCGTGGCGTTCCTGCAGCTTGGTGAATTCCGCCACGGTCTTGTAATTCTCGGCGACGGCCTTGCGCAGATCCGCCGCTTTTCCTTCCGGGATCGTAATGCCGAAGTCGGAAAGAATGGTCTCGATGTTCTTCATGCGTAATCCTCCTGAACGTGGTTTTTTAACAGCCCGTCGACTGTGTGGATTGAGCCGGATGGACCACCGGCGGGGTCGTGATATGGCAAAGGGGCAGCCGGTTTCCCGTCCGCCCCTGCGTATCCTGATTCGATTTTGGGTATAAGAAAACCACCTTGCCGATTGGTAAGATGGTTTTCATGATTATTATATAAAATAATTTTCTGCTTCAGCGTTTACACAAAGACAGGCGCTTGGCAGGCGTAGCATCCTCCTGCGTCTCTTTTTTACCTCAAGGGTGTGTGGTCGCTACGAAATTTATCACCTCGGGCGGCGACTGTTCAAATCAGCAGGCCGTACCGGTCGCACAGGGGCAGCAGCGCCGCCTCCGGGAGCGTGCCCTCGTACAGCGCGCGGCCCTGATAGGCGCGCAGCGCCGCCTCGAGCAGCTCTGCATCGTCGCAGACGAGGCACAGCGGTTT